>Ga0207701_10003812_pt1 | contig 15421 bp, 11 predicted proteins | sample KBSSwiSSwithPhiX_FD_184294 | JGI IMG/M metagenome (GOLD analysis project Ga0207701, IMG submission 184294) | Switchgrass rhizosphere bulk soil microbial communities from Kellogg Biological Station, Michigan, USA, with PhiX - S5 (SPAdes) (version 2) | ecosystem: Environmental > Terrestrial >... | reverse complement strand
AAACCATCGCCGTGTCCAGGTACAGACCCTCGTAGTCGGCGCACAGGTCGAAGAAGGCATCGAACTCGTCGGCGCCGGCGTGCGCGACGATCACTTTGAGCTGTGGAAAGCGACGCATCATGCGCGCGAACGCGCGCGCCCCGACGTGCTCGTTTGCCTCGGGCAGCCGACCGGCGTGGATCAGCAAGATCGCGTCGGCCTCGATCGCGCGCGCGTAGAGCGGATCGAGGCGTGGGTCGTCGACGCCGAACCGGCCGACCTGCGGATGCAATTTGGCGCCGCGCAGACCGAGTTTGCCGAACGCTTCGTCGGCCAGGACGGGCAAGAGCTCGGCGTCGTCTGGATGGAAGGTGGCAAAGCCGATCGCGTGTGGCGCGAAGGTCGACTCGACATTCGCGACCCAATGGTTGAGAGAACGGCTCATGTCCGCGCGGTGGGCGTACGAGCTGAACACGAAGCGTGCGACGCCCATGTCGAGCAGCGTCTGGACGAGCTCTTCGGTGGGCGCGTCGTAGCGCGGATGCCACAGGTGGGCGCGAAAGTAGCGCCGCACGGCCTGAAAGAGGCGCTCCGGCATCAGATGCGTGTGCACATCCACGACGGCTTCGGACGGCTCGCCCCGCAGCCGCGACACGCCGACGCTGAAATTGAGCAGCCGGTAGGTAAGCTCAACCTGGCCAGCCGGCACGGTCTCGAACCGGTAGGTTCCTGCAGCGTCAGTGCTGGTCGTGACCTCTTTGGAGTGCACCACCAGCTCGATGGACACCGCTGGCAGCGGGCCGCCGGTCTGATCGACAACGCGTCCGCTGATCCGTCCGCAGGTCTGGGCGTTGGCGTAAGATCCTGCGAACGCAAGCATTGCAGCGACGAGCAGCACCGGCCGGGTCATCTCGATCTGTGCTTACGCGCCCCCCGGCCGTTTGGATTCTCGTTGGTCTGCGCTTTTTTCGGCGATTGATGTCGAAATCTACCCGGGGGCTTCGACTGGAGTACGAAAGGGGAGGGCGGCCTCCGAACACCGCCCCGGGAGAATCATGAGCTTGCTGACCGACCTCAAGTTTGCGCTGCGCTCCCTCATCAGGGCGAAGTGGCTTGCACTGACCGTCGCTTTGACGCTGGCCCTTGGCATTGGCGCAAACGCCGCGATCTTCAGCATCGTGCGCGGCGTCCTGCTGCGCCCGCTGGTGAATCGCGACCAGGACCGTCTGATCTACATCCATCAGAGCGCGAAGGGGATTGGCCTCGAGAACACGCACTTCTCGGTCCCCGAGCTGAAAGATCTTCAGGCGCGCGTGAAGAGCGTGAGCGCCTTCGGCGATTTTTCAACCATAGAGTTCACGATGCTCGGCCTCGGCGAGCCGCGAACTGTGCGCGCCGGCGTCGTTGGCGGCTCGTACTTCGAGGTCATGGGGCTCAAGCCGGTGTTGGGCCGCCTGCTCGGCCCCGGAGACGACGGGCCAAAGGCCGACGGCGCCGCGGTTCTGACGTATCGCTTCTGGACCACCGCGCTCAAGAGCGACCCGTCGGTGCTCGGTAAGGTCATCCGCCTGAGTGATCGGCCCGCGACGGTCGTCGGCGTCCTCGAACCCTCGGTTCCATATCCGCAGGAAACCGAGATCATCGCCAACGTCGTCACGAGCCCCCACCATCTGGATGCGACGATGGTGGATGGGCGGGTGCACCGGATGACCGAGCTCTTTGGCCGGCTGGCGCCGAGCGCTACCCTCGAGACCGCGCGTGCAGAACTGCGTGCGGTTCACGGCGCCGTCCTCAAGGAACATCCCGAGGCGTATCAGACGCAGGCGGACTATCGCATCGACGCGGTCAACCTGCGCGATCAGATCATCTCGCCGGCGCGGACGATTCTGCTCGTGCTGCTGGCCGCATCGGTGCTGGTGTTCGTCGTCGCATGCTCGAACGTGGCCAACCTGATCCTCGCGAGATCGGTGAGACGCGAGGGAGAGCTCGCGATCCGTGCCGCGCTCGGCGCGAGCACCGCCGCGCTGCGCCGAACGCTGCTCGCCGAGAGCCTGCTGCTGTGTGGAGCGGGCGCGGTGCTGGCGATTCTGATCGCCCGGCCGATGGTGTCGGTCCTTGCGAGCTACGCGGCTCGCTATTCCGTGCGCGCCAACGACGTCACCGTGGATGCGACGCTGCTCTGGGTCGGTGTCGTGCTTGCCGTCGCGGCGGCAGTGCTCCTGGCCTTCGTTCCGCGCCTGCCCTCGACCGACTCGGCCAAGGGACTCGGGCTGTCGAACGGGAGCGTGCGCATCGCCACCGGCACCAACCGGCGCCTGCAGGTTTTCGCCGTGACGCAGATCGCCGCCTCGTTTCTCCTGCTGGCCGGAGCCGGAATGCTCGTCACCACGCTGTTCGCACTGCAGCGGCAGCAGAGCGGCTTCAGGGGCAACGTGCTGGCGGTGAATGTCCCCGTGGTCTCGTACACGCGGAAGCCCGAGGTCGTGACCGCGTTCTACCGCGAAGCGATTCGGCAGATCTCGCAGCTTCCCGGCGTCGAGCAGGTCGCGCTCGGCACGGTCGTCCCGTGGCGCGATCCCGGCTTCTTCGCCGCACAGTTCATGGTCGAGGGGTACCGGAAGGCCAACGGTGAGGAAGATCCGCGCGCGCAGTTCAGGACCGTCTCGCCCGGGTTCTTTTCCGCGCTCGGCGTCAGGATGATTGCCGGCCGCGACTTCAGCGATGCCGATCGGCGGGATGGCGAGCGCGTCGTGATTGTCAGCCAGAGCCTGGCTGCACGCATGTTCCCGAATCTCGATGCCCTGAACCGGAAGCTGATGTGGACCGATCCGGTCACGAAGTTCATCGGCGTGAGCAACGATCCCAGGCGGATCGTCGGCATCGTTCCGGACATCGACGACGAGAACGTGGTGCCGGTGCCGACGATGACCGTCTATCATCCGATGGAACAGGAGATGAACGGCGGCCGCCTGTTCGTGCACGCGAAGATGGATCCGTACACGCTGGTTCCGTCGATCACGCGGGTGATCCGCGATCTCGCATCCGATCAGCCGGTGGAGCGGCCCGCGACGCTCGACGACATCCGCGCGGAAGTCCTGTCGCCCACGCGCATCAACGCGCTCGTGTTCAGCGGATTCGCCGGGGTCGCCCTGGCGATCGCGGTTGTCGGCGTCGCCGGCGTGCTCGCGTTCTCGGTCAGTTCACGGACGCGCGAATTCGGCGTGCGCCTGGCGATCGGATCCACGCCGTCCGCCCTGCTGGTTCGCGTCCTGAAGGAAGGCGCAGTCATCGGCATCACCGGCATCATCGCTGGCGTCATCGGCGGGCTGCTGCTCGCCCGGGTGGTCAGCCGGTTCGTGACCGAGGTCGAAATGCCCGGCGCGCTGCCCCTCGGGTCCGCCGCGGCAGTTCTCGTGGCCGCCGCGATCTGCGCTTCGCTCATGCCGGCGGCCAGAGCAGCGCGGGTAGACGTGATCACCGCGCTGCGCGACTGAATCGCCTAGCGATTATGGATTTGGGATTGTAGCGCCGGGGCCTTTGGACCCGGCGCTACGGTGGGCTACTTCGCAGCTTTCATCTGCTTCGCGGTGATGGTGTCGCCCTTGAGGGTACCAGTCAGCTCGACCTGCTGACCGGCGTGCGCAGCGATCTGCTTCGAACTCTGGTTGGCCAGCTGGAACACCTTGCCGTCGGACACGAACACGTATTTCGCGCCCTTCTTCACGCACACGGCCGTGCAGTCGGCGTCGGTCATCTTCTTGCCGTCATGCTCGCCGGCCGGGTGCTTGCCGTTGCATTTGCTGTCGCTGATGGCGCCCTTCCAGGTCTGTTCAGCCTGAGCCCTGATCGCCACGGGGACCGCCGCCAGTGCGCCGATCACCACCAGTGCGCCGAACGCTCTCCGCATAAACAACCTCCTTCTGCCAGGTTGAGGAAAAGAACAAAACCCGCAGAGTATATCTCCACTTCGCGTCGAGTCGTCCCGCCACCCGACCCTGACACCTTGACCTTCGACACGTGGGAGTTGTATCTATACATCGAAGGGCGAGGCATCACGCCTTCGGCCCCCCCCGGTGCTTCGGCGCGACAGGTCCGCCCTCGCACCTTCGGTGCTCCGGCGAGACAGACATATGACGACACCCAAATCCGATCTTCCGCAAGGCACACTCGATCTCCTGATCCTGAAGGTTGTCGCGCTGGGACCGCTGCACGGCTATGCGATTGCGCAGCGGCTCCAGCAGATTTCCCGCGACGTGGTCCAGGTCCCGCAGGGCTCGCTCTATCCGGCGCTGCACCGGCTCGAGAACCGGAACCTGCTGGTGGCGGAGTGGCGGCTCTCGGACACCGGCCGTGACGCGAAGTTCTACCGGCTCACCCGCAAGGGCAGGGCCTACATGCAGGACGAGGCCGACAGCTGGCACCGGCTGACCACCGCGATCTCGCTGATCCTCGAGGCGGCCGAGGGAGAGGCATCATGACCTGGCTGCAACGGCTCCTGCAGCGCGACCGCGCCGAGCACCAGCTCGACCGGGAGCTTCGGGATCATCTCGAACGGATGGTCGCTGACTACCAGCGGTCCGGGTTCACCGAATCGGAAGCGCGCCGGAAGGCACGCCTCGAGTTCGGCGGGCTCGAGCAGGTCAAGGAGGATTGCCGCGACGCGCGCGGCACCCGCTGGGTCGACGAGATCGTCCAGGACCTCCGCTTCGGATTGCGGCTCCTGCGCCTGAGTCCCGCGTTCACGCTGGTGGCCGTGCTGTCCCTCGCGCTCGGGATTGGCGCCAACAGCGCGATCTTCGCGCTCGTCGACGGCGTGCTTCTGAAGTCGCTGCCGGTGCGCGATCCGCAGCGTCTGGTTCTCCTCGACGACGGGTCGTGGACCAACCCGATCTGGGAGCAGGTGCGCGCCCGGCAGCTCGAGATCTCCGACGGCGCGGCGGCGTGGAGCGACGTGCGGTTCGATCTGGCGCGGGCCGGCGCCACCGAGTTCGTGGAAGGCATGTGGACGAGCGGGAGTTTCTTCGACGTCCTTGGCGTGCCGGCCATCCTCGGCCGTACGTTCACCGTCGCCGACGACGACCGCGGCGGTGGTCCGGATGGGCCGGTCGCGGTGATCAGCTACGCTTTCTGGCAGCGGCGGTTCGGCGGCGAGGCCAGCGTCATCGGACGGACGCTCACGCTCGATCGAACGGCATTCACGATCATCGGCGTCACTCCGCCGTCGTTTCTCGGACCCAGTCAAGGGCGTTCGTTCGACGTTGCGGTGCCGCTCGGCACGCAGGCGATCGTGCGCGGGCCGGGCCACTGGCTCGACGAGCGTTCGACCTGGGTGCTCGAAATCATCGCGAGGTTGAAGCCCGGCCAGACCGTGGAGCAGGCGACGTCGGGCCTCCGCGCGGTTCAATCGCAGATCCGGGACGCCACGCTCCCGGAACGGTGGCCGAAGCCGATGCTCGACCAGTACCTGCACGAGGGGCTGACCTTCGTTTCAGCCGCCGCGGGACCTGCCGGGTTCCGGACGCGCTACCAACAGCCGCTCTGGATCATCATGGCGGTGGTCGCGATCGTGCTGCTCATCGCCTGCGCCAATATCGCCAACCTGATGCTGGCGCGCGCGGCGAGCCGGCGTCACGAGCTGACCCTGCGCCTCGCGCTCGGCGCGTCGCGCTTCCGGATCGCGCGCCAGCTGCTGGTCGAGAGCCTGCTGCTGGCGGGTCTCGGGGCCGCATTGGGCCTCCTCTTTGCGCAGTGGGGAAGCCGGATGATCGTCGGACAGCTGTCGACGCCCCGCAGCACCGTCGCCCTCGATCTCACGCTCGACTGGCGCGTGGTCGCCTTCACGGCGCTCGTCGCCGTCCTGACAGCCTTGCTCTTCGGCGTGGCGCCGGCCCTCCGGATGCGCCGCGTCGATCCCAACGACGCGCTCAAGGAGCAGGGACGCACGTTTGCCGGCGAGGGCCGGTACTCGATTGGCACGTCGCTTCTTGCCGTACAGGTCGCGCTCACGCTCGTGCTCGTGGTCGGCGCGGGACTGTTCGTGAGGACGTTCGGAAAGCTGGCGACGCTCGACATCGGCCTGGACAAGGAGGCCGTCCTCGTCGTGGACGTGGACGCGTCTCGAACCACGGTGAGCCCCGAAGCGCGACAGGCCCTGTTCGAACGGGTCCGGGCCGCGGCTGCGGCGGTTCCCGGCGTGGTCGGAGCCGGTCTGTCGCTGATCACCCCCGTCAGCGGATCGGGATGGAACGGACCGGTCGAGCTGAGCGATCGTCCACAGGTCCCGGTACGTGACCGCATGACGTTCCTGAACAGCGCGACGCCCGGGTGGTTCGCGACCTACGGCACACGGCTCCGCGCGGGACGTGATTTCGACGCGCGGGACGTGGACGGCGCGCCCGCGGTCGCCATCGCGAACGAGACGTTCATTCGCCGGTACGTCAAAGGCGACCCGCTCGGCCAGATCGTGCGATTCGAACGCGGTCCTGAAGGTGTGCAACCCGTTCAGATCGTCGGAGTCGTCCAGGATGCGGCCTACCGTGCGGTCAGGGATCCGATCCCGCCGGTGCTCTACCTGCCGCTGCTCCAGGCGCACACGGACGGTCCCGGGCGCCTGAGCTTGAGCGTCAGGGCCGCATCAGGCTCACCAGCGCTGCTGACCAGGAGTCTGGCCGCGGCGATCAGCCAGGAGGATCCGGACCTGTCGCTGACCTTCCGTCCGCTCACGGCGTTCGTCGATGGCGCGCTGGTTCGCGAACGGCTGCTGGCGATGCTTTCGGGGTTCTTTGGCGGGCTCGCGCTGCTCCTCGCGGGCATCGGCCTCTACGGCATGACCTCGTACTCGGTGAGCCGGCGGCGCGCCGAGATCGGCATCCGGATGGCGCTCGGCGCGCACTCGTCGCGCGTCGTCGCGCTGATGTTCCGGAAGATTGCCTGGCCGCTGGGAGTTGGTCTCGTTGCCGGCGGCGCTCTGAGCTACTGGGCCTCCCAGTATGTGGCGACGCTCCTCTATAACCTGGATGCGCGCGATCCGGCGACGTTCATCGGGGCGGCGCTGTTCCTCTCGGCCGTCAGCGCCATCGCCGCCTGGCTGCCCGCCCGGCGCGCGGCGCGCATCGATCCCGCGAAGGTTCTGCGCGAAGCGTAATCAGCGAGTGTGATGGTAATAGATTTGATGTGTGGCTTCCGGCTTTAGCCGGAAAGCTGTGGCTGTCGCTGAATTCTGGATGCTGTTCGAGCGCCGCACGCATCCTTCCGGCTGAAGCCGGAAGCCACACCCGCGTGGCGTCAGATCAGGCCTGCACCCTTGACCGCGTGGTAGCGGTTGACCAGCTGCACGCCGAGGAGCTGCGGCTCGGCGTCGACCATGAGGGCATCGCGTGCGGCGAGGCGGTTGAAGGCGTCACGGCGCGATTGCTCGTACAGGTGCGCGCTCGCCACCTCGATCGCGGCGCCGCCGCTCACGAGCGGCTGCGCGATCATCTCGCCGACGACGCGCTCGCGGAGGCTGGCAAGCAGCACCAGGTGGCGCGAGCGGAGCAGCGTGAGCGCGTGCCCGAGCTCCATGCTGTCTTCGTCCCGGAAATTGGTCACCACGATGACCAGCGAGCGCTTGCGGTGCCGCGTCAGGAGCTGCTGCGCGGCAGCCAGGAAATCCGAGTGCGTCGGCGCCGGCTCGACGTCGTACAACTGCCCCATCAGCGCGCCCAGCGCGAGCCGGCCCTTCCTCGGGGCGACGAAGCGCTGAAGGTGCTCGCTCGTGCCGAAGGTCATCGCGCCGACGGCGTCTCCCTGCTTCAGCGCGACATAGGACAGCAGCATGACCGCGTTGAGCACCTGATCGAAATGCGTCGTGCCGGCGGCCGACTGCCGGTCGTCGGCTCGCAGCCTTCGGCCGCAGTCGATGAGGAACATCACGCACTGATCGCGCTCGTCCTGGAACTCACGGACGATGGGCTTGGCCAGCCGCGCCGTAGCGCGCCAGTCGATGAACCGCACCGAGTCGCCGACCCGGTACTCTGAGAGCTGCTTGAAGTCGGTGCCCTGCCCGCGCAGGTGATAGGTCTTGATCCCGATCTCCTGCAGGCGGCGGTCGCCGGCGAGCCAGGCGTAGCGCGCGATCTGGCTGAAATCCGGGTACACGCGGCGCAGATCCTGAGGGCCGATGCGCTCGTTCAGCTCGCACAGTCTCCAGCGCGAGCGCACGCGCACCTGGGCCGGCGCGAACGTGACATCGCCTCTCCGGCTCGGGATCACCGAGTACGACGTTTCCACCCGCTGCGGACCCGAGATGGCGAGTGCGACAGGGAGGCCCTCCGCCGCGAGGCTGCTGTCGGGGTGATCGTAGAGCCGCATGTCCCAGCGGTCGCCTGCGGCCAGGTCGATGACCAGCCGGATCTCGCGCCGGATCGCGATTGCGAACGCATCGGGGAGGACGCGGGACAGGCGAGGCGGCGATCGACGCCAGGCGCGCAGGGTGAGCGCGTAGTCGATCGCCATTGCCGCGAGGATCGCTGTGACCAGTCCGGTGGCGATCCAGCTTGCCACGCCCGCCGGAACGCCGGCGATCAGGAGCACCAGGAGAAGGGCGGATGCGGCTGCGCACGCGGCGATCGCCGGTGAAGCGGGAATCAGCGGCGATTCGCGGGGCCGCCCCGGTGCCGCCGGTGTGGCGAGCCCTGGCATCACATGCGGGGCGCGGCGACCGTTTGTATCGCCTGCGCCAGAACGTCGTTCGCCCCGCGTCCCTCGAGCAGCGCGTCCGGCGTGAGCGCGATGCGATGCCGCAGCGCCGGCAGCGCCACGCGTTTCACGTCGTCGGGGGTGACGAATCCCCGGCCCTCGAGCAGGGCCGCGGCGCGAGCGCCGCGAATCAGCGCCAGCGCCCCGCGAGAGCCGCTGCCGACCGCAACGCCCGGGAACTCGCGCGTCGCGCGGACGATTCGCACGGCGTAGCCGATCACCTGCTCGTCGACCTGCTGCCGCGACGCGAGCGCCTGCAGCCGCAGCACCGCGGCGGCGTCGAGGCATGGCGTGACCCCCGACAGCGGCAGCTCGTCGCCGGCCTGATCGGTGGTTGCCCGCACGACCACGGCGATCTCCTCGTCGACGGGCGGATAGCCGATCTCGACTTTGAAGAGGAATCGATCGAGCTGGGCTTCGGGCAGCGGGTACGTGCCCTCGGTCTCGACCGGGTTCTGGGTCGCCAGCACCATGAAGGGTTTCGGCAGCGTCAGCGTCTGTCCTTCGAGCGTCACCTGGTACTCCTGCATCACCTCGAGCAGCGCGCTCTGGGTCTTCGCCGGCGCACGGTTGATCTCGTCGGCCAGCAGCAGGTGCGTGAAGACCGGCCCCCGGACCACGCGCAGCTGCGAAGACGAGGGGTCGAGCACCGCGTGGCCCGTGATATCGGACGGCATCATGTCGGGGGTGAACTGGACGCGCGCCTGGGGCAGGGTCAGCGCGCGCGCAAGAGCGCGCACGAGCAGCGTCTTGCCGAGTCCCGGCACGCCTTCGATCAGCACATGGCCCGATGCGACCAGCGCGATCAGCGTCTGCTCGATGACGGCCGCCTGCCCGACCATCGCCTGGCCGACGGCGTCGCGGAGCGCCGCGAGCATGCCGGCGGCTTCGGTCAGAGTCTCTGTCTCAGGCTGTTCCATGGGTCGGTGGCCTCGTGCCCTGCTGGGTCTGGAACCTTTGAAGAATCTCACGGCGAGCGGTTTCGAGAAACGCCAGCGTGCCGCGAAGCTCGCCGGCGCCGCGCAGACCGGCGTGATGCATCGCCGCATCAATCGCATGGCGATCGAAGCCGGTGACGTTCGCCAGCGCATCCGCGCGATCGGCGAGAGACATGCCTGCAAAGCCGGGAATGCGCCGCCTGGCGGCCTCATTGAGCGCGCGCGCCGCTGCTTCATGCAGCGACTCGCCATCGCCGTGGCGCAGGGCGAACTGCCCGGTGCCGCGAATCTGCTCCGCAAGCGATCGCCGCGCCGTCGACTGCGGCTCGGCGAGCGGACCAAATCGCGCGCTGGTCCGCCACAGGGCGAAACCAATCGCCATCAGCGCAAGGACGATTGCGGGGGCGCCGTACCGCCACGTCAGCGTCAGCAGCGATGGATGATCGTTCTCGGTCAGGAAGTGCACCTCGTCTGCCGGACGCAGCCCGGTCGCAGCCACGAACAACCAGCCGTGATCGCCGGCGAGGAGCTCGGTGAACTGGAAAGGCGTACCGTTGATGACCGTGACCGACCCGCGTCCGACTGCAACACGCATGACCTGGACGCCCGAGTCGTTGCGCAGCTGCCACCGGGGTGTGCGGTGGCTCGTGAGCCAGGAGGTCTCGTCGAGATTGCAGAGCAGGCGCGGTCTGGTGCCGAATGCGCTGGAGGAGGCCGCGGGCTCTTCTTTCACTTCCTGGCACGACTCGCGGAACCGGGGGGCCGGGCGCGCCGGCCGCCGATGGCGGCGAATCACGCCCGACCAGCGCTCGAACTCGTCCCCGCCACCCGCCAGCGGCCCGGCGACGACGAGCCGGCCGCCCGATTCTACCCAGCGCTCGAGCGCGTAGCGGCGTGTCTCCGTGAGATCCCAGTGCCAGGCCGACAGGACGATCACGGCGTCACGACCCGGCACGGCAAACTGGCGATCCCGGGTGCTGCGTGCGCCCAGCGCCTGGGCAAATCGTCCGGCTGCATAAAAAGGATTCTCGGCGGCTTCGCCGCTCGGTGGCATCGGCACGGTCACATCGATCCACTCGGTGTTGGTTCCGATCCAGTACACGAGCGCCGAAACGGCGATCAAGCCCAGAGGCCAGGAGAGCGCCGGCCTGCTCATGCGCCGCTCTCCTGATTCCCGAACCGGATCGGCGGCTGATTCATCGCCGCGGCGAACCGATCGCAAAGATCGTGCACGGTGACGCTCTCGATCGTCTCGCGTCCGTACACCGCCCGCTGCCACACGCCTATCAGGCGCGACGCGTAGTCGCGCCGATCGGGACTGAGGTGGACGGCGGTCAGCACGAGGCAATCGCCTTCGGTGGTCGAATCGAGGATCGGCACGCCGTGAGCGTGCGCGAGTCGCGACAGCAGCCCGCGGTAGAGGAGCGCGAGCGCGGCGCGGGCCTGCCCGGCATCCCACAGCGCACGCGCGGCCGCACCGATGTCGCCGGGCAGGCTCTCGGGACGGATATCGAGGTCGCGGACGTGGGTCGGCGCCGTGAGAGGCTCGTCAGCCCCCAGCGTGACGTGCGGTCTCACCGCGGAGATGACGTAGCGGATCACCAGGAAGACCAGCACGGCGGCCGCGGCCCACACCAGAGAGCGGGTTGACTGAGCCAGCCAGGTGAACAGCCCGGCAATCCATATCACCCACGCGGGGGTCGAGGTGCGCTGCGGCGGCTCCGACGCGCGCCACTTCAACGTCTTGAAGGTCCTCTCGGGCGCGATCAGCCCGTCCGATTTCACGGCCTCGAGGGCGCGCGCGATCTCGGGATCGCCGATCGCCCGCGGCTGCCCGCTGGCTGTGCCGATTCCCCACGCCAGCACCAGCGCGACGAGCGCCACCGTCATTCCGCCGCGGACCGCATCACTTCCCGAACGCATGTCTGAACTCTTGCTCGATGTCCCAGGCTTCGAGCTCGGCGCGCCGATTCAGGTAGAGCGCGAAGCCCGCGGCGACGTAGAAGGGTTCCAGGAACAGCACGACGAGCGCATACGCGATCGGTATGGCCAGCGCGGCGAGCGCCGGAGCCCCGCCGAAGAACAGCTCGTATGCATCGGGTCCGCGGCCGGCGGGTGCGAACCAGAACAGGAGTGAGACGAGGCCCGTCAGCAGCGCCAGCTCGGCGAAGCAGAACGCCTCCGTCGTGAGGAATGCCGCGCCCACCGCGCCGCGCCGCAGCTGGCGCACGCGCCGGCGCGCCGACCAGGTCGAGCCCCCCTCGAGCTGGTAGATCGGCTGGGTCAGCGATCGCCAGAACGACAGGCGTTGCACGGTCCATGTGAACAGCAGCTGGCGCCACCAGACCTGGCGGCCGGCACGCCACACGTCGGCAGGCCGGGTCGGTTGATTGAAGACTGCCCTGGACAACGCAAAGAGAATCGTTCGATCGAGCCAGGGTTTCGCGCACCAGATCGCGACTGACGGCAGCCACGGCGCGAGATCGTACGACGCGATCGCCAGCACCATCACCGGCAGCGCGACGGCCAGATATGCGGGATACACCGACCGCGCCGCTGCCTGGCAGACGCGCACTCCGAGATCCGCGGCTTCCATCTTCGTCCGCGGCCGCAGCCGGACGGCCAGCGCATCAACCTGCATGGCGGCCCTGACGCGTGAAATACAGGACGACGGCGGTCCAGCAGACAGCGGCGACCGCATATTTCACGCCCGCGGGTATCCAGGTCGCCGACGACCAGAACGCTTCGACGCCCGCGGCGACGACGAGCATGACGGTGATGCCGTAGAGCAGTGTCGCCGTCTCCTCGGTCGCCCGGACCAGTGCCACGCGGCGCCGCATGCGTCCGGGTGCGATCAGGGCATGACCGATCCGCAGCCCGGCGGCGCCCGCCAGGACGATGGCGGTGATCTCGAAGGCCGAGTGCGTTGCGATGAACGAAAAGAAGGTCGGCGAGAGCCCCCGTTGCGCCAGGTAGCCGGCCACCGCCCCTGAGAAGATCCCGTTGTAGGCCAGGAAGAACAGCGTGCCGAGCCCGGTGAAGAGGCCGCCCGCAAAGCACTGGAACGCTACGCCGATGTTGTTCCGGATATAGAAGCCGAACATCGTCCAATCGGTGGAGGCGGTCCTGGTCCGGCCGATCGACGCCGCGGCGGGCGAGTACATGTCCTCGAACGACGCCGCGGTCTCGGCGCTGACGACCGTCAGAATCAGCTCCGGGTGCGAGTAGACGACCAGCGCCACCACGATCGTTGGCACCAGGAAGACGGCGGCGGCCAGAGCGACATATCCGGCATGGCTTCGGACGGCTGCGGGGAACCCGGTTGCGATCAGGTGTTTCAGCTTCGCTGCGCCGGCTTCGCGCCGATGGTAGATCAGTTGGTGGGCATCCGCCGTGAGGCGATCGAGCCGATCGACGATGTAGGCGGGATAGGCGCGCGCGCGCGCCAGCGCCAGGTGCTCGCAGGTGCGCCGGTAGAGGAAGGCCACTCTGGCGCCCGAGACCTGCGCGGCCGAAACGGCGGTGACCCTGCCGGGCGAGGCGATTCGAGCGAGGAGCAGCTCGAGCTCCCGCCAGTCGCGCTCGTAGAGCTCCTCGAACTGCAGCGGCGTCGTCATCGCCGGCCCAGCGCCCACTGGGCGACCCCGAGCACCCGGCGCGTGACGGCGGGGCCGGAATGGCCGGTATCACCCGACACGGCGGCCGCCAGCGAGGCGAGCTCGTCGAGGCGCTCCGGCGTGAGCCGTGGCGCGCGCGCGGCGAGCGCGATGATGGCGGCTTGATCCCCGCGTGACAGCGGCCGCACCGGAATCACCGGCGGCACGTCGGTCAGGATGGCTTTCGGCGCCTCGCGCGCCACGTGAACGACAAGTGTGGCCGCCGCGAGATCGCCCAGCCGCTTGCCGTCGGCGCGGACCAGGACGCTGACAATCGCAAAGCCGTAGCCGAACGGCAGGAAGTCGGCGGCGCGGAGCAGGTTGCGGGTCAGCGACGCGGCGAGGGTCACGGGCAGCCCCGAGTCCATCACGACCTTCAGGCCCATGGCCCGCTTGCCCGGCGACGCCCCCCACGGTGTCAGCTCGAACACGGTCGGGTACAGCCATTCAAAGACAAACAGCAGGATCAGCCAGAACGCCGTGCCGAGGCCGCCCGCCAGGATGGTCGCGATCGCCGCGGCGTAGAGAAGGACCAGACGTATGCCCCAGTCGATCAGGAACGCGTAGAAGCGCGCGACAAGACCCGCTGGGCGGAGCTCGAGCAGAATCCCTTCGGGTGTCTCTGCGGGAACGACCGTGTCGAGTGCGGCGGGTGCGGTCAGAGGGTCCTCAGGCCTTGAGCACGGCCTATCCTAACGGTTCCGGGGACTCGCGCGAAGGCCTCTGCGCGGCCCCGTGCCGACCGTGGACTCAGCCGCTGGCGCTCACTCGGTCCGCATCGCTTCGAGCGGGCTGACGGAAGCCGCCTTGCGCGCGGGAAGGTACGCGGCGACCAGGCCGACGGCAAACAGCAGTCCGGCCATGCCCGCGAACGTTGGCGCGTCGAGCGGCCTGGTTTCGTACAACAGGCCGCCGAGGAAGCGCGTCAAGGCGGCGGCGCCAAGCGCGCCAACCGCCAGCCCGGTTGCGGTGATGGCGGCGGCGTTCGCCAGTACTCCACGCTGCACGACCGCCGGCCTGGCGCCAAGCGCGAGGCGCACACCAATCTCACGGGTGCGCAGCGTGACCGCATACGACAGGACGCCGTAAAGTCCGATCGCGCCGAGCACGAGCGCAATGCCGGCGGCGATCGCGAGCGTCAGCATGGTGAACGAGAACTGTGTCACCGAGCGCTCGACGACATCCTCCATCGTCTGGAGGGCTGCCACCGGCAAGTCGGGGTTCAACCCCCACACGGCCTGCCGCATCGCGTCGGCTTGTGCGTGCACACGCGGCCCCCTCACCACGTAGGTCAACGCGCGCGGCCCGCGATCGCCGGCGGGATTGATCGGGAAATAGATCAGGGCTTGAGGCCGCTCGCGCAAGCCTGCCTGCCGCACATCCGCGACGATGGCCTTGACGGTGTACCAGGGACGTGGGTCGGATCCGCTCCCCACGGCCCGCAGTCTCTTTCCGATCGCGTCCTGCCCCGGCCAGAACTGAGCGGCCGCCGTCTTGTTGACGGCGATCGTCGTGACCCCGTCGCGGAGATCGCCGGAATCGAAATCCGATCCGCGGAGGAGCGAAATCTGCAGAGCCTTGAAGTAGCCCGGTGTGACGGTCGAATACTGAATGAGCGGCGGCAGCTTTCCGGCCTGGACCGGATGTCCCTCGATCTCGAAGGCGGTGCCCGACGGCCCCTGCGCTACCGGCAGCTCGGTGGTCGCGCCGGCGGCCTGGACCTCGGGTAACGCGGCGAGCCGATCGACCAGCTGCTGCGTGAAGCGCACGGCTTCCGGGGACTTTGGGTAGGTGGTCGGCGGAAGCGCGACCCGGAACGTCATCGCGTCGCGGGCCACGAACCCCGGTTCGGCCGACATCAGGCGTGCAAAGCTCCGCGCGAGCAGCCCGGATCCCACGAGGAGGACGAGGGCCATCGCCGTCTGCGCGACAACCAGGAGGTTGCGACCGCGGTGGCGGCCGGGATGATCGGTTGCGCTCCGCCCGCCGTGACGGAGACAGGCCAGGATGTCTGGTCGCGTGTAACGGATGGCGGGACCAAGACCGAAGAGCAGGGCGGAGACCACGGCGGCGGCCGCCGCCACGAGCAGCACCCAGCCATCCATATGG
>Ga0207701_10003810_pt1 | contig 15425 bp, 14 predicted proteins | sample KBSSwiSSwithPhiX_FD_184294 | JGI IMG/M metagenome (GOLD analysis project Ga0207701, IMG submission 184294) | Switchgrass rhizosphere bulk soil microbial communities from Kellogg Biological Station, Michigan, USA, with PhiX - S5 (SPAdes) (version 2) | ecosystem: Environmental > Terrestrial >... | reverse complement strand
AGGCGGGCGAGAAAGTGACGATCGATTACCGGATCGTCCGGCCTAACGACGGCACGATTCGCTGGATTCGCGATAGCGGTTTCCCGATTCGCGACGAGCGCGGCGAAATCGCCCGTGTGGCGGGTGTCTTGCAGGATATCACCGGTGACAAATTGAAGACCGATGCGCTCCGCGAAAGCGAAGAGCGCTTTCGCCTGCTCATCGAAGGCGCGCCCGATTATGCCATGTTCCTGCTCGATCCCGGTAATCGCATCATCTACTGGAGCACTGGGGCCGAACGGGTTTTTGGCTGGAGCGCAAAGGAAGCGCTTGGACGCAGCGGCGAACTCGTGTTCACTCCGGAGGATCGGGCGCGAAATCAGGAGCAGAAAGAGATGCAGATCGCGTGCGAAAAAGGCAAAGCCAGCGATCGCCGCTGGCATCTTCGCAAAGACGGTAGCCGCGTCTGGATCGACGGGGTGATGCGCCGGCTTGATGATAAGGAAGGTAACCTGCGGGGCTTTGCCAAGATCGGACGCGACGCGACCGAGCTGCACCTGGCGACGCGAAAGTTGCACCGTTCACACCGCGAATTGGAACGCCGCGTCGGGGAGCGCACCGCTGAGATCTCAGCGGCCAACAAAGAGCTGCGGGCCGAAATTGCGGGACGCGAGCAGGCGGAACAGGAACTCCTTCTCATCAGCGAACGCGAGAAAAGGCGCATCGGGGAGGATCTGCATGATAGCCTCTGTCAGGAATTGGCCGCGGCGGCATTTTTCCTCCAGACGAGTGCCAACAGGATCGAGCAAGCCAATCCCAGAGAAGCGAAAGCTCTGTCCAACGCAGCTCGCATTGTTAATGACAATGTCGGCCTCGCGCGCGATCTGGCCCGTGGTCTTCACCCGGTGGAGCTGACCGCATCCGGCCTGACGACTGCGCTACGCGAGCTGGTTTTTCGCAGCTGTCAGGACAAGATGAAGTGCCAGTTCAAATGCCCAAACCCCATCCGCATTTCCGACGAAGCGGTCGCGCTTTCTCTTTATCGAATCGCGCAGGAAGCTATGACCAATGCGTCCAAGAACGGGAAGGCGAAAAAGGTAGTCATCTCGCTCGTGCGCTCGCGAGAGAGAGTTGTGCTGTCGATTCAGGATGACGGCAAAGGTTTTTCAACCCGTCGACGTAGCAAAGGCATGGGCCTTCACCTCATGCGATATCGCGCTAATTCCATCGGCGCCAGGTTGACCGTGAAATCCGCTATCGGCAAAGGGACAACGATCACGTGCTCTGTGCCGGCGAATTAGTTGTGGCTGGGATCGATCATCCCGGCTGGTTACGAAATCGTTGTGGCTGGGATCGGTGATCCCGGTCTCTTATGCCTAGACCTCGCCTGGCCCCAATCAGCGATCAGCCCACGAAACAAAACTCATCTCTGCGGTGCTGGGGGGAACCTGGGGGGGCGCCGCAACCGCCTGTTCGCGAAGTCGTTCGGAGTTGGTCCTTCGTATCCCAGGCTCATGATAAAGAAACCAGTGGCTGAAATTCGAGGGGCAATCAGTCGTCGGGCAATGGAGCGAATACTGACCGGCCACGCGCCGGATCTCGATTTGGTGTCCGTCGATAACCCGGTCGCAAATGGCGCAAAGCCGCTTGTCATCGAGTGAGTACCAGCGTCGAAGATTATCAACGGTTTGAAGAATCCGGAGCCGTTTGTCGGAGCTGGGTTTTTGCATGTTTCACATTAAAACAGCTTCCCAAGAGCAGAACAATCGGGCGCCAACCGGAACTTTGCCTAACAAAAAGTCCTAGAGGATTCCCAAAAATAGAACGCTTCGCAGACCTTATCTTGTAGGCGTCGCCCTGTTTGCCATAGAACGAACTCGCCGTGACGAGTGGGCGACGCAAGAGTGATTCACAGACGAGGAAGTCACAGCGGTTGTAGGGAAAAAAGAAACCGCGACGAAGATTGCGCTTCGTCGCGGCTCCTTATTGGCAGACCATTTGTATGCGCAATCCAAGACAGCTATTGCGCGACTATGCCTTGAATGCTCAAGGGCAAGCCGCTCACGGTAAATAGCGACGTTAGACTTGTTCCGTTAATCTGAAATATTGCGATTTCGCCCGTAGCCGACTTTAAGACATAAAGGAATCGTCCGTCATTGCTGGCCGCTAGATCGATTGGTGTGCTGCCATCCCCCGTGAAGCCAGCATCCGCATCCGCCAAGGTCAGGTTGCCATTGGCGTCGATTTGATAGGCTGAGATTGTAGCCGACCCGGTGTTGACGACCCACGCGGTCGTGCCCGTTATCGCCACCCAACACGCACCACTCTGATTATTCGGAACCGTTTCACTGACCGGTTCAACGCCGGCACCCGTAAGACGATATGAAGAAACAGTCGCCTTCAAGGGAAGACGATTCTCTACCTCTGAAACAACGACGGAGCCAGTCGCATCAAAAGCGAAACCGAATGGCGTCCGACCGCTTGGTGGCACCGCGGTAGGACCGTCGGCTCGACCGTCGGCGCGCACCTGGAACACATCGATAATGTTAGTCCCTTTCTCGGTGACCAGGAGCTGCTTTCCGTCAGGAGTGAAGCAGACCTGGGCAGGCAAAGCGAGCGGGCCGCCAGCCAGATCGCGAGTTGAGAGCGAGATTGGTTGCAATTGCCCGGAATCCGTCACTTTGAACCCGGTGATATTCGGCACCCCGAGCTGATTCAGAACATAAACCAAGCCGCCGTTGCAGGTAACACTTACCGGAAATGCTCCGCCGGAAAGTACTTTGCTGCCAAACTCCAAACCAGTAGGTGTGATTCGAAAGGCGGTCAGATCGCCACTAGCCGGGTTCACGGCGAGTAGCACCTTGCCATTAGAGCAGAGTGCTAGCGCCCCTTGAGACATAAGGGGATCAAGCGTAACACCCGTGCCTGCTCCCTGGGTAAAAGCTTCCTGGGTAAAGGTGAGCGCCCCGTTGCTGTCCCTCTGGAACACCGCGACCGAATTCGTATGTGCCTTATTGGTCATTACATAAACGGCGCCGGTGGCTGCTCCCTCGGTGGCCGCATATGCTATCTGCATAGCAACAATTGAGGTTAGTCCCAGAATCCAAACTGCGAGTTTTTGATATAATTTCATGGTCTATCTGAGAAGAATCGTGGCGAGTTATTCCAAAGACCGAGGAAAAAGAAACCTGATCCGTTAATCAGACAAATACCTACTAGAGCGGCGATTCCCTGTGAATTCGGTCGAGAATGATATCTCCAATTATGTATATCCGCTGAGGCTCTGGTTTTCGATAATAATGTGATGGAGCAGCTTGACGAATTGAAACGATCAGTAAGAACGGCGATGCGGGCCGTTGACGCAGCGCAGGAAGATGCGGGGACAGGGAGCCAGGTATCGGTAGCCGTTCAACAGCTGGCCTTTGTCGTAGACAAACTTATCGACTTGCTGAAAGCGTCGCAAACAGGTGAGCCCTCAAAATAGTTGATGCGTCAATGATACCTTGCGTTTGGAGTACTGGGGAAGAAAGATCGAGGCACAAAGGGCCTCCCTCAGATGAGAAAAACGAAAACCGCGGCGAAAAATTGCTCCTCGCCGCGGCCGTAAGTTGTAGCCGGGATCGTTGACCCCAGTCACGTAGCTGAGATCTTGGATAGCGTGACGTCTAGACGACGGCATCGCTCCAGTCACTCCCGCCGATGCTGCCTTTGGCGCTAATTCCTTTTCAGCGTTGCCTTCAACTCATCGATCTCTTTCTGTTGCTCGGCGATCCTTGCTTCCTGCTGCTCATTTCTCCGATGCTCTTTCAGGAACTCATTGAGCAGCATCGCATTCACGGCCTCGTAACGCACCGTGTAGGGCTTTCCTTGATCATCGTATGCCACCAAGTCGCGATCCACCTTGGCCACATCCTCAGCGACCAATCCGAATTCCGGGCTACCTGCCGGGTCCACCTCTTTCTTATATTTAAAGGTGACTGGCTTTAACGACAGGATCGCTTCGCTCGCCTTATCCATCGGCTTGATCGCTTCTTTGAACCGTGCCGAGGAGGCCAGTGTCCCGAGTTTCCCTTGGCTGTTTACCCTCACCGCTTGCCCGCTGCCGACCGCAGCTTGAAATATCCCAGCGATGAAAGTCGCGTTCTGTGTGGTCCCGATCCGGATGGTGTTCGACTCGCTCGAGCTTCCGCCGTTGGCGGCGATATCTATATTGTTCGAGCCGCTGGTGAGAGAAGAGCCGGCGTTAACACCGATAGCGATGTTGCTGCTGCCGCTGGTACTATTGCTGAGGGCGTCCCGACCGAGCGCGGTATTATTCGACGAGGTACTGCGCGAGAGCGCTTCGTAGCCGACGGCCGTGTTACTGCTTCCGCTGATGTTAAGGGCGAGGGTGAAGGCGCCAAACCCGGTGTTTTGAATGGCGAAGGTGTTAGCGGAAAGGGCCTGCTGTCCGAATGCCGTGTTGAACGTCCCGGAGGTGTTACTCCTCAGGGCCTGGAAACCCGTGGCCGTGTTGCCATCGGCGTTGCTAAATTGCAGCGCCTGAAAGCCGACCGCCGTGTTATTCATGCCGCCGAAATTACTAACGAGCGCGCTCTGCCCGAGCGCCGTGTTATCGTTGCCATCGCAAATCTCCGGGCATTGCGCCCAGCCGAGCTGCGACAAACCGAACATGACACTCGCGATAATAAGACTCTTAAGTTTCATCTGAACTCTCCTTTTGCCTGGTGGGTTTCAATCTGCCTAAGGCAGATCCGAAAGGGGTGGGGATGCTCCCAGGCGAAAGCGCCTCCGCCAGTTTCAGATCTAAGGCGGTATTCCAAGTGTTCCGGGCCCCGAATGTCAATCACAAAAATCTCCCCCAACAATTGGAAGCACTTGAGCGTAAACCGTAATTGACCACGGATTACGCGGATTGCTCGGAGGGACGTGCGCCGTGACGTTCGTCTTTCTTCGGTCGCCCGCGCTGCGTTACTCAAAGATTGACAGATCGACGTCGCTCCCGGTAAGAACTAAGTCATGCGAACTATCCGGATCGCTTTGTGGTTTCTCTCCTCCGTCTTTCTTACCGTCACTAGCTGTTTCATTCCGCCCGCAGCCGCTCAGTCGCTCGACAGCCCGACTCTTATTCAAAGCTTCCCGGTCGGCGACGGTCCGGCTTATCTCGCCTTCGATGGCGCGAACATTTGGACGAGCAATTTCTATAGTGGCACCCTGACCAGGCTGCGGGCCAGTGACGGTGCCCCCCAAGGCACCTTCACCGTTGGGGCGGCATGTGGACAACTAGTTTTCGACGGCGCCAACATCTGGGTTTCCGGCTGGGCAGACAACAACCTCACCAAGCTGCGCGCACGCGATGGCGCCCTCCTTGCCAAGTTTCAGCTGAGCAGCTCCCTTAGAGGCCTTGCCTGGGATGGCGAGAATATCTGGGCAGCCCTTCAGGATGATAACACCGTTGTGAAGTTGCGGGGCAGTGACGGTCAGCTCATTGGTACTTATGATGCAGGCAACGCGCCGTTCGAGCTGCTCTTCGACGGAGCGAATATCTGGGCTGGCAATGTCTACGACGGCACCGTAACGAAACTGCAGGCAAGTGACGGTGCCCTGTTAGGAAAGCAGAAGATCGGAACGAAGGCCTACAGTTTTGCTTTCGATGGCACGAAGGTTTGGGTCACCACTGGCGATAGTGATCCCGGCGGTAATGACACTGTGGTTGCCCTTCGAGCGAGCGACGCCAAAATCCAAGGCACCTTCCTGGTTGGAGACTTTCCCCTTGGGGTTGCGTTCGATGGCGCCAGCATCTGGACCGCGAACGCGGCTAGCAACAATGTGACCAGGCTGCGTGCTAAGAGCGGTACAGTCACGCAAAGGATTCCAGTTGAGGGGCAGCCGAATGCCGTCCTCTACGATGGGAACAGTATTTGGGTGACCAGCTTCTCGAGCAATACCGTGAGTAAAATCAGCCGGTAGTAAGGTAAGTCTTTGCGTTTCGTGTCCAGAGTTCACTCGCCGTGGCGAGTCCCCCGGCAAGCCGAACCCTTGGCGAAGGTTGCTCAGCGGATATCGGAAGATACACGGACAACAGGGCGGAGCGGCCCTCTCGTTGCGCTGAGACAGCGCACGCTACAATTTTGTTAGCCGCTTCGCTGCGCGAAGCGCGAGAATGCGAGTTGCCAGCTGTGTCGAGAGCGAGATCTGGCCCCTTCGAAGCCTTAAGCAAAAGCTCAGCAATTATTAAATGGGTCTTCAAGGCTTATTTGCGGTTCCATCGAAAATATTCGCGAACTTCGATTTCGCTTTGACGTATACCTTAGTAATGAAACAACCATTTATGAAAACCCCTCAGTTGGTGCTCGCAACTTGTGTTGGATTGCTGCTTTCTCCCCTTGCCCAAGGAGGATCATTGCATGCTTTCATTTGGAATAGCAGCACCGGAATGCAGGACCTCGGCACACTCGGCGGCAATACCAGTTATGCCATTGGCATTAACGATAACGGCGAAGTCGTTGGCTACTCGTATCTGGCGGACAATGTCACCACCCATGCTTTTACCTGGACAGCTGCCGGTGGCATGGTCGACCTAGGGTCGCTCCCGGGGGGCACGAGCACGCAAGGCTCGTGCATTAACAACGCCGGCAACGTTGGTGGGAATGGGATCGATGCCAACGGCAGGCAGGTGCCGTTTTTTTGGTCCGCGACGGGCGGCTTCCAAACTTTGCCCGAAAACACGGGCGACTCGCGGAATTATTCGTTTGGGATTAATGACCGCGACGAGCTCACCGGTCAGCAATATGGAAGTGGTAACTCCGGAGAGATTGTCCACGCTTTTTTTTGGGCGCCAATTGACGGGATAAAACAAAATCTGCCTCCTCTGACTGGTGGCCTGCATACGGTGGGCAATTCCATCAATAACAAGGAGCAAATCACCGGCACCGCCAGCGTGCCTAACAATGGCTCGATCTTCCACGCCTTCGTTTGGAGCCAAAGTGGAGGGACCAGAGATATCGGCGGCGTGGCGGGACAAACCTACACGGCTGGGGTATCGATCAACGGGAAGAGCGAGGTCGTCGGCTTTGGGGGGAGCGGGGCTGTCGGATTTTACTGGTCTCGTGCCACGAGAATGGTGCTCCTGCAGACCCTCGGCGGCCTCCAGAGTGCAGCCTTCTCAATCAACAACACCGGTGCCATCGCTGGCTATAGCACTAATAGCGGTGGAGCCATTCATGCAGTTCTTTGGCCCGACAAGAGCAGCGCGCCACAAGATCTGGGGACTCTCCCGGGCGGAACGAACAGTTACGGTCGATTCATCAACAGCGTCGGCCAGGTGGCCGGCTATGCTGATGTGCCATAGTCACGCGCTTTTGTTGTAGGCCGCGTCTCCCCGTTCGACAGGCTCAGGGTCCCGAGCATTTGATCGAGGGGCCGACGCGGCGTAGTTGGGCTTCCGTATCAAGAGCATGAGCAAGACGAAGAGTATGATAAAAAGCTCGCGGCATTCCGCGAGGCGGACCAGTTCGCCCCATTTTCGAGGTTCAAAAATCCGCTACGCCGTCTCAATATGAGCGTGGCCGCCCGCGGCATCCGACCCGATGGTCCATCGCATTTTTGGTCGACGGAGACTTTTTTCGAAACTTTGCCTAACGCTTTCCGTAATAGTAATTATGGAAAAAGGCCGAACCGTCCGAGTAAAGCTTGCGCGGAAGTGGTAAAAAAGCGGTCCCGCAACAGGATGAAGTTTCGCCGAGCCGGAGGGGGGCGATCACGAAATAAAAAGTCGGATGCGCGGAACTCGAAGCATCAGGCGAACGGGAGGGCCGAGCTTGGCTCTCCACCGGAACCCCAGAGTTCCAAAACCGAGTCAAATTCAGCAGGCAGATTTCAGCGGACGCGACGGCTTTTTCTCGCTGCCTTGCGGGTGTGGGAATTGAAGCGAGGAATTCGCGAATAGGTGCTCCGCCGGCAACAAAATGGCGGAGAATAAGGCTGGGAATCGTTTTGGCTTGATATCATCAACGTTGTCTCTCTAGGGTGCGGCATGAAATTATCCAATAAAATCACAAGAGCCGGTCTTTCGACCCTCGGTATTGTTCTTATCATCCTGTTGATTCTTTTACTCGGCGGCGGCTACGGATTTGGCGGCGGCTATTATTATGGACCCGGTGGATTGATTCTCGTGATCCTCATAATTTTGTTGTTGATGGGAAGACTTTGATTAAGGCGAGCTCGGAGCGCAGTTCGCAAAGATTGCAGAAGCCAGCTCCGCTCATGAAATATTAAAGCAGAAAGAAACTAGCTCTTATGAAGACAAGTTTCACTTCTCGCTTTCCTTTTTTTTGTCGGCCTTTCTTAATCGGCTTTGCTCTTTGCGCCGTTGGCCTCTTCCCGGCTCGGGCTAGGTTGAGTCAGTGGGAGACTACGGACAGCATGGCGAGCGCACGTTACTCTCACACGGCTACGCTGTTGCCGTCGGGTCAGGTGCTGGTGGCGGGAGGATACGCTGGCAGGGCGTTGAGCAGCGCGGAGCTGTATCGTCCAGCGCTGCGAGTGTGGACCATGACCGGCAGCATGAGCGCCGCTCGCTACGATCAGACTGCGACGCTGCTGGCCTCAGGCGAGGTGCTGGTGGCGGGAGGAACCGATGGCGCTACCGCGATCTGGCGCAGCGCGGAGTTGTATGATCCGGCGACGATGCTGTGGACCGCGACCGACGGCATGGGCACCGCACGCATCAACCACACAGCTACGCTTCTGCCTTCAGGCCAGGTGCTGGTGGCGGGGGGATACAATAATGTTGACGGTTCCTTGAGCAGTGCGGAGCTGTATGACCCGGCGACTCGGACTTGGACTGCAACCGGCAGCATGATCGACCCACGCGAATATCACACGGCTACGCTGCTGCCCTCAGGCCAGGTGCTAGTGGCGGGAGGATTCAATAGCGTTGACCGTTTCTTGAGCACCGTGGAGTTGTATGAGCCGGCGAGCGGGACTTGGACTGCAACCGGCAGCATGGTCGACGCGCGCTTCGCTCACACGGCTACGCTACTGCTCTCAGGCCAGGTGCTGGTGACGGGGGGACATAATAATATTGACGGTTCCTTGAGCAGCGCGGAGCTGTATGATCCGGCGAGTGGGACTTGGGCTGAAACCGACAGCATGTCCATCGGACGCTCTCGTCACACGGCGACGCTACTGGCCTCAGGGAAGGTGCTGGTGGCGGGAGGAGGGAAAGGCACTGGTCGTGACATGCACCTGAGCAGCGCGCTGCTGTATGACCCTGCGACGGGGCGGTGGACGACGACCGAAAGCATGGATACCGCGCGTTCGGATCACACGGCGACGCTGCTGCCTTCAGGCCGACTGCTGGTAGCGGGGGGGCACAATAATATTGACGGTTACTTGAGCAATGCGGAGCTGTATGGTTGGGGAAATCCCTGAGAGTCTCAGCGAAGGTGGGTGGATTTCTCGGGCCTGAAGACCACGTTGGCAAATCCCGGCGCAAGTAACGGCGTGTCTAAATAGCGGCCTTTGGCTGCGAAATTGTGGGGTTCACTACGTTTTGTTGTCGCCCGGCCCATGGTGGTAACAGCTTTTAAGATCATTAATAGCATTTCCTGACTCTATTTGCAGTTACCTTCAACAATCTGCCAGACGAAGAACGATTACGGTTGGTAGTAAGACCTACCAGGTAAACTACGAAGGCGGCGATGGAAACGATCTCACTCTGAAGGTGCTGAAGTTGCGCGACCGTAACTTGATTTCCATTCCATCGCCATTTCTTGTCCGTTTCCCGAACCCTCGCGAGAAATCGAAGATTGACACTGTAATGTTAGTCCTGGTAGAGCTGGGACGTGAAAACGACCCGAAGAATAAGTCGCCGCATCGTCCTCTCGTTGCATGTGTTTGTTGGAATGTTTGTCGCTCTCCCCATGCTGATTCAGTCAGCCGCGGCGAATCAGCTCATTGAGAATTTTCCGGTCGGCGATGGCCCCTGCGGCATGGCTTCCGATGGCGCGAACATCTGGGTAGCCAACTTCGATGGTGGTAATGTAATGAAGCTGCGGGCCAGCGATGGGGTAATACTCGACACCATCGGTTTGGGAGGCTCTCCATTCTGGGCTACTTACGACGGCGATAACGTCTGGGTCACAGTCCGCGATGCCGATAGGGTCGTGAAAATTCGAGCGAGCGATGATACGGTGCTCGGGAAATTTCGCGTCGGCAGCTGGCCCGAAAAGCTCGTCTTTGACGGCGCGAACATCTGGGTCGCGAATTCTCAAAGTGCCTCAGTGACCGAGTTGCGGGCCAGTGATGGTGCGCGCCTGCGCGATATCGCGGTCGGCTCAGAGCCATGGGGCATCGCCTTCGACGGCATAAACATTTGGGTCACAATTAGAGGAACGAACACCGTCACCAAGTTTCGCGCCCGCGATGGCGCGCCCCGCGGCTCCTTCAATGTGGGTAGCGTCCCGATCGATATAATGTTCGACGGCTCGAAAATATGGGTCGCTAATTACATCAGTAATTCAGTGACTATCTTGCGTGCTGCCGATGGTTTGTTACTCAGAGAGTTTCTCACCGGTGACAATCCCATCGCATTCGCGTTCGATGGCGACCAGACGTGGCTTGCGCATCTCGGCGAGGATATTGTAACCACCCACAAGGATAGCAATGGCCAACAGTTGCAATCTTTCCCTGTCCAGGACGCTCCGGAAGCTGTCTTGTTTGATGGCACTAGCATCTGGGTCTCGAACTACGCCAGCAAGACAGTAACCAAGATCACGCGCACGGCGAGGTAACGAGATCAATGATTAGCGATTGGTGACTGGTGATTAGTGGAAGGTCCCGAAGCCCTTGCGAACACTTTTCACTTTTTAGTTGTTACCATTTACTCTTTCAGCGCGGGCGACTACGCGGAATTCTAGGATTGACAGAAGGACGTCACTTCCGGTAGTAACTTGATATGACTATTACCAAAATAATTGCTCGGCCGAGCGCCCTCACATTTCTCCTCGCTCTTACCGGGTTTTTTGCGCAGGCGGTAACTGCGCAGCAGCTCGACACATCCGTCACGATAGAAAGGTTTCCGGTCGGCAGCTATCCTGTAGCGTTAGGCTTCGACGGCGAGAACGTTTGGGTGACGAGCTCCTTTGATAACACGGTGACGAAACTGCGGGCGAGCGACGGCGCGAACCTCGGCACCTTCAATCTCGGAGGCGCAAGCTACGGCGTCGCCTTCGACGGCACAAACCTCTGGTTTACGAACGGCCTCACCGATACTGTGACCGAGTTGCGGCCCAGTGACGGCGCGATCCTCGGCAATTTTCCCGTAGGCCAAAATCCCTACGATTGCATTTTCGACGGCACCTCCATTTGGGTGAGCAATTCTCTCGATGGCACACTCACCAAGCTTCGGCCGAGCGACGGCACTAACCTCGGCACCTTCAGCCTCGGCGATGATGTATTTCGGTTGGCCTCCGACGGCGCCAACGTTTGGGCGGTGGATCAAAGAGATCAGCTCGTGTTCAAAGTGCGCGCGAGCGACGGCATGATCCGCGGCCGGTTCAAGACCGACGACACGCCTTACGCTATCATGTTCGACGGAAGTCATATCTGGATCTCGAATTATTACACTTACACGCTGACCGAGCTGCGCCCAGGCGACGGCACAGTGCTCGGCACCTTCCCGTCGGGAAGAAGTAACCCGAGCGATCTTGCGTTCGACGGCTCGGATGTATGGGTCGCGTCAGGCACCAGCGCGGTTACAAGATTGTCAGTCGACGGTAGCGGTGCGCACAAGAGCTATCTTATCACCGGCCTGCCTACCCGCCTCCTTTTCGATGGCAGTGCGATCTGGGCGGCATGCTTTAACAGCGCCGACGTAGCTAAGATTTCCCGAAGCCAACCGTAAATCTCTCTTCAACCAAACACCGTTAGTATGATTTCGCACGTTATTTCACCGTCGGTGAAATTCAAAGTTCCTCATGCGCTTTTACTTGCGTTCGTTTTGGGATTCGACGCTCAAACCGGTCCAGCCGCGCAGCAGAGCGACAAACCCGATCTCATCCAGACCTTCCCCGTTGGCCGATATCCGCTCGGCATTATCTCCGAGGGTGAGAACATCTGGGTCTCAAACTCCAGGGACGACACCGTGACGAAATTGCGGGGGAGCGACGGCTTCCTGTTAGGCACTTTCCCGGTAAAAAACAGCCCCGCCTACCTGGCCTTTGATGGGTCCAGCATTTGGGTGGCAGACTCCTTGAGTAATAACGTCACCAAGCTAAGAGCGAGCGACGGCACGCTCGAAGCCAATATCAAAGTCGGGGCTACCCCTTATGGCATGGCTTTTGACGGGGCCAACATCTGGGTGACCAACTATTCAGACGCCTCTGTTACCAAGATCCGTGCGAGCGATGATACCGTGCTTGGCACATTCCCTGTCGGTCAGCCGTACCCAAAAGGAATCCTCTTCGACGGGACCGACATCTGGGTCGCCAATAGCGGATATCTCACCGTCACGAAACTGCGAGCGAGTGACGGCGCGGTGCTCGGCAGAGTGGAAACAGGAACATATCCATCCTCCCTCACTTTCGACGGGACCAAGGTGTGGGTCAGCAATAGCGGCACTAACACCGTGACTGCGATACGCGCGAGCGACGGCAAGATTCAGGGCACCTTCGAGGTCGCAGGTAACCCCGACGGGCTCGCGTTCGATGGTATGAAGATTTGGGCAGGATGTGCTCTCAATACCCTTGTCGCGGTGCGGGCACGCGATGGCGTTCTTGTGCTCGAGTCTGATATTCATCATCAACCGGCGGGTCTCTTCTTCGACGGGACGAGCCTCTGGATAGCAAATGTGGATGATGCCAGCGTAACCAAGATCACGCGCACGCCGCAGTAGCCGTCCAAGACCTATGGCCCAGCGGTTGTGTGGCGTGCGGGTGGGCGAGCGATAAGGCGGTAAGTCGGAGCGACTCTTCAACAAACCCTGCCACGAGATAAACTCCAGGATTGACACAGCAATGTCGCTCTGGGTAACAATTCAATCATGAAAACTGGCAGAATAATTACGCTCTCGTTCCTGTTCAGCTTATTCCAGTTAGCTTTGGTAATTGGCAGCTCGCCGGCAAAGGCGGAGCATTTGGAGCAACGCGCCAGCATAGAAACCTTCCACGTTGGACATGGCCCGAAATATCTTGCCTTCGACGGCGCGAACGTCTGGGTCACACTGGATGTGGATAATGCGGTCGCAAAATTGCGCGCGAGCGACGGCATCATCCTGGGCACGTTTGATGTTGGGCGCTGCCCTACGTGGATCACGTTTGACGGCACCAATATTTGGGTCGCTAACTTTTGCGACAACTCGCTGACAAAGCTGAGGGCCAGCGATGGCGCACACATTGCCGATTACCTCGTCGCCGGCCGACCCACAGGCATGGCCTGGGACGGAGCAAATATCTGGGTCGCGAGCTACGACGACGGCACAGTAACTAAAATGCAGGGCAGTGATGGAACCGTCCTGGGCGTGTTCCAAGTCGGTCCCGGTCCTGAGGGAGTCGTCTTCGACGGAGCCAACATCTGGGTCGCTAATAATGTGGGCAAAAGCGTGACCAAGCTGCGCGCGAGCGACGGCGGGTTTCTTCTCGAGGCGAGTGTCGGCGGAGACGCCATCGGAATTGTTTTCGACGGGACCAAAATCTGGACCGCCAACGACCTCGATAATAGCCTCACCGCCCTGCGGGCGAGTGATGGCGCCGTCCTCGGGACCTTCCAGGTCGGTTACAGAGCCACGGGGATTGCTTTCGACGGCAGCCGTATCTGGTCCACGTTGAACAGTGCGGCTGGCAATGTCGCCAACGTCTCCGCCAGGAGCGGCGCGGGCGAGAAGCGGATTAACGTCGGTGGCCATCCAATGGGAGTCCTCTTCGATGGCACCAGTATCTGGGTCGCTAACTTAGCCGATAACACCGTGAATAAGATTACGCCTTAGCAGCTCAAAGATCCAACATTGATGATCAAATGTCACTCTCAGCAAGAAGATAGATAATGAAAACTAGCAGAATAAGTTTTCTTGTAACCTTCTCGATCCTCTTCTAGTTAGTCGCAACAATTCCCAGCTCGTCAGCAGGCACGCAGCAGATCGACAAACCCGATCTCATTCAAACCTTTCCGGTGAAGCCGGGACCGAGCGTTTTCAATTTTGAGGGAGAAAACATCTAGGTGATAAGCGGTGGCAACAATATCGTGACCAAGGTACGACTACCCGAGTGGCATTCTGTTCGATGGGACCTACATATGGGTGGCTGGGACCACCAGTAACACGGTCAACAAACTCCAGCCGAGTGATGGCACGATTCTCGGCACTTACCACGCCGGCATTGGACCAAGTGAACTCGCTTTCGATGGGGTCCATATATGGGTCACCGATTTCTCATCCAATCCTACTATTACCGTCCTGTGGGCAAGCGATGGGGAGCCCAGGCCACGATCGAGTTGGACAGCGCGACGGGATGACATTCTTTTCGAGGTACAGCTACGTGGGTAATTTTTTCATCCGAAAATACGGCGGCCAAGCTCCGCCGGAAAGATGGCGCCATCTTGAGCCAGATCGCGGTCGGTGAGAGGCCCTCCGACCTCGCATTTGACGGCTCCCACGTGTGGGTAGCAAACAGCGGCCAGTCCACGGCCATGAGGCCGCCGCACGACAGTACCGGGGTGCCGCGGGCCGTTCGAGTAGGCATTGGTCCGCGTGGCACCTTCTTCGACGGCAGCATTTGGGTGGCTGTCCCAAGCGGCTCCTCAATTGCGAAGATTACTCTCCCCGCACTAAGATCAGGTGAGAAGGACTGGGGTCGCCCATTGTAGCAATCTCTCCTCGGATGGTGGGGTGTGCTTCCGCCGCAGGTGCTGTGGCACGGAACTCGCATCATCCAATCGGTATGCCTGCGAACCAGCGGTCAACCAGCCGATCGATTCGAATTCTGCGGCGCCAGCCGCTGCTGCCGGCAGCCGCTGGCTTTCTCGGGGGAATCATTGTTGCGATTCTCGTCGTACGGGTGGGCTCAATCGCAATCTTAATCCTCGCAGCGACCAGCGGCCTGGGTGCGACCATCGCGTGGTGGATCCGCGGTGCCCAGGATCGTCGCATTCAGCGCGCCATGCGTGAACGGCTCCAGCGTCGCATCCAGCGCGCGAGGCGTTTACGGCGCAATCAAGGCACCATCGCGGAGGTCGAGCCGGCCACGGCCGGGGCCGCCAAGCCGGAAAAGTTGCTAGCGTGCCATGACTTCAATGAGGCGAAGGGGCACTTTGATCACTGGTAATGGTCGAATCGCGGAGAAGAAGTGACTCGACCGAGCCGACCTGTCGGTCGTGATGTAACCGAAGTAGCAGCTCAGTAAGTAAGCCGCGGAGAAGAGCGATCTCAGCCCTGCCGCGTCCACACGCAT
>Ga0207701_10003808_pt1 | contig 15429 bp, 13 predicted proteins | sample KBSSwiSSwithPhiX_FD_184294 | JGI IMG/M metagenome (GOLD analysis project Ga0207701, IMG submission 184294) | Switchgrass rhizosphere bulk soil microbial communities from Kellogg Biological Station, Michigan, USA, with PhiX - S5 (SPAdes) (version 2) | ecosystem: Environmental > Terrestrial >... | reverse complement strand
CGCGGATACGTCGAAGTTGCGCGAGCTGGCCGACGAGATCGCCGAGTCGGTCGGGCATGCTCTCGGGGCGAACATGCAGCCGGGCACGCCGCGGACTGCCGTGCGCTGAGCATCGGGATCCTGCCCTAAAGCGAGATGACTTTTCTTCGAATCGTCATCTCGCTTTAGGTTGTTGGTGGAGCATGATCTTTTCCGAAAACCGGTGTCCACTTTTCGGGATCATGCTCTAGCCGAAACTCGTCGCACGGACCCACCAGCGCGGATGATCCGCCTGCATTTGTCGGGCGACGTCCTGCGCGGCGGCGGGCGATCCGAACAACGCAAAGCAGGTCGCGCCCGAGCCCGACATGCGCGCGAGCAGGCAGTGCGGCGAAGCCTGCAGCGCCTTGAGCACGTCCGCGATAACGACCTGAAGCTTGATCGCGGGGATTTCCAGATCGTTGCGCCGCGCCGCCAGGATCGACACCAGCGCGGCGGCGTCCGTATTGATCGCGAAGAAATCCTCCGCCTGGGCCGGCGCCGTCAGCGCCGGCGCCGCAAGCGCCGCAAATACATCTTTGGTCGGCACCGCGACGCCGGGATTGACCAGCACCGCGGGCAATTCCGGCAGCGCGAACGGATCAGACAGAACCTCCCCGATGCCGCGCATCATCCGCGCTTTCGGATCGAGACACACCGGCACGTCGGCGCCGGTTGCGCGTGCAGCGGCGCGCACGCGCTCGTCATCGAGAGAAAGATCGTTCACTCGCGCCAGCAGGCGCAGCGCCGCTGCCGCGTCCGAGGATCCGCCGCCCAAACCGGCGGCGACCGGCAGCTGCTTTTCGAGACTGAACCGGCCGAGCCGCAATCCGTCGATACGTTCGGCGAGCGCGTGCGCCGCCTTGAGCACGAGGTTGTCGGCGCCTGCGCCCGCCGCTTCCGCGGTCGGGCCGGTCACGTCCAACGCGAGCGCCTCGTCCGGAGCAAATGTCAGCCGGTCGCCGATATCGGCGAACGCCACAAGGCTTTCGATCTCATGATAGCCGTCCGGCCGGCGGCCCAGCACATGCAGCGTGAGATTGACCTTGGCGGGCGCGACGTCCGCCCGATCGCCTGAGCCCGCAGCCGCCACGGCGATCCGTCAGCCGCCGTCGCCCGGCTTCTTGCCGGCCTTCGCGGTCTCGGCCGGCTGGGCTTCGTCGATCAGCCCGGTGCGCAGCTTCTCGTTGATCTTCTTGAGATCATCCGGCTCCGGATTGAGATCGCGCGCGTGCGCCCACTGGAACGTCGCTTCGAGCGCCCGGCCTGTCTTCCAGTAGGCGTCGCCGAGATGATCGTTGATGGTCGGGTCCTGCGGTTTCAATTCGACGGCGCGCTCGAGATGCTTCACCGCCTCGTCGTAGTCGCGGATGCGATAGTGAGCCCATCCAAGCGAATCCACGATGTAGCCGTCGTCCGGTCGCTGCTCGACGGCGCGGCGGATCATGCGCATGCCCTCGTCGAGATTGACGCCCTGATCGATCCACGAATAGCCGAGATAGTTCAGCACGTGCGCCTGATCGGGGAACAGTTCGAGCGCGCGCTTGAAATCGGCCTCCGCGCCCGCCCACTGCTTCGCGCGCTCATTGCAGATGCCGCGGAAATAGAAGATCAGCCAGTTGGCGCGCTGCGGGTTCTTCAGCGCGCTGATTCCCTTGCCGTAGACGTCGGCGCACTCGGCGAACTCCTTGCGCGAGCGCATCACATTGCCCAGCGCCATGATGGCTTCGAGGTCGTTCGGCTGCTCGGCGATGAGGCGTTCGAGGATTTTCTTCGCCTCGTCAGTGCGCTCCAGCGCGTCGAGATTGCCGGCCAGCTGAATCTCGGCGTTGCGCTTCAACGGCGAGCCCGCCGGCACGCGCTGATAGACCTTCAGCGCCAGCGCGGGCTTCTTGATCGACTCGTAGAGATCGCCGAGCGACATCAGCGCGAGCGGGTGGGTCGGCGCGAGGTAGATCGCAAGCTGCAGATAGGCGAGCGCGAGATCTTCGCCGCCCTGGCGGCCGAGCGACGTGCCGAGGCCGAACAGCACTTCGGCGGCGCCGGTCTGCGGCGAATCGACCAGCGGCGGCAGCTTCTCGCCGTCCTTGATCTCGCTCATCGCCTCGACGATCAGCGGATGCTGCGGCAGCACCTTGTCGAAGGCCTCATAAATCTTCAGCGCCTCGTCCTTCCCGACCTGGCGCGAGGTCCAGCGGCCGTAAGCCTCGACCGCGCGCAACGCGTTGGCGTCGAGCTTGTAGACCTTCTCGAAGCGCTTGCCGGCTTCCTTGCGGTTGCCCGCAACATCCAGGATCAGCCCGGCATGCAGGTCCTTGAACACCGCGTACCATTCCGGTCCGGCGAGGCGGTCGATGCTCTCGATCGCGCTCTTGGAGTCCTGCGACCCGTACTGCGCCCACGCCGTGATTAGAGTCGCGGTCAGATCGGCGATCGGGCCGCGCACCGATTGCGCGATGTGCTGGCGCGCCTGCTGATACTGCTTCTGCTTCAGCGAACGCACGCCGAGCACCAGCCGCGCCACGCGATGTGTCTTGTCGAACTGGACCACGCGCTCGGCGAGCTTCACCGCCTCGTCGATCTCGCCGTCGATCATGACCGAGAGGAACGTGCGCTCGAGCAGAACCGGATTCTTCGGGTCGGCACGCAACGCCGCGCGATAATAGGCCGAGGCCGAGCGCGCATCGCGCTCCGTTCCGGCATGGCGCGCGGCGAGATAATTCCCGGCCGGGGAATAGCGCGCGAGTTCCTGCTGGCTCGGAACCTGCCCGGTCGGGGCAGCGGGGGTATTCGCCTGCGCGCACAAGGTCGCGGGCAGTGCGATGACGGCGGCGAGCGCGATGACCGCGGCGCGCCGAGGCGGAATGAGGAGAATCACGCGATGGGTCTCCATGAAAAGAGGGCCGCGACGCGTCGCCCTGATTTGCGCGCACAATGGCCTGTTTGAGTCCCGGCCGCAAGGATGCCACAACAGCGGGACTCGTTGTCCGTTACGCCGGAACAGCGGCGAAAAAGCGGCATCTGCCCACCATCACAAGTGCGACACCGTTGCCCGCACGTCATTGTGACATGAGGCCAACTGTCTACACCTTGTTCGACGTCGCGTGCCATCCTTCGAGACGCCCGCGCCGCTACGCGACGCGGGCCCTCAGGATGAGGGCCGGTGCAAGTTCGCTTTACATATTCGGATAGTTCGGCCCACCGCCGCCTTCGGGCGGCACCCAGGTGATGTTCTGGTTCGGGTCCTTGATGTCGCACGTCTTGCAGTGGACGCAGTTCTGCGCGTTGATCTGGAAGCGCGGGCCTGACGACTCTTCCACCCACTCGTAGACGCCGGCCGGGCAATAGCGCGCCGACGGCCCGGCATAGACATCGTGCTCGGACTGCTTCTGCAGGCCCAAGTCCTTCACGATCAGATGGACCGGCTGGTCTTCCTCGTGATTCGTGTTCGACAGGAATACGGACGAGAGCTTGTCGAACGACACCACGCCGTCCGGCTTCGGATAGGCGATCGGCTTGAACCTCGCGGCCGGCTCGAGCGTCGCCGCATCCGGCTTGCCATGTTTGAGCGTGCCGAACAGCGAGAACCCGAGCGTGTTGGTCCACATGTCGAGACCGGCGAACGCAAAGCCCAAGGTGGTGCCGAGCTTCGACCAGAGCGGCTTGACGTTGCGCACTTTCTTCAGGTCGCGGCCGATGTCGGATGAGCGCCACGCGTCCTCGTAGCCGGAAAGCTCCTCGCCGATGCGGCCTTCGCCAAGCGCCGCAGCGACGTGCTCCGCCGCCATCATTCCGGAGAGGATCGCGTTGTGCGAACCCTTGATGCGCGGAAGGTTGATGAAGCCGGCCGCGCATCCGATCAGCGCGCCGCCCGGGAAGGTGAGCTTCGGCACCGATTGCCATCCCCCCTCGGTGATCGCGCGCGCGCCGTAGGAGAGGCGCTTGCCGCCCTCGAAGGTGGAACGGATCGAGGGATGCTGCTTGAAGCGCTGGAATTCCTCGAACGGCGCGATGTACGGATTTTTGTAGTTCAAATGCACCACGAAGCCGACGGCGACCTGGTTATCTTCGAGGTGATAGAGGAACGAGCCGCCGCCGGTCGAATTGCCGAGCGGCCAGCCGGAGGTGTGCTGCACCAGACCGGGCTTGTGTTTCTCCGGCGCGACCTTCCACAGCTCTTTGAGCCCGATGCCGAATTTCTGCGGCTCGCGATCCTTCGCCAGCTCGAAGCGCGCGATGAGCTGCTTCGAGAGCGAGCCACGCGCGCCCTCGGCGAACAGCGTGTATTTGGCGCGCAGCTCCATGCCGCGCGTGAACGCGTCCTTGTGCTCGCCCTTCTTGCCGACGCCCATATCGCCGGTCGCGACGCCGACGACCTCGCCCTGCGCGCCGTAGAGAACTTCGGCCGCCGAGAAACCAGGATAGATTTCGACGCCGAGCGCTTCGGCCTTCGTGGCGAGCCAGCGGCATACATTGCCGAGCGACACGATGTAGTTGCCGTGGTTCGACATCAGCGGCGGCAGCAGGAAATTCGGCACGCGCAGCGCGCCCGATGGCCCGAGCCAGTAGAAGCGGTCGTCGGTCACCGGCGTCTTGATCGGGGTGTCTTCGCCGCGCCATTCGGGCAGCAGGCGGTCGAGGCCGATCGGATCGATCACCGCGCCGGAGAGAATATGCGCGCCGACCTCGGAGCCCTTCTCGACCACCACGACGCCGAGCTCGGGGTTGAGCTGCTTGAGGCGGATCGCGGCCGCGAGCCCGGCCGGCCCGGCGCCGACGACTACGACATCGAACTCCATCGCCTCGCGGGCGGCCAAATCAGCGTCGCTCATGGTTCCCTCTGGGCGCGCGAAAGGTGCGGCTCCTTGGAGGTTTTCCACGATTTGAATGCCGTGACAATCGCGCGGGCACGCGCTCAGTTGGTCGGGCGGTCGGAGGGCACGAACAACTGCTCGCCGTTGACCCGGTGGCTGCCGATCGAGGCCGTGCCCTCCGCCGACAGGAGCCAGTCTATGAAGGCCGTCGCGGCGGCGACGTTGACGTGCGGATGGTTCGCCGGATTGACCAGAACGACCTCGTACGGATTGAACAGCTGCGGGTCGTTGTCGACCAGGATCACGCTCGATGCTCCGGCGCGCAGCCAAGTGGCGCGGTCGGTCAGGGTATAGCCGTTGAGCCGCGCGGCCATCTGCACCGTCAGGCCCATGCCCAGGCCGGTCTCGCGGTACCAGTTGCCGGCGCGCGTCTTCGGATTGATCTTGGCGATCGACCACAAATGCTGCTCGGCGACATGCGTGCCGGAATTATCGCCGCGCGACACGAAGGTCGCGCGCTGGCGCGCGATCTCGCGCAACGCCACCGACGCGTCGGTCATGCCCTTGATGCCGGCCGGGTCGGCCTGCGGCCCGACGATGACGAAGCGGTTATGCATGAAGCGGTGTCGGCGCGTGCCCTGCCCGACGGCGGTGAAACGGTCGAGCGCTTCGGCGTCATTGACGATCACGAGGTCGATCGTGCCGCGTTCGGCGGTCAACAGAGCCGTCGCCGAGGCGCGTGACACGATCCGCACTGCGATTCCCGTTTTGGCCGTGAACGCCGGGAGGATGTGGTCGAACAGGCCGGAATCCTCGACCGAGGTGGTCGCCGCGATGACCAGCGAGGGGTCCTGTGCCTGCGCACCGACGGTCATTGCCGCCAGTACGGCGCCTGCCAGCAGTGTCGATTTCATGGGGACGCTCCGCGCCATCCGACTCGCCATGATTGTATACAACGAGCTATTGCCGACCTGAATGGATCATGCGCCGGATTTTGCCTGACGATGCGGCAAATTAGGCTTTACGCTAATAGGGTATGAACGGCGGATCGGCACTGGTGGCACATGACGACTCCTGACCATATCCAGGCGGCGCGAGAACTGCTCGCTTTCTACGCAGAGGCGGGCGTCGACGCACTGCTTGGCGAGGAGCCGGTGGACCGCCTGTCGGCGGCGCAGATCGAGAGCGCGCCTGCGCCGGAACCGCGCACCGAGTTGCCGCGCCCCGCGCTGCCTCTGCGCGCCGCGCCCGAGATTGCGCCCGGCGCGCCCGCCACGCCGGAAGTCGCCGTGATGGCGGCGCGCGAAGCCGCGCGCAGCGCCGCCAGCCTGCATGACCTGCGCGACATCCTGCTCAAGTTCGAAGGCTGCGCGTTGCGCACCACCGCGAAGCAGCTCGTGTTCGCGGACGGCAATCCGCAGGCGCGGGTGATGTTCGTCGGCGAGGCGCCCGGCCGCGAAGAGGACCTCGAAGGACTTCCGTTCGTCGGGCGTTCCGGCAAGCTGCTCGACCTGATGCTCTCGGCGATCGGGATCGACCGCGGCGGCGCCTACATCGCCAACATCATTCCGTGGCGCCCGCCCGGCAACCGCACCCCGACGCCGCAGGAGAGCCAGATCTGCCTGCCCTTCATCCAGCGCCAGATCGAGCTCGCCAATCCGGACGTGCTGGTCTGCCTCGGCGGCCCCTCCACCCAGACGCTGCTCGGCGTGAAGGAAGGCATCAAGCGCACGCGCGGCAAATGGTTCGCGTTCCACACCGGCACGCGCGAGATCCGCGCCATCGCGACCTTCCATCCGGCCTATCTGCTGCGCTCGCCGCTGGAGAAGCGTTTCGCGTGGCGTGATTTTCTCGCGATCAAGAAAGCGCTTGGCGCGTCATAAGGGACTACACACGGAGCCATCCGAGTCTTATCTCAGAAGTGTCCTGCCGCCGGGGTGCGATCCAATGGACTTCGATCCTGTCCTTCTCGCCCGCCTCCAGTTCGCGTTCACGATCTCGTTTCACATCATCTTCCCGAGCTTCACCATCGGGCTGGCGGCCTACATTGCGACCTTGCTCGCGATGTGGCTGCGCAGCGGCGAGGACCGCTATCAACTACTCGCGCGGTTCTGGACCAAGATCTTCGCGGTGTCGTTCGGCATGGGCGTGGTGTCGGGCATCGTGCTGTCCTATCAGTTCGGCACCAACTGGAGCCGCTTCTCGGTCGTCACCGGCAATGTCATCGGCCCGGCGATCGGCTACGAGGTGCTGACCGCGTTCTTCCTCGAAGCAACGTTCCTCGGTGTGCTGCTGTTCGGCTGGAACAAGGTGCCGCCCTGGCTTTCCGCGCTGTCCGCCGCGATCGTCGCGGTCGGCACGGCGATCTCGGCGTTCTGGATCCTCTCCGCCAATAGCTGGATGCAGACGCCGGCGGGCCACGAGGTGCGCGACGGTATCGCGTATCCGGTGGACTGGGTCGCGATCATCTTCAATCCGAGCTTCCCATATCGCCTCGCGCACATGCTTACCGCGGCGTATCTGACGACCGCGTTCGTGGTGCTCGCAGTTGGCGCGCGCTATCTCGTCGCCGGCCGCCACGAAGCGGACGGGCGCACGATGGTGCGCATGGCGATCGGAATGATCGCGGTGCTGGCGCCGCTGCAGCTTTTTCTCGGCGATCAGCACGGGCTGAACACGCTGAAGTATCAGCCGATCAAGGTCGCCGCGATGGAGGCGCACTGGGACGGCTCGAAACCGGGCGACTTCCACATCTTCGCCTGGCCGGACGAGAAGAACGAGGTCAACCGGTTTGCGATCTCGATCCCGCGCGGCTCCTCGCTGGTCCTCACCCACGACCCGAACGGCCTGTTTCCCGGGCTGAAGAGTGTCCCGCCGAGCGAACGCCCGCCGGTCGTGCCGGTGTTCTTCGCGTTCCGCATCATGGTCGGCATCGGCCTCACGATGATCGCGATCGGGCTGTTCGGCGCCTTCCTGTGGTGGCGCGGCAAACTCGTGACCACGCGCTGGTACCTGCAGATCGTGCAGCACGGGTGGTGGCTCGGCTTCGTCGCGGTGCTGTGCGGCTGGATCACCACGGAGGTCGGGCGCCAGCCCTGGATCGCGCACGGCATCCTGCGCACCGCCGACGCGATCTCGCCGGTCACCGCCGCGAGCGTGCTCGTAACGCTCGTCCTTTTCGTGATCGTCTACGGCATCGTATTCAGCATGGGCCTCTACTACATCAACCGCCTGATCGCGCGCGGGCCGCAAGGATCTGCGGTCGAGGCGTCGCATGGCGGACCGGGCCGCCCGCTCTCGGCCGCCCAGGGCGCGGCGCGCGAAGCGATCGAGGGAGGGTGAGATGGAATGGTATCTCCCCGTCATCTGGGCCGGGCTGATCGGCGCCGCGGTCGCGCTCTATGTGATCCTCGACGGCTTCGATCTCGGCATCGGCATCCTGTTTCCCTTCGCCAAGGAGGACAAGGAACAGGACCAGATGATCAATTCGATCGCGCCGTTCTGGGACGGCAACGAGACCTGGCTCGTGCTCGGCGGCGGCGGATTGTGGGTCGCGTTTCCGCGCGCCTACGCGGTCGTCATGCCGGCGCTCTATCTGCCGGTGATCGTGATGCTGCTCGCGCTGGTGTTTCGCGGCGTCGCGTTCGAATTCCGCACGGTGGCGAACACGAGCAAGAAATACTGGACCTTCGCGTTCACTGCGGGCTCGACGCTCGCGGCCTTCTGCCAGGGGCTGATCCTCGGCGGGCTCATCCAGGGCATCAAGGTCGAGAACGGCGTGTTTGCCGGCGGCACGTTCGATTTCGCGACGCCGTTCGCGTTGCTGTGCGGGCTCGGCGTCGTCACCGGCTACGCGCTGCTCGGCGCCTGCTGGCTGGTGATGAAGACCGAAGGCCCGGTGGCGCAGCGCGCGCGCACGCACGCCAAGCTCCTGGTGCTCGGCGTGCTCGGCTTCATGGGCATCGTCAGCCTGTGGACGCCGCTGCAATTCCCGCGCATCGCCGAGCGCTGGTTCTCGCTGCCGAACATTCTGTACTTGTGGCCGATACCGGCGATCACGGCGCTGACCGCATTCCTTTTGTGGCGCTGGCTCGAACAGGGGCGCGACATTCCGCCGTTCCTCGCCGCGATCGTGCTGTTCATGCTCGGCTATGCGGGGCTGGCGATCTCGGTGTCGCCCTATCTCGTGCCGCACTCGATCACGATCTGGGATGCCGCCGCCGCGCCCGCGAGCCAGATCTTCATGCTGCTCGGCACACTGCCGCTCTTGCCGATCATCCTGATCTATACGGGGTTTGTGTACTACCTCTTCCGCGGCAAGCTGAAAGAGGGCGAAGGGTACCATTGAGTGCGTGCGACTCTATTTCGGCCGGATCATCGCCCAGCCGATGCGCAGCAGTTGCAGCCGCCCCTGCACCGAACGGTCGAACGAGCGCGGCAGCTCCACGGCAAGATCGGGGAAGCGCGCCTTCAGCGCAGGCGGCGGCGTCCCGGCCGTGTCGGTCGCCATCCAGGTGATGATGGCACCTTTCTCGCGCACCGCATCGTCGCTGAGCCACGGCGCGCTCTGCGGATCGCCGTCGACATAAAGGCTCGGCCGGTCGGACGACGCGAACGCCACGAGCCCGGCGGTACGCACGTCGCCGATCACGATCGCGAGCGGCTTGCCGGTGCGGCGGCGGAACGTCTCGGTGAAGAACTGCCCCATCGCGTTCGCGGGCTTGCTCACTTCGAGGTCGACCGCCGCGGTCCACGGCAAGGTCACGGTCGCGGCGACGATGACGGCCGGCGGCACGACCAGCAGCCCGAGCCACACCAGCGCACTGATGCGCTGGCGGTAGAGGCGGATGAAATCGCCCGCGACGACGATCACGGCGAGCCCGGAGAGGATGACGATCGGCGCCGCGCCGCCGACCGGCGCCGGACGGCCGAACAGCACGGCGAGCAAGGTCGCGACGAAGGCCGGCGCGAGCGCGAAGAAATAGACGAAGTGCCTGGCGAACGGATCGATCGGCACGCGTTCGACCGCCGGCGCGCTGGCGCGTTTGCCGGCCAGCACGCCGCCCGCGACGGCCGCCAGCACGACCAGGCCGGCATGGCTGAACACGAGCAGCAGCAACAGGTTGGCCCACGACGTCAAACGCTTTTCGCCGATCATCAGAGCGGGGATCGCCTTGATGGCGGGCAGCGGATCGAAGCCCCAGCGCTCGAGCCAGAGGATGTGCGGCAGGTTGATGAGTACAATGATCAGCAGCGCGGCGAGCGGGCCGATACCGAGGAGCCGGCTGCGCCCGCGCCGGGTCGCGACCATGAACAGCGCGATGAGGCCGAGCAGAATGAGGCCGGTGTAGGTCGTGAGGATCAGGAGCCCGAGCGCCGCGCCGAAGATCGCCCAGTCGAGACGCCGGTTGTCGGCGAGCGCACGGTAGCAGAACAAGAGCGCCGTCGCGGTAAGCGGCATCGCCAGCACGGTCGGCCCGAACTCGAGTGTCGGCACCGTGAACACGCTGATGCCCGCCATCAGCAGGATCGCCATCGCGGCATGTGCGGCGCCGAGCATGCGGCGGCCGAGCGCGAACACCGCCCAGTAGGTTGCGACCACGCAGGCTTGCGAGAGCAAATAGACGCCGACGATGCTTCTTCCCGCGAGCTCGAACGCCAGGTTGGCGGCCCACGGGGCGAGCGGCGGCCCGTAAGGCGAGCCGAGCGGCCATTCCTTGCCGATCGCGAGCACCAGCGGCACGTCGCCCGGCGGCGCGGTGTAGAACAGCGACGGCACCAGGGTCCACAGCGTGGCCTGCGCCAGCGCCGCGACCCAGAACATCAGCCCGGGCCGCGCGCGCAGCGCCTCGAGGATGAGCGAGACGCGAAACATCGGCGCGCGATCGTTCGCGGCGGGGAAGGCAATCGACATGGAACGATCTTAAAGCATGGTCCGGAAAAGTGGATGCCGGTTTTCCGAAAAGACCATGCGCAAACGAGGAAACGACGGGCCTGATTTAACGCAGTTGAATCGGACCCTGGAGATTTAGTTCGGCGGTTTCATCCAATTCCGCGTCTTCGTCGCTGCCGAGCAGGGCCGCGACCGGCGCGAACTTGCGCCGATGGTGCACGCAGGGGCCAAGGCGATTGAGCGCCTCGAAATGCTCCGGCACCGAATAGCCCATGTGGCGCTCGAAGCCGTAGCCCGGATGCGCGGCGCCGAGGCAACCCATCAGCCGGTCGCGCGTCACTTTCGCGACGATCGAGGCCGCCGCGATCGAGAGCACAAGCGCGTCGCCGCTGATGACGGCCTTGCACTCGCAATCGACATCGATGCGGTCGATGCCGTCGACGAACACGAGCCTGGGCATCACGGGCAGCGCCTTCACGGCGCGCGCCAGCGCCCAGAGCGAGGCGCCGCGGATGTTGTCGACATCGATGCGGGCCGGCGGCGCGATCGCAATCGCGACCTGCGCGCTGGCGCAGATCTTCTCATAGAGCGCCGCACGCGTTTCCGCGTTCAGCTTCTTGGAATCGTTGAGCCCTTTGGGAATGCGCCTGGGATCGAGGATCACCGCGGCGGCAACCACCGGACCGGCGAGCGGCCCCCTCCCCGCCTCGTCGCAGCCCGCCACGGGAAACACGCCGCGCTTCATCGCGGCGCGTTCGCGCGAGAAGGTCGGGCGCATCTTGTCCGGATCCCCGAGCGGCAGGCGTGGAGCGCGACTCATGCGCGCGATCTTGCGCAATCGGCGAGGGAACTCAAACGCTTCTCGTTGCGGCCTGTGCGTTCAGTGGAAAATCCGCCCGGAATCGATCGCGATGGTCTGGCCGGTCATCGTCTCGGTGCGGCACATGGTGACGACCTGCTCGGCGACGTCGTCCTTGTCGGCCGCTCTTTTCAGCAGCGCGCCGGCGGCCGACGCGTCGATCTGCGACTTCAACAGGTTGGCGGTGGCGCGGGTGCCTTCGAGCAGGCCGGGCGCGACGCAATTGACCAGCACTTCGGGCGCGAGCGCGACCGCCATGCAGCGCGTCAGATGAATGAGCCCGGCCTTCGACACCGCATAGGCGATCGACGAGCCGCCGGGATACAGCCCGGCGATCGACGAGATGTTCACGATCCGCCCGCGGCCTTGGCTTTTCATCACCGGCGCGACCGCCTTGATGGCGTGCATCGGCCCGGTGAGGTTCACGTCGATGATCTTCGACCACTCCTCGGTGGTCAGGCCGTCGAGATCCTTGAACGGGATCGCCTTGTTGTAGGCGGCGTCGTTGATGAGGATGTCGAGGCGGCCGAAACGCTTCACCACGTCATCGACCAACCGCTGGATCTGCGCGGGCTGCGTCAGGTCGCATTGGAACGCCTGGGCCTCGACGCTGTGCTTGCGCATCTCGTCCGCGACCGCGCCGGCCTCGTTGGCGCTTTGCGCATAGACCACCGCGATGTTGGCGCCGGCCGAGGCGAGCGCATGGCAGATGCGCTGTCCAAGCCCGCCATTGCCGCCGGTGACGACCGCGACCGAATTCTTGAGATCCATGTGCGCCCCCCAGGTCTTCCGAACGGCGGTCGGCCGCCGGTTCGAAGAAGCTCTTGTAGAGGCCGCACTGCTTTCGCTCAATCCGGCAAGGTCACGCGCCCATCGGCAGCGAATGTGAAGCCCGGCGCGCGCACCGCTTCCCACGCATGCCCATCCGGATCGGCGAAGTAGCCCGAATAGCCGCCGAACGCGGTCTTGTGTGCGTGCTTGAGCAAGGCCGCGCCGGCGGCGAGCGCCTTCGCCATGGCGGCGTCCACCTCGGCATCGGTGCGGCACATCTGCGCCAGCGTGATGCCGCGAAAGGCTTGCGGGCGCGGCTGCGCCGGGATCTGCGCGTCCTCGGCCAGCATGTCCCAGCGGAACAGCCCGATGATCAGTCCGCCGGCGTCGAAGAACGCGATCTCGTCGCCGGTCGCCTTCATGCGGCGCTCGAAGCCCAGGTCAGAATAGAATCGGACGCTGCGCGCGAAATCCGTCACGCCGATGGTCACGACATTGAGGTGGGCCGTCATGGCTGCCTCCAGAACCCCGGGGAAAAATTTTTGAAAAACAACCCTGTGCAAAGACACTAAAATGACGGTCGGCGGTACTACTCTACCACTATTCCCAACTTCTCAGAACAGATCCAGCTGCTGCGCGCGCTTGCGCGTCGGCGTGAACTCGGCCGTCGACAGCTTCAGCTTGCGGCGATTGAGGCCGAGCCGCTCGCAAGCGGCCTCGAAGCGGCGGCCGATCATCCAGGCGATCGGCCCGGTGCCGGTCATGCGCTCCCCCCACTTGGAATCGTAATCCTTGCCGCCGCGCATGTCCTGGATCAGCTTGAACACGTGGCGGTAGCGGTCGGGGAAATGCTCCATCACCCATTCGCGGAACAGGTCGCGCACCTCGAGCGGCAGGCGCAGTAGCACGTAGCCGGCTTCCTTCGCGCCGGCCGCAGCGGCCGCGTCAAGAATGCGCTCGATCTCGGTATCGTTGATCGCAGGGATCACCGGCGCGACCATCACCGACGTTGGAACGCCGGCCTCGGATAACAGCCGGACCGCCTCCAGCCGCTTTGCCGGCGTCGCGGCGCGCGGCTCCATGGTGCGCGCCAGCTTCGGATCGAGGCTGGTCACCGAGAGCGCGACCTTCACCAGATTGCGCCGCGCCATGCGCGCCAGGATGTCGATGTCGCGCGTGACCAGCGCGGATTTCGTCACGATGCCGACCGGATGGTTGGCGCGGTCGAGCACCTCGAGGATGCCGCGCATCACCTCGTATTTGCGCTCGATCGGCTGGTACGGATCGGTGTTGGTGCCGATCGCGATGATCTTCGGCGAATAGTTCGGTGCCGCGAGCTCTTTCTCGAGCAGTTCCGGCGCCTCCGGCTTCACGAACAGCTTGGACTCGAAATCGAGCCCCGCCGACAGCCCCATATTGGCGTGGGTCGGGCGCGCGAAGCAGTAGACGCAGCCGTGCTCGCAGCCGCGATAGGGATTGATCGAACGGTCGAAGCCGATGTCGGGAGAGTCGTTGCGCGTGATGATCTTGCGCGCCTTCTCCTCGGTGACCGTGGTCTCGAAGGCGGGCAGCTCCTCGATCGAGCGCCAGCCGTCATCGAAAGAGATGCGCGCGGTCGGCTCGTAGCGGCCGGATGCGTTGGACAGTGTTCCCCGGCCGCGCCGCCGATCGCGATCGACGGCGGTGCCGAGGAATTCGCCCGCCGGCTGCTTGGAGGGCAAAGGGTCCGGCGGGCGTCGTATAGCTGTCTGAGCCATGCGAGCTATATAGTGGAAGTGAGCGAACAAAACAAGAACACGGAAAATGTTCTTGGCACCACAACATGCTGATCCGTAGGACGATTCACCCACTGGCGATTGCGGTGCGGCGTGCCCGTGCTAGCGTGGCCCGGGGCCGCGAAATCCATGTTCAGCATCATCATCGCCACGCATGATTCGGAGCGCGCGCTGGTTCCAACGCTCGCCGCGCTGGTTCCCGGTGCGACGGCGGGAATCGTGCGCGAGGCGATCGTCGCGGATGGCGGTTCGCGTGACAAAACCGAAGAGGTCGCGGACATCGCGGGCTGCCGGTTTCTCGCCTCGTCGCAGCCGCTCGGCGCGCGGCTGAAGGCGGCAGCGAGCCAGGCGCGCGGCGACTGGCTGATGTTCTTGAAAGCGGGCGTCGTGCCGGGCGCGACCTGGATCGACGAGGTCATTGCGTTCACCGAGAAGACCGGAGCGGACGAGCGCGCAGCCGTCTTCGCCGGCGGAGCCGGGTTCGCCGCAACGCTGCGAACATTCTTGCTCCCCGCCGCGCAGCAAGGCCTGATCCTGCGCAGGTCTTTCTACGATGCGCTCGGCGGGCATCGTGCCGAGAGCGCGGCACCGGAGAGAAGCCTGCTGCGCCGGATCGGACGGCGGCGGCTCACCCGGCTGCGCACGGCCGTCGTGTTTCCCGATATTTGACTCAGTCAACCAGTTGATTGACACTGTCACATGCCCGCTCGACCGGCAGGTGGCCATGACGACCGCGAATGACCTGGAAAGCCGCATCGCGGCAGTGCGGCGCTTCAGCCGCTTCTACACGCGCCAATTGGGGCTGCTGCAGGAAAGCCTGGTGCACACGCGCTTCTCGCTGACCGAGGCGCGCGTGCTTTACGAGCTGGCGCATCGCGAGCCGACCACCGCGACGGCGCTCGCCGCCGATCTCGATCTCGACCACGGCTACCTCAGCCGCATTTTGCGGCGCTTCGGCGAAGCAGGGCTCGTCAGCAAGAAGCGCACTGCGAATGACGGCCGGCAGAACCTGATCGCGATCACGGCGAAAGGCCGCAAGGCCTTCGCGCCGCTCAACAAGGGCTCGCACCACCAGGTGGCCGAGCTGCTCGGGAAACTGTCGCCGGCCGAACAGGCGCGCGTCGTCAGCGCGATGGCGACGGTGGAGAGCCTGCTGCAGCCGTCGGCGCAAAAGCCCCCGCTCCTGCTGCTGCGAAACCATCGCCCCGGCGACATGGGCTGGGTCACCTCGGCGCACGGCGCGCTCTATGCCCAGGAATACGGCTGGGACATCTCGTTCGAGGCGCTGGTCGCCAGGAT
>Ga0207701_10003804_pt1 | contig 15438 bp, 9 predicted proteins | sample KBSSwiSSwithPhiX_FD_184294 | JGI IMG/M metagenome (GOLD analysis project Ga0207701, IMG submission 184294) | Switchgrass rhizosphere bulk soil microbial communities from Kellogg Biological Station, Michigan, USA, with PhiX - S5 (SPAdes) (version 2) | ecosystem: Environmental > Terrestrial > Soil... | reverse complement strand
CGAATCGCGAACGGGACTCCCACCTTGAGCGGGTCACCTTGGAGCGGTGCGTACTGCAAAGAGCTCCCCGGCTCGACTGACGGCGTTCCTCGAGCGACTCCTGCCGGCGGATCGCTCCATTTGATCTCACCGGGTGTGATGATCTGGATCGTGGCACCCGCGCTGGGTAAAGGCTTCGGCGAACACCATCGACGATGCGTACCTGACACGCATGACTGATCCTCTGCTTGCCAAGAACGAGCATTTTTCTGTCCGCTTCACGCATCGGTCTCACCCGCGCCGAAGGAGCGCAGCGAGTGAGGGCACCGGGCAACGCGCGAGCGGCGCCCGGCGTCGGGTGCGGCACCTGTTAGGCGGTTCGTCCCGAACTGTCATCGGTGGTTCGCACATCGTCGCTCCGGCGTCTCTGAGCGAGCAGCAAAACGGCGACGCCAAGCATGATCGCCATGTCTGCCACATTGAAGATGCCCGTTCGTAGTGGGCCCACCCCGATGTTTAGGAAATCAACCACACTGCCTCGAACCACACGATCCACCCAGTTCGACGCGCCGCCGGCGAGAACGAGGCTCGTTCCAATCAAAAGCCACCCACGCCACTGGAAGCGAACAGCGGCTCCCACCAATGTTAAGAGCATGACACCAGTCCCTAGCGTGAACAGAGCTGTGCGCGCCGAGGACGGCAAGCTGGCACCCAGACTCAAGAACCCACCGGCGTTTTCGACGTACTCCAGCCGAATCGTGTCGGCCAAGTACGATCGACCCGGTTCACCAGCTAACGCAGCTCTCGCGACGTGCTTGGTCACTCGATCACATCCGATCGTCGCCACGACGGCGATCAGCAGTACCGCCCGTACGCCGATTCTGGCAATCATCTTCAAGTCATCCGCGAAGTCGCCGCGCCAAACCGCCTAACGCATTGGCGATGACCTGCGCCATGTGGGGAGCGAGAGCGGCCCGCCCGGCGTCTGGCCCATCGCCTTGTTAGACAGCCGACCCGGATGGTACATTGCTCCGGTGACGTTCACGATTGAAATCGAGCGGGAAGACGATGGCCGGTGGCTGGCCGAGGTACCCGCGTTGGCTGGCGTCATGGCCTATGGTCAAGACCGGGACGAGGCCGTCGCCCGCGTCCAGGCGCTGGCTCTCCGCGTGATTGCCGAACGCCTGGAGCATCGTGAAGCCCCGGCCGAATTCTTGAACGTCACGTTTCAGGCCGCTTGAGCAACTGGCCAGCCTCGAAAGCCGGCCGCGTGCTGGCTGCCCTTCTCAGGATCGGCTGGAGTCTCAAACGCCAGTCCGGCTCGCATCGAACGCTTGAACGCCCATCGTGGCCGGACTTCGTCTTCGCATTCCACGACAACGAAGAAATCGGGCCACGCATGCTCGCGCGGATCGCAAAAGGCACCGGCCTAACATCGGGCTCGCTCGCAAGGACAAGGACCAGGACCGCAGTCGTACCAGCCGCCGAGGCTTACTGCGTACCGGCAGGCGCTGCGATGCCCAGAATCTTCGCCGGGTTGATCTTGAGCATGAGGTCGAGCTCGTGTTCGGTGAAGCCGTTCGCACGCAGGACCTTTGCGCAGTTTGCCAACGCATCGGGCTGCCAGTTCGAGTTGATCTGACCCGTGTCGCTCGAGATGAACGAGTGCTCAGGGCCGACCAGCCGGATCGTCTCCACATACAGCTTGACGACCTCTGGCCGCCCTCCAGGGTTGCCGAACTGCGAGGTGAATTCCGCGTAGATCTCGGGGCCCGACTCCACGAGCTCTTTGATCTCCTTGGGCTCCATGTCGACGATGTCGAGCAGCGGGTGCGTGATGATGATGTGCTTCACGCCCACGCGCACGGCTTCCTTCACCATCAGTTTCACCTCGGGCGGCGAGTTGTGGCCCGTCGCGAGGATCAGGTCGCCATTGCTGTCGCGCGTCTTCGTCTTGGCGATGATCTGCATCGCCTCTTTCACTTCGGGCAGCAGCTCGCCGCCATCGGGACACGGCTTCGGATAGTTGATCCAGAACGGCAGACCCTTGCATTCAGCGACCGCGACGTAGGCCGGCGGCCGTCGCGGCAGCTTGTGGATGCTGTTCTCCGAATCCCAGCTCGGCATCCAGACGATGCGGCCCCACCCGCCCTTCATCTCGGCCATGTGGGTGATCGCCCACGGGTTGACCTTGGTGCCGGTCGTGAGGTTCGACCCCATCCCGCCGAAGATCTCCATGTCGGGGTGAAGCTTTCTCATGTAGTAGGCCAGCCCCGCGGTCTGATCGAGGTGACCCTTGATGATGAACCCGCGCATGCCGGACGCCTTGGCGCGCGTGTAGAGATCGAGCGCGTCGATCGACCGGGCCGCCTGTCCGTAGCTCGGACCGAAGCTGTCCGGATCCTGGTGCGCGTGCATGTCGATCGCGCCCTTCAGCGCTGGATCGTTCGGCGCCGGATCGCTCAACGAGTAGTTCGCCCGTCCGCGTCCCGCAGGACCGGCTCCCTGCCCGCGAGTGCCTTCACCCGGTTCGCCGCGCTGCGCCGCGCCGCCATCGCTCATGCTGAGCGCCAGCGTCATGCACACGACGGACGCGCCTGCGATCAGGTGTCGTGCGGGACTGGCTGATGTTCGTCTCTCCATCGTGGTTCCCCTTTCAGCAGGATGCTGAAAACCGTCAACTCCCAACCCGCTTCGCCGTGTGCCAACTCACAACCTCCAACCTCCAACTCTCAAAGAGCAACGCTTGGGAGTTGGGAGTTGGAGATTGGGAATTGTCGATTTATCAGAAGTCAAACTGTGCACTGAACTTCACGAGACGCCCGTCGAGTACCTGCGTCGGCTGCCCCCACCGGGCATTGTAGGTTCCGAACAGCGTGACTGGCGTGTTGGTGTTGAACAGGTTGTAGGCATCGACATTCAACTGAATGCGTTGCTCGCCAAGACGGAAGATCTTCGTGCCGCGAAGATCGAACTGGTTGATCCGCGGACCGTACAACGAGTACGGCGCCGCGAGCGGGATGGTGACCGTGGTGCCTCCCGACAATGGGCGGCCAAGCGACGGCTGGATCTGCGCGGACGTGTACGCCAGGTTGGCCGTATAGTTTGCGCCCGGATTGCTCTGGACGACGGCCGCAATCTGCACGTCGTACGGCAGCGTGTAGGAGCCATTGAGCTTGATGCGGTTCTGGTACGGCACGTTGACGTCGCAGTTGAACAGCTGCTGCGGCGAGTCGACCACGTAACAGCTGTTGGTGCTCGCCGAAGCGGTGCCACCAGCCGTGGTGCCTAGCTGCACGGCGTTGCCGATGTTCCAGCCGCCACCGACGGTCGCGCGCGCCCTCAGCCGCAGCTGAAGGTTCACATCGACGCCGTTGTAGATCTCCTTGTGCGAGCCGTAATTCTTGGCGAGCGTCACGAGGTTGTCTATCTGTCCAACCCTGTTGGGGTTGAGGTCATAGAGTCCGCACAGCTGCTGGCCGCTCAGCGGCAGGCGTGCGTCCGTCGGCACGGTGACACAGTACGGGCTGAAGTCGTCCGGCGTCACCCGCTGATTGTCGATCACCATGAAGTTCCCGTACCACGTGCGGTAGTAGCCGGCGTTGACAACGAGGTAAGGCAGAAGTTCGCGGTCGACGCTGATCGACGTTTGCCAGTTGTAGGGACGCTTGCCCCAGCCCGTCACCCACTCGGAATCCGGCCTGTAACTGGGAACGTTCGTGCCGAAGTTCTGGTTCAGCATCGCGCCGCACTCGCCATTCGCCGTCTTGAGCCGGAGGTCGCAGTCCGGCAGGAAGTTTCCGTTCGTATCGCCCCACGTTCTCCCCGTGCTGGCGAGCGAATTGCCCGGACCGAACGGATCGAACAGGTTTGCGATGCCCGTCGTTGCCGACGCCACATAACGGTTGATGCCGAACTTGATCGCGGTCTTGCCGTCGCCTTTCGGATCCCACACGAGTCCGACTCGCGGACTGAGATCCTTCCAGTTCGGCACATTGTCAATGGCCGGGAAGGACTGAGGGGGCACAAGCGCGCCGTCGGGCACTGACGATGCGGCCACAGTTTCGCGGAGCCAGTCGTAACGCAGACCCGCGGTGATCGTGACGCGGTTGAACCGAAATTGATCCTGCACGAACAACGCGAGGTCGGGGTTGAGCTGATCGACTTGCAGGTTCGGTGACACGAACTGCGTGAGGCTGGTCGGTCTCTGGTTCAGGAACGTGTAAGTCACAGGCAGCCCATTGACCTGCGCCGGCGCGCGGACGTTATACGCGCGCTGTCCGCCGCCCAGGCCGTACATCCAGAACACGCCCGTCTTGATCGTGTGCCGGCTGGTGACGAACGAGACGTTGAAGCGTCCGTTCGACTGATGCGAGAAGCTCATGCCCTTGCCGACGCCGACGCCGTTGTAGGTGAATCCCAGTCCGGTGTCGTTGATCGACACGTTATCGACAAGCTGACCGCCGCACCCCTGGTAGTCGCTGAGGAACAGGTCGTCGCCAAATCCCTGGAAGTTGAACTTGCTGACTGTCACCCCGGCATCGAAGAGCAGATTCGTCGACTGAGGCCGGCTCCATGTGCCCTGCGTGACTTGATGCGTCTGGCAATAGCCCTGATTCGCTTCGTTCTTGATGGTTCCAGTTTCGAGTTGTCCCGTCAGCTGGTCCTGAAAATTCCGCTGCTTGTCGAACGAGAACGTGAACTTGTCTTTGGGCGAGCCCTGAAACGTCAGGCGGAAGCCGCCTCCCTTGTCGTTCTCCACTGGCTCGATCGGGTTGGACAGGTCCGGCGTATAGAGGAAGTCGTGTGTGTCCGCGTCGGCATACAGGTTCGCCACGTGCGTTTTATTGCCCCAGAGACGTCCAGACGCGAAGAACCACAACCGATTCGGCATGAGGGGCCCGCCGAAAGCGACGTTGGCGTCATACACCTTCTTCACACTGTTGACGGACGTCAGTCCCTGGCTGATCAGGTCGTCGTCGAGGTTGTCGCTCTGCAGGCCACTGTTGGTCCCCGCCAGAAACAACGAGCCCGAAAAGTTGTTGGAGCCGCTTCTGGGGATGCTGTTGACTTGAGCGCCGCCCAGGGAGTACTCGGCCGATCCCATCGTGCCCAGGTCGACCACGACTTCGTCGACCGAGAGCGGGTTGATGTAGTAGCCGCGGCCGGTGCCCTCCAACGATGCGGTGAAGACCGGCGCCGGGCTCGTGGGTGTCGATGGCGTCGTCGCGTTCGGCTGACCAACGCCGGGCGTCAGCGCGTTGTAGCGCATGCCGTCTTGCAGCAGACGTGAGTCGAAAGTCTTCCCACCGTGCACGGAGATGCGAACCGACCGCTCACCCTTGCTCCCGCCCACGTCCTGCGCATTGGGCGGTTCGACGACGGCAGGAATGAGCGCCGCGATGCCGAGCACGCTCTTGGCAGTGGGCACCGTGTCGAGCACTTCTTTCGAGACGGTGCGCTGCTGCGTCGCGCTCTGCACGTCCACCAGCGGCGTGGCGCCAGTCACCGTAATCGTCTCCTCGAGCTGACTGACCTTGAGCTCGGCGTCGAGTTGAGCGGTGAAGTTGGTTCGCAGCTCGATGCCCTCGTTCCTGACGGTCGCAAAGCCGGGAAGCGAGAACGTCACGGTGTACACACCGGGCCGCAACTCCGGCAGCCGGTATTGGCCCCGGTCGTCACTGACCGTCGAGCGAACTTTCTCGATCAGCGCCGGACTTGCGGCTTCGATGGTCACGCCAGGCAGGACAGCGCCCGACGCGTCGCGGATGACGCCGGCGATGATCGCCGTGCTGGTGCCTTGCGCGAAGAGTGACGCGGGGATCATGCCCAGAACGACGACGAGGCATGCGCGACGACCGAAAGGTGCGAAGACCACTGGTCCCTCCTTGATGATGCCGGTGAAGGAGGCGCGCGTCGGGGACAGCACCCGCCAACGCGGCCGAGCGGATTATGAGAAGCGCGCGGACCGTGAAGCAAAGCAGGAATTGTCATCAATTGTCTGCGGCCACCACTGGTCGTCCCGACGCTGGAAGCCAGCCGGCAGGGCGTCGCTCGAGGGTGCCGGGAATAGCCTCCTACAGTCCAGTAGAATGCGTGTCGATGCAGATGGCGATTCAGCGTTCAGCCAGCGAACTCGAGGCGGCGACCATCCGGCGAGTGACGCTGCGGCTCGTTCCGTTCCTGATGGTCTGTTACTTCGTGTCGTTCGTCGATCGAGTCAACCTGGGATTCGCCGCGTTGCAGATGGTGCGGGACCTGCGCCTGTCGTCGACCGTGTTCGGCCTGGGTGGCGGGATCTTCTTCCTCTCGTACTTCCTGTTCGAAGTACCGAGCAATCTCGTCCTCGCACGCGTCGGCGCCAGACTGTGGATCGCGCGCATCATGATCACCTGGGGTGTGCTGGCCGCGGCAATGGCACTGATTACCGGGCCTCAATCGCTCTACGCCATGCGCTTCCTCCTTGGGGCCGCCGAGGCAGGGTTCTTTCCAGGCGTCATGCTGTACCTCACGTACTGGTTTCCTCCCAAGTACCGGGCGCGAATCATCGCGCTCTTCACGGTTGCAATTCCTGTCTCCGGATTCCTGGGATCGCCGATCTCTGCCGCACTTCTTGGCCTGGACGGATGGCTCGGCATCCGTGGCTGGCAATGGATGTTCATCATTGAAGGCATTCCCGCGGTACTGCTCGGCCTGCTGTGCCTGGCGGTGCTGACCGATCGTCCTGCCCAGGCACGGTGGCTGCCGGCCGATGAGCGGGAATGGCTGCAGCAGCACCTGGATGGCGACGGTCAAGTTCGCTCGCGTCGCGTGCAGGGAAGTCTGTGGCAGGTGCTGTGGAGCCGGGACGTGCTGATCCTCAGCCTGGTCCTCGCGGGCAGCACCGCCGTCAGCAGCGGCCTTCAACTGTGGCAGCCACAGATCATCCAGTCCTACGGACTGACGAACATGCAGACAGGGCTACTGAGCTCGATTCCGTTTGCGCTTGCCGCCGTCGTCATGATCCTGTGGGGGCGCCGATCCGATCTGACGGGTGAGCGCATCTGGCACTCGGCGCTGCCGTTGATACTGACCGCGGCCAGTCTTGCCGGCGCGCTCGTCTTCGACTCGCTCGCCGCAATCGTGATCATCCTGTGTCTCGCCGCGATCGGCATCTACGCCGGCAAGGGGCCGGTCTGGGCGGTCTCAACGGAGTGGCTGTCGGCGAGCACCGCACCGGCCGGTCTCGCGCAAATCAACGCGATCAGTAATCTCGCGGGGTTCGGAACAACGTACGCGATGGGCGCCATCAAGGACGCCACGGGCCGCTTCTCGCTGTCGCTCGTCCCGCTTGTCGCGCTATCCGCGGCCGCCGCGATCGCGATCCTCTGGATGGGCCACGCCGATCGCGCACATCGTCGCGCGAATCGCTGACGCGACGCTCGAGGACTCGTATGCCGGGTCTTGCTTTGTAGACCCGGCTTTTGGCGGGTCCATAGAGCAGGACCCGCCCTACGCTGCTACTTCTTCAAGAGCGGGTGTACGTAACCGGCTGGCAGCACGTGATCGGGATCCGGTCGAACCGACACGTAGTCCACGTGATCGTCGACGTCGGTGAAGCCGTGATAGACGCCGGCCGGGATGATGACGATGTCGCCGGGACCGACCTTGCGCGTCTGCGCTGCCTGTTTGAACGTGCCCTGGTTGCTCGGGCCGACCGCGATCTTCACGATCTCGCCGTCCGCAGGAAGCGGCTTCACGCCTTCCACAGTCCCGCCCGTCAGCAACGTTCCGGAGCCAGAGACGATGTAATACACCTCGGTCACGTGTTCGTGGTTGATTGCACCCACGGGCGCGCCCGGCTTGGTCTTGGCGCGCCGGAGGACGCCGACGCTGACGTTGTACTTGCCCATGTCCACGACCTTCATCTGTCGATCCCCGCCACCGGTGGGCGCGTTGATCACAGCCTGCACTTCGGCAGCGGTGATATCGGTCGCGATCTTTGGCGGTTGTCCGCCCTGTGTGAAGGTACCGGCCTGCGACAGCGTGAACAGGATGCAGACGGCTCCAAGAGTGATGCGATACATGACAACTCCTCGTTAGGATTTCCCAAGACCAGACTCCCAACTCCCAAAACCCAAGTCCCAACTTACCCGTTGCTCGGAAGCTGGAAGTTGGGAATTGGAGGTTGACAGGTTATTGGTCGATCACTGCTTCACGAATTTCTGCAAGCATCCGCCGGAGGGGCTCGCATCGCAGCCGCCGGTGAGGCCGCCGAAGACGTTCCCCAGTTCATCTGCCGCCATTCCCTCGGGACGAGTGCCCGGGATGAACAGGCGCAGCGAGCCATCCTTGGCGCTCCCAATCCTGATGCCGTTCTGCCAGCCAGGATTGCGGATCGCGTTGCCACCGCCCTCGGGGGCATCGGGCGGTCCGCCGATCGGCTGGCTGGATTCGGAGTCGGACACGACCAGCGTGTCGTCCTTCAAGATTGCGACGCCGCTGGGCCGCCCGAAGTGCCGCCACTCGTCGACGAACTTCATGTCCTTGTCGAAGACCTGGATGCGATTGTTCGACCGATCGGCGACGAAGAGACGGCCCTGCGAATCGAACGCCAGGCCGTGCGGACCGATGAACTCGCCAGGTTTGGACCCATGACGGCCGAACTCCTTGATGAACTTCCCGTCGCGCGTGTACCACACGAGCCGGTCGCCATCCTGCTGCGAGTTCGTTGGCCGCGGCCAATGACCATCTGCGATCAAGATGTTGCCATCAGGCGTCTCGATGCAGCCGGCCGGCTGGAGGAACGTGTCGGTGCCGGTCTTCGCAACGCCGGCTTTTCCCAGTGTCAGCAGCAGCTTGCCTTCGGGACTGAATTTGAAGATCTGGTTGCCACGCACACCGGCATCAGGCGCGTCGTTGAAGGGCCCGCTGTCGGCCGCCCACAAGTTGCCATCGCGATCGCGGCAGAGGCCGTGTGACGAGGAGAACGTCACGTCGAACTGTTTGATGATGTCCCCTGATGAGTTGATGTGCAGGATCGCAGGCACCGACCGATGCTGCAACCACACGCCGCCTGTACCATCGGGCACGATGCCGATCGCGGCTCCCGGCTTGATGGTGCCGAGATGTGGCCAGTTCGGCAACATACGGTACCCACCGTTCGCCATCGTGCTGGTGACCCGCGGCGGTTCGCGCGTCGGCACAGCACCACGGCCACCCGCTGGCGGCGGCGCGGCTTGCGAGGACTGGGCAGGTGGCGCCGCCAGTTGTGCTGGCGTGAGTGCGTTGGGCGGCAGCGTGTCCGCGAGTCCCTTGAACACGAATCGCTGCGCACGCGCGCCGGGCGCGACCTCGCCGGTGTAGATGTTGCCCTTGGAGTCGATCGCCAGGTGATGCAATCCCTGGAAGTCCCCCGGCTTCTCGCTGCGCTGGCCGAACTGATAGAGGAGTTGGAGGCTTTTCCGTTCGAGCACCAGGATGTGCGAGTTGCCGTAGTCGGCGACGTAGAGGAATTGCTGATCGGCGTCGGGGGAGAATGCCAGGCCGGCCGCTGACTGCGGCGATGGGCCCGATCGATTGATGAACGTCTGCGTCAGGTATTTCCCATCGGGCGTGAAGACCTGCACTCTCCGGTTGGGACGATCGGCAACGTAGACCAGCCCGTCGTTCGAGACTTTGACGGCGTGCACTGGTCCGCCGAACTGCTGCGATCCGGGACCCTCGGTGTCGAGAGCCGGTGCGGCGCCACGACCGGCGGCATTTCCGCCGGCGGCGTTCGCACCGCCACGGGCACCTCCCGCGGCTCCGCCGCGCGGCGCGGCGGGCACATCGATGGGTGTGTTGCTGAACGCACCCCATTGCCGCTTGAACGCGCCGGTATCGGCATCGAACACGATGACGCGGCGGTTCCCATAGCCGTCGGCCACGAATGCCTCATTCGTCTTCGGCCACACGAACACGTCCGCCGACTGATGCACCGCTTTCGTGTCAGCGTTGCCCTTGCTGACGCTCCTGCCGCCGATCTGCAGCAGGAACTTTCCCTTGTTGTCGAATTTCAGGAGCATGTCATCGTCGAGATCGCGAAGCGACGGTGCGACGGGGGCGCTGCCGCCAATCCACACATGGTCCTTGTAGTCGACGGCGATGCCGTGCTCGCTGTCCGGCCAGTCATAGCCGTTGCCGGGTCCGCCCCACGCGTGCACGAACTTTCCCGACGCGTCGAACTCGAGCACCGGCGGCGCCGCGTTCTTGCGGCGATCCTCGGAAATCGTGTTCGGCCGGTGCAGCATCCACACGTGATCGTGCCGATCGACCGCGACGGATGCGACGTGACCGACGACCCAGTTGTTCGGCAGCTTCGGCCAGGTGGCGTCCACTTCGAAGACGGGAACCTTTCGCCCTGGCGCCTGCGCCTGTGCGCTACGGTTCGAGAGCGCCGCAACCGCTGCCATCATGAGGATGCCTGCAGTGACGATGCTGAGATTCCGCCGCGTTGATCGATTCATGAACTGCCTCAGAAAGACCTGTCAACTCCCAACAGGCTTCGCATGGTCCCAACTCCCAAAGTTTGGGAGTTGGTCAGGCGACAGCCGTTGGGAGTTGGAGTTGATGATCATTTCGTGTAGTTATCGTCCCAGCGGATGTTCAGCCAGAAAATGTCGGGCGTGACCTCGCTGAAACCGTGATAGAAGTTCGACGGGTGGAAGAACACGTCACCCGGTTTGCTCACAACCGACACGCCGGTGTTGGGCACGCGCTCACCGTCCTTCACTTGATACCCGGTGTTCACAGTCGCACCACCCGCGAGCATGACCCACGTGTCGATCGTCTGTTCGTGCAGTTCCACGGTCGGCGTACCGTTCCAGCGCAGGTTCACGTTGTAACGCCCGCCCTCGATGAGCCGCGTGTTGACGGACTTCTTCAACCGCATGCCCGCCATGATCTGGTCCAGTTGCTCCTTCGAGAAGAACAGCTCGCCGCTTCCGCCATAGCTGTAAGGCAGCACTTGCTGACTTCCGGGAGGTAGCGCTGGTCCACGCGCTGCGGGAGGAGCCGCGCCTGCCGCGCCCGCCCCGCCGGCGCGCGCCGCGCGCGCTTCGACGGCTCCCTCACGCGGCGCACCGCCCGCGCGCGCGCCAGCCGCGCGACCGAGGAGACCGTTCAGGTTTCCCGCCCCCATCGGAGAGTCGGGCGGCCAATCCGTGTCCCATCGCACATTGAGCCAGGTGATGTTGCTATCGACGCCGCTGACGCCATGTGGCAATCCCGAGGGGATGTACACGACGTCGCCTACCTTGATCTTCCGGCTCTGGCCACCGTTGATCTTGCCGTTCTCGAGGACGCCGCCAGTCGTCAGCGTCCCGCCACCTTCGAGCACGACCCACAGGTCCGCCGTGATCGGATGCACCAGCCCGGTTTCAGCAGCCGTGATACGGCGGATGTTCACGTTGTATTTGCCGCCCTCGATCATGCGAAGCGTCTGGAGCTTCTTCGCATCCATGTCCTTCAGGTACTGGGCGAGCTTGTCCTTGGGAATGGCGATCGAATGGTCCTTGGGCGCCTGCTCCAGGATGACCGTTCGGCCCTCGCCGCCCTGTCGACCTGCCCCGCCGGCAGGCGCCTCCACCCCGGTCTGGCCTCCGCCCTGCGCGAGCCCGATCGAGCCGCAGACCACGACGAATGCCGCCCGGATCGCCATTTTCCGCATGACCGCTCCTTTGCTGGGGATATCGTCCGGCGCGCATTATGCTCGGCCGCCCGCAGGGCTGCAGCCCCCGCATTTGTCATCAATTGTCATCGCTCTGGGGACACGCCTGAAGCGTTCCCGTATAATCGCGCTTCGTTCGCCCGCCTTCGCGCCTTGCGCTTCGGCGGGGCAGGCGGGACAGAGGCTCCGTGACCACGACGTCATCCCGTTTCCGCCGTCGGCCGGGCGCTCGATGCCGGCTCGCGATTGCGACTGTATTGGTTTCGCTGTGCGCGACCGCGTGCTCGTCGGGGGCCGCAGCCACGCAGCCGCAGCAACTCACGCTGCTATCCGGCATCGCGCAGGATTTCACCAACGACCTCATCCAGCGCTTCAATACGGCACTTCCCCAGACGCACGTCGGCTTGCAGCCGACATCGGGCGGCGTGGTGGTGGTCTCGGCGGTAGACAGCGGAGAAGGGCAGCTCGGACTTGCTCAGTCCGACGTCGTGTACCTCGCGTATCGCCGCGGCATCGAGAAGAACCAGTATCCGCACAAAAACCTGCGCGCGATCGCCGTCCTGTGGGTCAACACCTTCTACGTTCTGGTTCGGAAGGACAGTCGCTTTCGATCGATCGACGATCTGAAAGGGCAACGCGTCGGCGTCATCCGGCCAGGAACGTCCGGTGAGTTCTCGACACGGATCGTGTTGGGTGCCCACGGCATGAGCTACGCGGACGTGCAGCCGATCTTCGAGGCCACAGATACCCTCATGCCCAAACTCGGGGCGGGCGAGATCGATGCGGTGTTCAGCGCGAACCCGCTCCCACTCGCCGCGGCCCGTGTGCTCAGTCAGACTGTCCCACTCCGCCTGCTGCCGATTGGCCGCAAGGTGACTAATCAGCTGCGTGGCAGTTATCCATTCCTCAGGCCGGTCACTATTGCGGCCAACCAGTTCGCTGGGCAGACCGATCCGGTTGAGACACTCGGCGCGGAGTGGCTGCTCGTGTGCCGCAGCGATCTCTCCGAGGATCTCGTCTACCAGTTGACGCGCGCGTTCTTCGAGCAGCTGCCGGCGATGGCGCGCGAGCATGGCGAAGCCGCCTTGATCGATCCCGAGCAGGCACCCGCCGCACCGATCCCGCTCCATGCAGGTGCGGCTCGCTACTACCGCGAGCGCGAGATCCTGCGATGATCGAGACAGGCTCCCCCTTCGCTGAAGCAAAGGGGGACAGCTCCACCTCCGCTAAAGCTACGGCGGACAGGTCGGAGGCGTTCGTCGCGACGGAGCCCCAGCGGCCGATCGCCGACGCCTTCGCGCGGATCCGGCGGCACGTGACGTTCCGTCGGCGGCGCGTCAGCGACAGCGCGGTCCGCCCTTCGCCGTGGCGATGGCAGGACTGGTCCCCATTTGCCACGGCTCCGGCGGGACAAGTCCGCCTCCCAACGGTCATGACGTTCGTCGTCGCGATGTTCGCGGCGACCGTGGCGCTGGTGTGGTTCGGCTACATCGCGACGCGCGAGTGGCGCAGCGGCACCGACCTGCTCCTCGAGCGGCGCGCGATCGAGGCGCTGGCGCACGTGCGGGCAGCACTCAGCGCCGACATGAAAGGGGCCTGGATCACCGCCATCGTCCCGTTCAACACCACCAACCTGGACGAAGATCCGCCGTACAGCATGTTCCAGGTCGCTGCGCGCACCTTCGCGCGGTTCCCGTATCCCGAGTCTTTCGTGCTGTGGAAGCAGATAGCGCATGACGAGGGGGCCACATATGTTTTCAACCGCGCGGATCGCCCGCCGCCGTGGGAGACGCGCCCCTCGTCAGACGACCCGTTCCCGGTGGTACTGGTCCGCGATCCGTCGGCCCTGGCCGGGCTCGTTGCGGCCATCCGGAAGGAGGCGACAGCCGCATCGCCGTTTATCATGCTCGAGCGGGACATCGATGGGACCCCGTACCAGATCGTCGCGCACGCGCTGTTTGCGTCCGGCCCGCCTCACGCACTCCTCGGCTTCCTGGCCTTCACGGTCAACGAGCGGTGGTTGCACACGCAGTATTTCGATCCGCTGATGGAACAGCTCGTGCAGATCGAAAGGGGCCTGGGCGGCCTCGCGATCGCCGTGTCCGACGATGCAGGCCGCGTCGTGACGAAGGCTTCGCCGGTAGAGCCCGACGTCGGCGACCAGCACTCCCTCTTCTCGCTCCTGTTCATCGATCCGGCGCTCGTCAAGTCGATCCCGTTGCGCGCGACGCGAGTTCGCGAGTGGACGGTGCACGTCCGGTCGCTGCCTGACGACGCACTCCTCGCGACACTCCAGGGCGCCCGGCGGATGTTCATCCTGATTTCGATTGCGGCCGGCGCGAGTCTCGTAGCACTCATCCTGACGGTCCGCGCCGACCGGGCGAGCGCGGCGCTCGCGTCGATGAAATCCGATTTCGTGGCTGCGGTGACGCACGAGCTCAAGACGCCCGTGGCATCGATCCGTTTGGTAGGCGACACTCTTGCCAACGGCCGCTACACATCAGCCAAGACGGTGCAGGAGTACGCCGGCCTGCTATCTGTGGAAGCACGCCGTCTCGGCGGCTCCATCGACAACCTCCTGACCTATGCGCGCTATAGCAACTCCAGCGCGGTGGCGGCCACCGAGCTCGCCGATGTGGAGCTGGCCGATCTGGTCGAGGACGCGCTGCAAGGACTGCGACCGGTGCTCGCCGACCGCGAGTTCGATCTCGTCATCGACGTGCCGCCCGATCTTCCGCAGATATGCGTCGATCGTCCCGCGATGATCCAGGCGCTCGAGAACATCGTGGACAACGCGATCAAGTACTCGACGACTGAGAAGCATCTGGCGGTGACGGGCACGGCAACCGCCAGGAATGTCACCTTGACGATCCGGGATCGAGGCACCGGGATCGCTCGCAAGGATCTCTCGCGTGTCTTCGAGCGCTTTTATCGAGGCGGCAACGTCACGTCCAGCGGCAGCGGCCTCGGCCTGCCGATCGCCAAACGCATCGTCGAGAGCCATGGCGGCCGGATCGAGGTGCGCAGCACCGTGGGATCGGGAACTGAAGTCGACGTGACGCTGCCGATCGGACGCGTTCGAAGCGCGTGAGCGTGTGTGAAACAGATGTGCAGAGTTCCGAGTTCCGGGTTCCAGGTTCCGACATGACCAAACGCGTGCTGATCGTCGAAGACGACAAGGCAATCGCGAGACTGCTGCGCGACAATCTGGAGTACGAAGGGTTCGTGGTCGAAACGTGCGACAACGGCCACGAGGCGCTCGCGACGGTCAAGCGGTTCACGCCGGATCTGCTGCTGCTCGACCTGATGCTGCCGCATGGCGCCGACGGCTTCGAAATCTGCCGGTCGCTCGCCGATGGTCCCACCCGCGTCCCGGTGATCATCCTGTCGGCACGCGGCCTGAAGGAGGATCGCATCCGTGGACTGACGCTCGGGGCTGACGACTACGTGACAAAGCCCTTTGCCCTCGACGAACTGCTGGCGCGGGTGCATGCTGTCCTGCGCCGTACCAAGCCACCGATCGATCAGCTTCGCCTCGGCAATACCGTCATCGACTTCAGACGGCTGGAAGCGTACTGCGGTGCGAAGCGACTGGAACTGACCGATCGCGAGTTCGAGATCCTGCACTGCCTCGCCGAACGGGCCGGACACGTCGTCACGCGGGATGAACTGCTGCGGCTGGTATGGGGCTACTCGGATGCGCCGCTCACACGCACAGTGGACAACTTCATCTTCCGGCTTCGTCACAAGCTGGAACCCGATCCCCGCCA
>Ga0207701_10003803_pt1 | contig 15440 bp, 10 predicted proteins | sample KBSSwiSSwithPhiX_FD_184294 | JGI IMG/M metagenome (GOLD analysis project Ga0207701, IMG submission 184294) | Switchgrass rhizosphere bulk soil microbial communities from Kellogg Biological Station, Michigan, USA, with PhiX - S5 (SPAdes) (version 2) | ecosystem: Environmental > Terrestrial >... | reverse complement strand
GAGGCCGGCATGGTGATGGCGATCGAGCCGATCATCGACCTGCCCGAGCAGCAGCTTCACGTCCGCATCGAGGACACGATCCTGGTGACGCCGACCGGCGCGGAGATCCTGACGCCGGGACTGCCCAAGGAGATCGACGAGCTGCTCGCGCTCGTCAAGCGCTGAAGGCGCTCTGTCAGTAGTCGTAGGGGCCGCCTTCAGGCGGCCCGGGCTGGCTGAAGCCGGCCCCCACGACCGCTACTTCGCCCAGCGTGACGATACGCGCTGGATGCGAGCCAGGGCTTCTTCGATGTTCTCCAGCGAGTTGGCGTAGCTGAAGCGCAGGTAGCCGTCGCCGCGCTCGCCGAAGGCGGTGCCGCTCAGGCACGATACGCCGGCCTCGGTCATCAGCAGGTCCTCGAGCGCCTTGCTCGACATGCCGGTGCCGCTGACGTTCGGGAACGCGTAGAACGCCCCCGCCGGCGTGGAGCACCGGAACCCCGGAATCGCGTTCAGCCCGGCGACGATCGCGTCACGGCGGCGGCGGAACTCGGTGACCATCGCGTCCACGCACTCCTGCGGCCCCTGCAGGGCGGCCAAGCCGGCCCGCTGGGTAAAGCTCGCGGTGCACGAGTTGGAGTTGACCATCAGCCGCTCGATCGCGTGTGAGAGCCACTGCGGGAACACGCCGTAGCCGAGGCGCCACCCGGTCATCGAGTAGGTCTTCGAAAAGCCGTCGAGGATGACCGTCTTCTCGAGCATGCCGGGGAACTGTGTAATCGACGCCGGCTCGACGCCGTAGCAGATGCGCGAATAGATCTCGTCGCTGAGGATCATCACGTCGCGCTCGCGCAGCATGTCCGCCATCTTCGCCAGATCCTCGCGCGGCATCATGCCGCCGGTGGGATTGGCCGGCGAATTGAGGACGATCAGCTTGGTCCGCGGCGACAGCTTCTGCCGGAACGCGTCGAGGTCGAACGAAAAGCCGCGGCTCTCGACCAGTGGCATCGGCACCGGCGTGGCACCGAGGTAATTGATCATCGACTCGTAGATCGGGAACCCGGGATTCGGATAGATGACCTCGTCGCCCTTCTCGAGCAGCGCCATCATCGTAAAGAACATGATCGGCTTGCCACCGGGTACGACGACCACGTTCTGGCCCGTGATGCCGCCGATGCCGCGGCTGCGCGAGATGTATTCGGCGATGGCATCCCGGAAATCCGGGAACCCTGGCGTCGGTCCATATCCCGTCCACCCTTCGTCCAGCGCCTTCTTCGCCGCGTCCTTCACGTGCTGCGGCGTCGGAAAGTCCGGCTGACCGATTTCCAGGTGGATGATCTTCTTGCCCTGTGCCTCGAGCGCCCGTGCGCGCTGCAGTACTTCGAACGCGGACTCGATACCGATCCGCCCCATGCTTTCCGCAAGCTTCATGCGTCTCCCAATATCCTGATCACAACACACCGAGACACCGAGGTCACCGAGGGTGAAAATGCGTTCTCAGCACCTCGGAGCCCCGGTGTGTCGTCTTTCACCTACTTCGAGGGCGCCGGCTCGATACGAAGCAGCGCGCCGTCGTCCTCTTCCGTCAGCGCGTAGAGATATCCGTCCGGTCCCTGCCGCACGTCGCGAATGCGCTGCTGCAGCTCGCGGAACATCGGCTCGCGCCGGATCTCTTCCCACTTCTCGTTGAACTCGATGCGCTGAATCTGACCGGTGCGCGGCGATTCGCCCTGGCGAAGGCCGCCGACGAAGACGTTCCGCTTCCAGCCGGGGAACACGTCGCCGGTGTAGAAGGTCAGGCCGGAGACCGCAATGGACGGAATCCAGATCACGGTTGGCTCTTCCATGTCCGGGCGCGAGGTGCCGAGCCGCTGACCGGGATAACTGCGTCCGTAGCTGACGATCGGCCAGCCGTAGTTCTTCCCCGCCTTGATGATGTTGATTTCGTCGCCGCCGTTCGGTCCCTGCTCTCCTGCCCACAGCTCGCCGGTCTCCGGATTGAGCGCCATCCCGAGCTGCGTGCGGTGTCCCATCGAGAAGATCTCGGGCTTGTAACCGGCGCGGCCGACGTACGGATTGTCCGGCGGCACGCTGCCATCGTCGCGAATACGCAGCAGCTTGCCGCGATAGTCGTTGGGATCCTGCGGTGGCGACTGCGGCCCCTCGTCTGCGTTGCCAGACGACATGTAGATCGTTCCGTCGCGGGCGAAGACGATCCGTGAGGCTGAGGATGCCGCATGCGTGTTGAAGACGTCGCGCCAGTCGGTGAGCGCCTTGCCATCGAATGTGGCGCGGCCGAGCACGAGCTCGGACGGCTGCGGAGCGCCTCGACCGCCGCCGCGCCCGCCCTGCGCGCCAGCTGCGGGCGGGTTGGCCGCCGCCGCGGGAGGAGCACCTACGGGCTTGTGGTAGGTGAAGTAGACCCACCGGTTCTTCGCAAACTGCGGGTGCAGCGCGATGTCCATCAATCCGTTCAAGCCCTGCGCCGCAATCGCTGGAAGCCCGGCAATCGGCATCGGATCGAGGACGCCATTACGGATGATCCGCAGCCGCCCCGGACGTTCGGTCACGAGAATGCTGCCGTCGGGCAGGAACTGCATCCCCCACGGGTGCGACAACCCTTTCGTGACGGTGATGCGCAGGTCGCGGTGCGCCGGAACTGCCGACTGCACCATGATCGGACCGGCGGGCAGCGGCGGCTCGGGCCAGTTGATCGGCGGTGGAATGCCTCCGCGTCCGGCGCCGGCAGCTGCGGGCGCCCCTTGACCGCCCGGGCGACCTTGCGCAGGCTGCTGGGCGACGAGGACGCTCGTCGCAATGACCCCGATGACGCCAAGCGCCGAGATTCCCGCGATGATGCGTGTGGTCATGTGCGTGCTCCGTCGTCTTCCTTCGATGTCGGTCGACCGTAAGGTCGGCCCCTACTCAGTTCGTCGCCGCGCGCGTCAGCGCCGGGATCACTTCCGCGTGACCGTACTTGCGCGCGAGGTCGAGTGCCGTCAACCCGTCCTTATTGCGGGCGTCCGCTTTCGCGCCCGACTTCAGCAGGAGCTCGATCATCGACGGATCGCCGAAGTCCATCGACGCGGCCCAGAGCAGCGGTGTCATGCCCAGTTTGTCGACGATGTTGACGTTGGCGCCGCGATCGATGAGGGTCTTCGCCATCGCCACCTCGTTGTTCAGCGCCGAGCGTCCGAGCATCGTAATGCCGTTGCCGTCGGCAAACTCCAGCGGCGTTCCCAGCTCGAGCAGCGTGCGTGCCACGTCCGTGTCGCCGAACTTGAAGGCACCGAGAAGCGGCGTCGTGCGCGACGTGCCGATCAGGGTCATTGGCTCGTCGATCTTCGCGCCAGCGTCCTTGAGCCGCTTCAGCACCACGGCGTTACCGGCATATGAGGCCAGAAAAAACGGGTTCGCGTTGAAGACAGGTGCCCCGCCTTCGGCTGGCGCACGCACGTCTGCTCCGCGATCGAGGAGGAGATTGATCGCCGCGGTCGAATCCTGATACTGCGCAGCTACCATCAAGGCGCTGAAACGGCTCTGGGCGCGGGCGTTCACGTTGGCGCCGCGATCGATCAGCAGCTTCATCTTCTCCGCGTCAGGCGCGGCCACCATCAAAGCCGTCGTGCCGCCTGATTTCGTCGCCGCGTTCGGATTCAGCCCCTGATCGAGCAGCCGCTTCACATCGGCCGCCGAGCCGAACGCGATCGTCTCAACCCACGGCTCGACATTCGCGGGCAGCGTTTCAGGAAGCGCCTGCGGCGTGGCCGGTCGCGTCGGCGGAAGCGCATACGCGAGCGCCATCACCGCCCAGCTCGCTGCGGTCATCGAAATGAATTGATCGTGGCCTTCCGGATAGCCGGCATCGAAGTATGGAGGGCTGAGGGGCGCCGGCGGCCGGAGCCGCGACGACAGTCGCCACGAGCCGTCTGCCGCCTGCGCCTTCAGCAGATAGCCAATGCCCCGGCGCCAGCCCGGATCGATATCGCCGACACCCCCCTCGTGCAGCGCCACCAGCGCCTGCGCGGTGGCATACACATCGCTGGCACGGCCCGGGAGCGCTCCCCACCCGCCGTCCTCACGCTGCGCGGCCTTGAGCTCGCGCGCGAACCGCTGCAGCGTCGACCGGTCGGCACCGGCCCACTTCAGTCCGATCAGGCGATACGCGTGCTCTTCTGTGGCCTTCGGGGGCTGGGTCTCGAGGAACGTGCGGGCACGCGCAATCGATGCCTCGGCGCCCATCTTCTGGCTCGCATGGTGATACAGCTGCACGGCGCGCAACCCGAGCGCAGCCATCGTGAAGCGGCTGTAGGACGAGGGCGGACGCTGATGAAAGCCATCCCAGTCGCCGTCGCGATTCTGCCGTGAGATCAGCAGCCGCGCATACACCGCGGCGCCAAGATTCGGCGGCACCCCGGCGGCGTGCGCCGCCACCATCCGGTAGGCATCGTCCATCGCTGGCTCGATGACGTACGAGTACTGAATCGCACGGTCGACATCGGCAAACGTGAATGCCTTGACGGCATCGGCATGTGCGATCGCCTCATCCACCGGAATCCCATGCTCGCGCGCCAGGCGGTATGCCAGCGCCGGCTGGTACTGGTGGTGGCACGACGAGCACACCTGCTTGTAGGAGGTGAACCAGTTCGCCTGCGCCTTCTGGATTGCGGCCAGGCCGCGCGTCGCCGCCTCGCGAATCCGCGCGTCGTCATCAGTCTGTGCGCTGACGAGGGACGGAAGAAGGACGAGCGCTGCGAGCACGAGCGATGGCTTCTTCATTGCGATTGAGATTCTATCGCGAAGTAAAATCATGCAGATCCCATGAAGCATGCCCTCGTGACGGGAGGCGCCGGGTTCATCGGCAGCCATGTCGTGGACTCGCTGCTCGCTGACGGCTGGCGGGTCACAGCCTTCGACAACTTCGATCCTTTCTACGAGTCGACGATCAAGGAGGCAAACGTTCGAGGGCATCTGGCGAACCCATCGTACGCGCTCGTTCGCGGCGACTTGCGCGATCCGAAATCGGTCGATTCGCTGGGTGGCACTTCGTACGACGTGATCGTCCACCTCGCGGCAAAGGCAGGCGTTCGCCCATCGATCGAGGATCCCGTCGGGTACCAGAACGTCAATGTGACCGGAACGCAACTGCTGCTCGAGCTGGCGAGACGGCTCGGCACCAGGCAGTTCGTGTTCGCGTCATCGAGCAGTGTCTATGGGGTCAACCCACGCGTGCCGTGGCGCGAAGACGATTACGTGCTGCAGCCAATCAGTCCCTACGCGAGTACGAAGGTCAGCGGTGAGCTGCTCGGACATGTCTACAGCCACCTGTACGGCATACGTTTCATCGCGCTCCGGTTCTTCACGGTGTACGGTCCACGCCAGCGGCCGGATCTGGCCATTCACAAGTTCGCGAAGCTGATGTTGGCCGGCACACCCATTCCAGTGTTCGGAAATGGCGGCACGAGCCGCGACTATACCTTCATCGAGGACATCGTGAAGGGCGTGCGCGGGGCGATGGGATACACCTCCTCGCCGTACGAGGTGATCAATCTCGGCAACACGCAAACCGTGCACCTGAGCGAGATGATCGCCGGCCTCGAGCGCGCGACTGGCATGCAAGCCACAATCGAACGCCAACCCGAGCAGCCGGGCGACGTGCCCCAGACGTGGGCGAACATCGAGAAGGCGCGTGCGCTGCTCGGATACAACCCGGCGACGTCCTACGAGCAGGGCGTCACGCGGTTCATCGAATGGCTCACATCAGATCGCAGTGTCCGCCGGTAGGCGGACCTCAGAGCTGCGACGTGCACTGCGGACAGCGCTTCGCCTTGACGGGAATCGCCGATGCGCAGAACGGGCATTCCTTGGTAGCGGGAGCCGCTGCGGGCTCGGGGCCCTTCAAGCGGTTCGCCTGTTTTACGACGACGAACACGGCGAACGCCACGATCAGGAAACTGACGACATCGTTCAGTAACTGCCCGTAGGCGATGACGGGAACCCCGAGTTCCTTGGCCTTCGCCAGCGAGAGCGTCACGCCGGGAGGTATCTTCGACGAATCGAGCACGACAAACAGGCTCGAGAAATCCACCTTGCCCAGCAGCATCCCGATGGGCGGCATCAGCACACCATCAACGAGCGAGGTCACGATCTTTCCGAATGCTGCACCGATCACGACGGCCACGGCGAGATCGAGCACGTTGCCGCGGCTGATGAACGCTTTGAACTCTTTCAGCACGTCATACCTCTAAGCCCGTCCTACTTCTCGACGGGTGTCTCCGTGACCCGCCGCCAACCGACGTCGAGTTGTTCCGCCTGGCGCAGCTCGTCCCACATCCCCTGCTCGATTTCCGGCGTGATCTGCAGCGCACGGTTGACGCCGCGCGTGAGGCCGTCGGTGTAGCCGCGTAGATAGGAGTCCGCCAGCGTGGACGCCCACGTGGTCGCAAGAAAGGCCGGCAGTCCCATCAATAAGCCAATCGTCGCCACCACGGCGAGACCGGTGAACCAAGCCCCAGGTATCGCGACTCCCAGTGCCTGCTGAATGGCGACGGTGAGCTGGTCAGCCCTGAACCAGAGCGCCCAGGCGAGGACGACACCTGCGATCCATGAGCAGAACCCGAGGGCACTCAACCGCACGTACTTGCGATGCCAGACGTGCCATTCGTTCTGCACGGCCGTCCGTTCTTCATGCGAAAGAAACGTGAGGCGGTGAATGTCGCCGAGGCTGTAGGCAGCCGTAAATTGCTGCGGCCGCTCCATGACCGACACGGACAGGCGGTGCTTCGCGCGAAATACCTCGCGGACCGCTTCAGGGTCCGACGGATCGGGTGCGTTCACGACGTCGGTGGGCGGCGGCGGTTCGATCGGGCGTTCTTCAGCCACGAGCCGGATTGTAGTCGGTTCAGAGGTCAGGCGTGGCTTATCGATAGCATGGCAAACCGAGCGCGGTGTCCTGGCCCCGGGGCGCCAGGTCGCGCTTCACGAACACCGCATAATCGGGCCCGCTGCCAAAATTCGCGCGCGAGGCCTCGCGGTAGTTCTTCTGCACGTACTGATACACGAGCGAAAAACGGCTTTGCACTTCCGCCTCAGTCGCTGCGTTGATGATGACGATCGGGACTCGCTGCCGTTGCAGGCGTTCGATCGTCAGCTGTTGAGCGTCTTCGGAATCATGCCAGCCGCCCTTCAGATAGACCTGGCCGCCGGCAAACGCCCGTTCGGCATAGAAGAAGATCTGCGGCTCGAACGAGCCGGCAAGGATCCGATCGCTGGGACGCGTGCACTCCAGCACGTAACGTGTCAGTGCGCGGATACCCGTACTGTCGCCGGAGGGCGCATACAGGTCGATCGGCCGCATCTGCATCCACGTTGAGACCTGGCGAAACCGTTCGGCGGTGGCCGACGGTCCGGCGGGAAGTCCTGTGGCCGTGAGCCGCTCGCCGAACCCGCCAAAGGTCGTGGCACTCCACAGCGTGGCCATCCACACGACAGTGACCGCCACACGGAGAATCATCCGCGCACGTCGCTGTGCCGTCTGCAGCAGCGATCCGGTGAGCCAGGCGGCAAGCACGAGGGTCGGCCCCGCCACGTCTGGCAGCCGCGAGTCCGGAGATTCACGAAGAAGCGCCTGATGAATGACCAGGCAGATCACAACGGCTGCACCGATCGTGACCCTCTCAGCCGGGTCCAGCCTGCCGCGACGCCATTGCAGAACGAGCATCACGAGGGCGGCGACCGGCATCAGGACCGTCAAGTAATACAGCCACGCGAGAGCATTGGCCCCCGACAGCACACCGGGCGCCACTCGCGTGCGCAGCAGCGGCCACCGATTCCGCGCACGCAGCAGCCACGAAGTGTTGGACGTTGATGGCGGATCGACGACGACCATCGGCAGTGCCCGGTCGATACTGAATGGAATCGAGAGAATGCGCGCCCCTGCGACCGCCGCTCGCTGCTGCCGGATCTCCGTGAGAAACGACGGAACACCGGTAGTGACTTGGACGAATACGACGAACGGCAGCAACAGGACTCCGACGACGGCGGCATACCGGAGACACGCGCTCGCAGCGTTCCGAAGTTGATCGGCGTTGGCCAGGAACAGGCCGACGGTCACAGCGATGCCAACGTACAGTCCGTGATCGAGCCGGAACAGCGCCGCCACGGCGGTGAGCATGCCGAGGACCACGATCGCCGTCGTGTTGCGGCGTGCGGCGTAGTGTGCGATGGCGACGAGCGCGAGCGGGTAGAGAAAGATTTTTGGGTAGTTGTAGAGGCGCGGAAACAACACCACAGCGATGACGGTCGCGATCAGTGCCAGGAGCACGGATCGGGACGTGCGGACAGCCAGATAAAACGTGAGCGCCGCGCCGAGCGCCACGAACGTGACGGTCAGAATGGCCTCGCCGAGCAGATTCTGCCCGAACGCCATCAACGCGGCCGCGGAGGCGTAATAGTGCAGCGGCAGACCCGGATCGAAGAAGTCGCGGACAGGAATCTCGCCGAGCAGAATCTGCCGTGCCCGCGAGAGATGGACGAAGTGGTCGTTGGTGAAGTCGATCGTCAGCCAGCGGAAGACCCACGTCGCCGCAAACACCAGCACCGTCATCGCTCGTACGGCCCAGCGGTTGGCAGGGGCCGGCGCGACGACTGACTTAGCGGAAGCGATAGACCGCATAGAGCTCGCTGTCGAACAGGCGTTCGAGCGGAATCGGCGCCGGATGAATGTAATCCTTGCGTATCAGCAAGTGCGTCCAGCCGTTGGCCCTGGCGGCATCGTCGATCTCGTTCGTCCAGCGCTCCGATTGCAGCAGCTTCTGCAGATCGTAGCGGCTGCGTGAAAACGAATACGACTCGTAGACATAGTTGACGGCGAACGCCTGGTGCCCGAACAGCGCCGGGATCTGCATCTGCCGCAAGTCGCGCGAGAATCCTTCGGCGGGATATCGCAGATCGTTCGTGACGATCATGCTGCCTCGGACCGGAATCGCGCCCAACGCCGCCGCCATCGGCCGGTTGTCCACATATTCATGGCCCTCTTCCGGATGGACGATCAGGACGTGCGCATATCGCCCGGCGACCCACAGCGGCGGCGCCACGGCGAGCAGGACAAGTGCGAGGAATGCCGCACGCGCGACGCGGTTCAGGCGCGTCCATCGGGCGGCCGCCACGCTCAGCACGAACGAATGGATCAGCAGCGGCACCGGGATGAGCACCTGCGGCCAGTTCTGATCGATACCAAAGCCCGGCCGCAGGTCCACCGCCTGGAGCGTGTTGACCACGACAAGCGGGGTGACGGCGAACATCAGCAGCGGCAGGCTCCGCGAGTCCGCAGGTGATGGTTTGAATGGCAGGAGAACCAGCGCCGGGGCAAACAGCCAGACAAGATCCGCCACGAACGCAGCAACCCGTTCGCGTTCAGCCAGATATTTCAGGTGAAAGAACGGCACCAGCTCCGTTTTGTACTCGACCGGCAGAGACGGCGCGATCCAGAACGCGAAATAGACAAGGCCGAACACGGCGAACACACCGGCGATGGCCGCGGCCGGGCGAAACGAGCGTTCCGCCAGGGCGCGATACACCTGCGCGATCGTGAAACCGGATGCCAGCGCTACGCCGGTCGGCGCCTTGAAGATCACGGCGCTGCCGATGAGAAACACCGGCAGACGCCACCCTCGCACTGGAGCCATCGCGCTGCCAGCGAGCGCCGCCAGCGTCAGAAACGTTGTCGCAAGGTTCTGGCCGTTGTTCGAAGCGACGCCCCACAACTCGTAACTGCTCCCGATTGTGCTGACCGCCTCGGAAGGGCCCGAAGACACTGCCCGCCAGAACAATGGACCGAGCGCTTTCCAGAACGGCAGCCACAGCGTCGGCGCGGCGGTGAGCAGCATCGGGATCGTCACCAGAGACGGCAGCGGCGCCGCCAGGTGTCGCGCGAGGACGAACGCCGCAGCAACGATGCCGCACGTGAGAAGCGGCAGGACGATCAGAAACAGCGCCTGATGGGGCGCGATGCCGGCAATACGGGACAGCAGCGCGGCGAGGGCATGCGTACCGAAGTGGTACGTCGCCCGGCCGCCTGCCACGCCGAGCGATTCCGGTGGATAGAGAGTCGTCCTGGCGAGCGCGTGGACTTTTTCGAGGAAATAGGACGAGTCCACGTTGAAGAACACGGGCGGGAAATCGCCTGCGCCCATTCGCAGGGACGCAATGATCACCGGCGCCGCCGCGATGACGCCGATGGCCGCCGCCGCGATGCCATCCCATGTAACGGTCAGGCGGAATCGGGGCGAACGAAACGCTGCCGCTCGATGGCGAACGACGGCAATCGCCAGCAGCGTGGCCGGACCCGTAAACCATGGCACTCCCGCGACGAGCGAGAGCAGGAATCCGATAGTCGTCAGCAGGAGGCCGGCGATCAGGCGGATAAGCGCCAGCGATGGTCCGTCGTTCTCCTCAGGAGTGACGAGCAATGCGCCCGTCACATATCCACACAGATAGAGGAACGCGAGTGCGAGCACTCACCGATCCTTGCGACGCGATCGCCTGACAAAGACGAACGCATAGCCGCCGGCGGTCAGGCTGCTGATCAGCGAGCCGAGATAGAACCGTGATGGCGTGTACCGGAGTTCCACCTCATGCTGGCCCGCAGGGACTGCGACAGCCGTAAAGGCCAGATTTGCCCTCAGCGCGGGGACGCTGCGGCCGTCGATGGTGGCATGTCGTTCTGGATAGGACGGTTCGCTGAAGAACAGAAACCCATCCGCCGGCGCGTCCACATGCGCCGCTACCCGTCCGTCGGGCCGATCCATGAGCGTGACGTCGACCTTCGCCGGATTGGCGCACGGCTGAGCACCGGGAAGCAGCATCCGCTCCCTGTCTCCGCCAGGAATCTCTGGAATGGAGTCCTGCAGCTCGGCGGTCGGCATGAACGCTCCCGTTGCGCGGTCCACACCGTGCGTGTCCTCGACGTCGGGGTCGCGCATGATCGCAAGGACCGCGTCGATGGAGGCGTCGCCAAGCAGGTAGCGCCAGGTCACACCTTCGAGCAGCACTCCCGCCTGGAGATGATGCACGCGCTCCAATTCCGCCTGTCGTGCCTTGTCCACACCAGGAGCAAATCGAACCTTGATATAGCGGCGCGGTTCCAGCCGCCCGGACGACTCGTAGCGTCCGCGGATGATGTCGGCGATCGCTTCGCGTCGCGAGACATCTTCGGCGTTGCACGACCATACCGCTCGCGGCCACGCCTGATCGTTCCGTTGAGTGGCCAATGCCTGGTCCGCGTCGCGTGCGCACGTCACGACACGCGTGACGTTGGCCATGTCGAGCATGTCGTGGCGCGCGGGTGACTCCCCTTCACTGCCGACGCGGTGATAGAGGCCCCCGAGCGGCGGGACGTCGCCGCTCTTGGCCACAAAGGCCCAATCAGCATAGTCGCGCAGATGCAGACCGGGGAGACCATCGAGAGTGGGCTCCCGGTTCTGCAGAAACTCGCGAGCACCGATACGGTTCTCGCACAGCGAGATGGCGCGGCCGCCCGAGGGCGGCCCGATCCACTGGCGAATACTGGTATCCGCCTCGATCGGAACCGTGTTCAGCGCGGGCATCGTCAGCGATGTCACATCGAAGACCACCGCTGTGAGCGCCACGACCAGCGCCACCCGACGCCATTTCAACATCGCGGTCGACATGACGATCAGAATGCCCACCGCCAGCGCCATCGGCATTCGTGGCCATGCCGGTCCCATTGGCGTGGTCTGTGGATGGGTCAGGACAACCGCGATGGCCGCGGCGATTCCGGCGCAGCTGAGGAGCATGGGAAGCGCCAGCCGCCCCCGCCGCTCGCTGGCGAGTGACAGGAACGCTTCGAGGCCGATCCCGCCGAGCAGCGCAAGGCCGACCGTTGCCAGAAACAGCACGCGGCCAGGAACCCGCAGCCCCGGCAGCAGCGCGTAGTGGAGTCGAAACAGTCCGCCCGCGTCGCCAAGCGCGAGCGCACACGCGCCGGCGACGATGAGACCAAGAAAGATCGAGATGCGCCGGCGGTCGCGGTGGAAGAACGCAAACGGCGCAAACGCCGTGAGGATCCAGCCGACATAGGCCAGGTGATCGGAAAGCGACCGATGCGGCGGACCATCGACGACGCCATAGAACGGAAACAGCAGCGTGGCGAGATCCCGGATGTTCCAGCTTCCCTCGAGTGCCTCTCGGTAGGACAACCCGGCGCTGCGGCCGGCCTGGGCCACAAGCGTCGCCGCCGGCAGCAACAGGAACGCAGCAGCGCACGCAGACAGCGCTCCGAGTACTCCGAGCTGCGCGAGCGGTTCCCACCGCCGCAACGGCGTTGCAGCGTCCTCTGGAGGCCATGCGACTGAGAACAGATAGTAGAAAGCCAGCGTCGCCGCGAGATAGACGCTGCCTTGCAAGTACCCGGTCAGAAACTGCAGGACGAGTACGACGACAAGGCGGCCGTCGGGAATCATCCGCCCCGAGCGCACGGACACCACAGCGAGGCCGACCGCCCACGGCACCCACGCGAGCGAGTACATCAGGAGCAGATGGCCATCGTGAATCCAGCCTGGAACACTGCCGCCCAGCATCACGGCAACCGCTGACGCGGATGCCGCCATCCAACCGAGGCGGAGTGCGCGGGCTGTAAACAGCGTTCCAGCGCCGGCAATCCACAAGTGGAGAGCGATCATCCACCCGAGAAACGCAGGTACCGGCAGCCATCTCAGAAGCAGTGCCGGCGGATAGAAGACCGTCGTCTGTGGATCGGCCAGATGTGGCGTGCCGGCGAAGTGATAGGGGTTCCAGAACGGCAGGTGCCCGTCAGTCAGAACGGATCGTGTGTACACCTCCCACGCGTAGAGATTGCCCGAGTCGATCCCGGGCAGTCGATCCGCGCTCGGGCTGAGCGCGCCGCGCAGTACGACGATGACGAGCAGCGCCGCGCCGATCAGAAAGATGGCAGCGGGTCGTCTCACGTCATTTGCGGCGCCATCTTCGGCGATTGTAGCTGGTTGTGGTTCATGATTGAAACGGAACTCATGATTCTGATCCTCCTCGCTGTCATCGCGCTCACTGCCGGTTGCGGCGCACCGGACAACACCGGCGCTTCGCCAACCGCTGCTTCGTCAGGGAGCTGGTTTGTCGAGCAGGCCCAGGCAACCGGGCTCGATTTCGTTCACGTCAACGGCATGTCCGGGGAACGATTCATCGCCGAGGTCATGGCCCCAGGCGTGGCGCTCTTCGATTACGACAATGACGGCGACCTCGACGTGTACGCCGTGCAGGGCCAGGCATTGCGCCGATCGCGGGAGGATCGCGCCGAGTCACAGGACCGGCTGTTCCGCAACGACCTCGAAGTCCGCGCCGACGGATCGCGCGTGATCCGGTTTACCGACGTCACCGCACAGGCGGGTCTGGTCCCGCGCTCGTACGGGATGGGCGTCGCCGCCGGAGATTTCGACAACGACGGCTGGACCGACATCTATTTGAGCCGGTTCGGCGCCGACGCGCTGCTGAAAAACAACGGCAACGGGACGTTTACGGACGTCTTCGCCACCGCGGGCCTTACTGATCCCGGTTGGACCGTGGCCGCGTCATTTCTCGATTTCGACCGCGACGGGTGGCTCGACCTCTTCGTCTCGGGCTACGTGCGGTTCAGCACGGTGTCGGACATCACGTGTGTGTCGCGGACTGGCGCGCGCGACTACTGCAGCCCGCAGAGTTATCCACCCGTTCCGAGCCGGCTGTTCCGCAACACAGGTCACGGCGCGTTTCAGGACGTGACTGTCTCCAGTGGCGTGGCCAGAGAGTACGGTCCTGCGCTCGGGACGCTGGCGTTCGACGCCAACGGCGACGGCTGGCTCGACCTCTACGTCGCCAACGACGGCGCCGACAATCAATTGTGGCTGAATCGTCGCAACGGTCAGTTCGAGAACACAGCCGTCGTCGCCGGCGTGGCCGTCAACAGTCAGGGCAAGCCGGAAGGGAGCATGGGCGTCGATGCCGGAGACTTCGACAACGACGGCGACGAAGACCTGATCATCGCGAATCTGACGGGCGAAGGATCGACGCTCTACGAGAACGACGGCACCGGCTCGTTTCGAGATGTCGCCGCGGCCACTGGATTGCGAACCCAGACGCTCGCGAACACAGGGTTTGGAACGGCGTGGTTCGATGCCGACAACGACGGCTGGCTCGACATCCTGACGGTCAACGGCGCAGTGGCAACGATCCAGGCGCTGGCCGCAGCCGGCGATCCCTTTCCGCTTCACCAGCGGAAGCAGCTATTCCGTAACACGGGCATGCGCCGCTTCGAGGATGTGTCGGCCGCAGCCGGAGTGTCGTTTGCGTCGTCCGAGGTCGGCCGGGGTGCCGCGTTTGGAGATGTCGACAACGATGGCGACGTTGACATCGTGGTCGCGAACAACAACGGGCGCATGCGTCTCCTGCTGAACACCCAGACGGCCGGCAACCACTGGCTCGGTGTCCGCGCGGTCGGCGACTCGGGCCGCGACATGCTCGGCGCGATGGTTGGCCTGGTCCTCTCTGATGGTTCGGTTCGCTGGCGACGCGTGCGCGCCGATGGCAGCTACGCCTCCGCAAACGATCCGCGGCTCGTCTTCGGTCTTGGCGCATCTGGCCAGCCGGCCCGAATTCAGGTGCGGTGGCCGAGCGGCCGGAAGGAGGAGTGGCCGCTGACGATGAGTAATCGACGGGTCGTCGTGCGGGAAGGAGTCGGCGTGCGCTGAGGCGCGCCTGTCACCCGCGTGTCAGGGGCGCGCGCGTCGAGCGGCATCGACCCGCGTCACCATTTCCGCAAATCTGGATTGTTCGGGGTGCAGCCTGGCGCCTTCGCTGAGCACCTCACGCGCCTCTGCGTAACGTCCCAGACGAGCGAACGCCAGTCCGTAGCCGAAACGCGCATCTGCTGACTGTGAATCGGCGTCGAGTGCCTGGCGATACTGCGCCAGGGAGCGCTCGAGCTGTCCGTTCCGTGCAAGCACATCGGCCAGCTGCAGCCGCGCATCGATGTAGTTCGGCCCGAGGCGGACGGCAGCGGACAGGTGCTCAATCGCCGGCCCTGGCTGCCCGAGCGAGTCGAGCAGCACGCCCAGGCTGTAATGCGCCTCCGCAAACGTGGGCAACAGGCGAACCGCTTCCCGGAATTGCTGAAGGGCGCCTTTCGTGTCGCCGGCGAGCGAGAGTGCTGTGCCGAGCTTGTGGTGCAGCGTCGGATCATCCGGCGCCAGCTCCACTGCCGCCCGAAAGTGCTTCAGGGCTGTCGGGACATCGCGGGCGCTCAACGCACGCGTTCCCCTGGCCTCTTCCGCGTTGACGCCCTGCAGCAACCCGCGCAACTCCACCATCAGTGGATCGGGCGGGCCGACTTCAACAGTGCCGCGTAGCCGGAGATGCTGCTCGGACCTCGCGGTGTCGCCGAGGGCGCGGTA
>Ga0207701_10003801_pt1 | contig 15449 bp, 11 predicted proteins | sample KBSSwiSSwithPhiX_FD_184294 | JGI IMG/M metagenome (GOLD analysis project Ga0207701, IMG submission 184294) | Switchgrass rhizosphere bulk soil microbial communities from Kellogg Biological Station, Michigan, USA, with PhiX - S5 (SPAdes) (version 2) | ecosystem: Environmental > Terrestrial >... | reverse complement strand
TGCGGGGTTGGATGCCGCAAAGCGTGGTGAATGCGACCTTGCCGGCGTTCATCTTCTCGATCCTGCAACCAACGAATATAACCGGCCGTTTATGACGCCCGAGCTCGAGCTTGTTGCGGGTTACGGCCGTCTGCAGGGAGTGGTCTACCGCCGCGGAGACAAACGTTTCGAAGGACGCACGGCGCATGACGCCATCGCTGCAGTCGTCAATGATCCCGGCTGCATCATCGTCAACCGCAACAAGGGAAGCGGGACACGCGCGCTCATCGACAGGCTGTTGAATGGAGCAAAGCCAGCCGGGTATGCGTTCCAGCCTCGGAATCACAACGCGGTGGCTGCCGCGGTTGCGCAGGGTCGCGCGGACTGGGGAATGACTCTGGATACGATCGCTCGCAGCTCCAATCTTGGCTTCCTGCCGGTTCAGGCGGAGCAATACGATTTCATCGTGCCGCGGACGCGATCGCATCGACCGGCTGTCGTCGCATTCAAAGAGCTATTGGCAAAGGCGAGCACGCGCGAAGCGCTCCTGCGCCTGGGAATGAAATTATGACTGCAGCCGGCATCGTCTTATGCGGCGGCAAGTCAACGAGGATGGGCGTTCCCAAAGCGACACTGCCTTTCGGCAACGAGACGATGCTCCAGCGGGTAGTTCGCATTCTCCACACCGTCGCTTCGCCGATCGTCGTGGTCGCCGCCCGTGAGCAATCGTTGCCGGAACTCCCCGCCGACATCATCGTCACGCGCGATGAACGAGAAGCACAGGGACCGCTTGAGGGGTTGCGGGCGGGGTTGAGCGCGCTTCCGGCATCGATCGACGTTGCCTACGCGACAAGTTGCGATGTGCCTTTGCTGCAACCGGCCTTCGTGACACGCATGGTCGAATTGTTGGGCGATCACGATATCGCGGTGGTGGAGGTCGACGGTTTCCCGCATCCTCTTTCAGCCGTTTATAGACGCAAAACGCTGCCGCACATCGAATCGCTACTCGCGGAGAACAGACTACGACCCGTGTTTCTCTTCGACATGATGCGCACCCGGAGAGTAAGGTCCGAAGAAATGATCGCGGTGGATCCGGAGCTTCGAACGCTGCGCAACCTGAATACGAAGGAAGATTATCTGGCCGCTCTCGCCGAGTACAACGCTACTTGACTCACCGGCCTACTCCTTCGCATCCAGCTCCGCAGTTGCCATCCGCACTGTCGCCAGGATCAAGATGACGCCAAGCACTCCCTTCGTCGCCTGCTGACTGATCGTCGCGACGAACGAGGCACCGACCAACACGCCAACAATCGACGCCACTGCAAGGATCAGCGCCGGAGCGAGCACCGTGTTCGGCAAATGTCCTATGCGTCGGTCCGTCGCTGCGGCACCGGCAACAGTCGGAATGGACACCAGGAGGCTTAGGGTTCCAGCTGCCTTGATGGGAATGCCGAACAGATACATGAGCGCGGGAATTCTCATCTCTCCGCCCGCAACACCAAAGACGCCACTCACCACCGCAATGACAAACGCAATGATGAAGGCCAGAACCACTCGCCCAGCACCCGAAGGTCCGGAGAAGCCATGATCCGTGTGCGTGATTGCCTCGTACACCATCCACACGCCGACAATCACAAGATAGATCGAGACCGTCGTCCTGAGAACGGGAACGCGGAGCCGTTTCCGAAGCAGCGAACCTATGACGGAGCCCATGAGCGACGCGGCAACCATGACCACGGCAATGTTGATCTCGTCCCACAAGACAGTCCGCTGTGCCCATCGTCGCCAAAGGCTGACAGTCACGGTGGCGAGCCCTACGACCAGATTCACGCCCGCAGCCGTACGAAGGGGGAACTTCACGATCCGGACAAGGACGGGCATCCGGAACTCGCCGCCACCGACACCGACTAATCCTGCTGCAGCACCGGTGACGAGTCCGGCGAGCGCCGCGATTGCCTTTTCTCGCAAGCTAAAACAACTCCTTGACGGTTTTGATGCCGCCCGCGTCGCGGCATCTGTATCCGGGCAGGTTCGACACTGCCGCCTGAAATTCTCGGCCTTGCATTACCGCCAGGACTCGCTTCATCAGATCCAGCTTCAGGAGATCCTTGCGGCAAACAAAGAAGTAGTCTTCGGTGGCCAATCGAATGAAGTCGAGGTCGAATTGGCGCGCTGCAGCCTCGACGCCAAAACTGACGTCCGCCATATCACTGGCGACATAGGCAGCAACGGCCAAATGCGTGAACTCCACTTGTTCGTATCCTGTGATGCGGGAGCTGTCGATGTTGTGTTGCAGCAGGATCTGGTCGAAGAGGAGCCGTGTACCGGACTCAGGATCACGATTCACGAACCTCACAGAAGGCTCGAGCAGGTGTCGGATGGAACTGATGCGCAGCGGATTGCCGCGCTTCACCATCAGGCCCATTTCCCGAGTCACGAATCCGATCACGCGGTGAGTGCTGGGAATCAGCCAATGCTTGATCGCGGCGAGGCTGCTCTTCCTCAGTTCACCTTGAGGGAGGTGCATGCCCGCAAGATCGCACCCGTCGTGGGCAAGCGACACGAGCGAGTTTTGATTACTGACGTAGCGAAGATCCAGCCGAAGATGGGCTTCGCGGCTGAGCAGCTCGCGTAATTTCGAAACGGCAAATCCGTGACTCGCATGGACGCGAATCACTTCTGGAGTGTGAGGCAGGAACTGGCTGATCTCGGTTTCCAGCTCCTGAGAGAGGTTTTGCAGTTGAGGACCAAGGCGCGCTTGCAGCCGTTGTCCGGCCCACACCAATCTCGCGCCGAATGGTGTGAGGCTGGTTCCGCGGCCCTGCTTCCTTTCGACCAATGGCGCTTCGAAGAATGCCGACCACGCTTCGATCAAATTCCAGGCATGCCGGTACGACACGCCTTCGCGCTCCGCAGCATGACCGATCTTTCCGGTGATGCGGATCTCATTCAGAAGATCCAACATGATCCGGATGGACTGGGGATCGTCGTTCTTTGTAAACCGCCAGACCGGTTCGATCTCAATGTGAATCATCTTGTTGCACAAAACTGCATATATCGGGTCGTCGAACCGGAGATAAATATCATATTCCGTCGCCCATCCAATACTCCTATCATGCGCATTCCGAAGCTCACCGGCTGCCCCTGGGATGGGCATCATCAATAGGCAGAAAAGTACATATTCAGGAGTAAAAAGATGGTTCGTTGGAAAAATGCGCTTCTTGTAGCGAGTGCGTTGATCGCGATGTCTCTGTCGGCGTTCGGCCAGAGTGAGGTGGCAGCAGGCCAGATACGAGGCACCGTGAAAGATCCTGATCAAGCTGCAGTCTCCGGCGCACGTGTCACTCTCACCGATCAACGAACCCATTCCAAAACGACTGTTGCAACAAACAATCAGGGCTTTTACGTCTTTGCGTCACTTCAGCCGGGTACGTTTGTCGTCGAAGTCGAAGAAAATGGATTCAAGAACAGTCAGAGTCCGCTGCTGCGAGTTGAAGGGGGAGCAACGGTTGCATTCGACGTTTTGCTCGTGCTGGCAGAACTCGGCGAGAGCGTGACCGTGTTGGCAGATGCAGAGAACGCCTATCGAGTCGAGAATGTCGCTGCCGGCGGCCCGCTCGGGACAACGCCAATCCTGAACATTCCTTTTTCCATAAATGTCATCTCACGTCAGTTGATCGACGATACACAGTCGAGAAACGTCAAGGATGCAGTGAAGTATCTGCCGTTGGCTTCGTTCCAGGAGATGCAGGGGCCGGAGGTCATTCGTCCGGCCACTCGCGGTATGCAGGGGAGCAACATGCAGAACGCCCGCAAGGATGGTATGGGCATCGCCGTAACGACGCCATCCGCGCTGGAAGAGTACGAGCAGATCGAAGTCGTTAGCGGTCTCGGTGGGCAGTTCTATGGTCCAACCAATCCTTCCGGCGTTTTCAATTTCGTGACCAAGCGCCCAACCGAGACGCAATTTCGAGAGATCGAACTGGCCTATGAGGGCACTACTGTCGCAACCGTCCATGCTGATCTCGGTGGCCGTGTGGGAGGCAACCGCCATATTGGTTATCGCGTAAATACGGTTCTCGCCGATGGAAGAGGATACGTCGACGAGAGTCAGCTGCGGCGGCAGTTGGCAGCAGGTGCGGCCGATGTGCGTGTCACGAAGAGAACGCTGGTTGAGGGAAATTTCAGCTACTACAACTTGTTTCAGCACGGATATCCGGGCTGGTTCGCTTACGCTCCGACGACGACTCCCTTGTCGACTCCTGGATCCCGGAGTGTTCTGTTGCCGAGCAATGCTCCCGATCCCACAGAACGTGGATTTGGCCAATCTTTCTCCGGAGTCGATCTGAAGTCGAAGATCGGAGGCATTCGACTCAAGCATGACTTCAGTTCCAACTGGCACCTTGTTGCCGGAGCGCTCAATCAGGTTTCGGACCGCAACATCAATACAGCCGTTAATCAACTGATCGATAACAGCGGCAACTATCGAAGTTTCCTTGCGAACGCGTTCTCTTCGCTGGCTCCCCGCTTTCATGTTGTCAGCGATTCGGCTTACCTGGACGGGAGGCTCAATACCAGGGGCATTCGGCATGACGTCGTTGTTGGAACCACGGGATACCGGTTCACGACGTACTCTCCTGTCACCGGGCCTGCCAGAACGGCGTTGTGTACAACCAATGATCCGGGTGGTGTCTGTCAGGCCAACGTTTCCGACCCTTTAGTTTTCGTTCCACCTGCTGCTGGAATCTTTTCGTACAAGAAAACGAGTCCGTCTACAGGAATCTTCGGCTCCAGCATTATTCGCCAGCAGGGGATCAGTGTCGGTGACACGGTTACGCTGACGGAGCGATGGCTTGTAAAACTCGCTGGAAGTCAGGATTGGACATGGACGGACGTTTACACGGCGACTGCTGCCAATGGCTATGAGCGAAGAGAGGCTCCCGGAGGTTATAACAACCGGTCGCTCAGTGGCTCAGCAAGCGTCATGTTCAAGCCGAAGTCGGACATGACGATCTACGGGACCGTTGCTTCCAGTATCCAGGCTCCGGACGTCGCTGCCGCGAGCAGTGGCAGCATCATCATTACGAATGCGAGTCAGGCGCTTCCACCTTATCGCAGCAGCCAAATTGAGGTCGGATACAAGCTGTCCGTTCGCAGAATCAATTTTTCCGCGGCGATGTTTCGTGTCGAACGTCCTTTTGCGACTTTTGTGACAAACGTCGCGGATCCTGTGTGCGGCACGCAGTCTGAAACAGGGAACTGCCAGACCTTCAAGATCACGGGCAATCAGCTCAACTATGGCGTGGAAGGGATGCTCTCCGGGCGCATTCTCGAAAGCCTGATGGTGACGGGCGGCCTTTCCGTTTTGGATCCCAAGCTCGTCGATACCGGTGTTGCTGCAACGAACAGAAAGCAGTTCGTCGGAATTCCCAACTACAAGTCCAATATTTTTGCCGAGTATCGTGTGCCACGACTGAAGGGTGTCTATCTGAACTTCGACTGGCAGCACGTCGGCCGTCGCGCAATGGACGACATCAACAGTGCGTATGTGCCGCAATACAACCTGTTCGATCTCGGAGTGCGCTACACCGCTCGAATCCTTGGGAAGTCTGCAACATGGCGCATCACCGCCAACAATCTGACAAACGTTCACTACTGGTCGACATTAGGTCCGGGGAGCATCACGGGGCAGAGTACCGGCAGCTATCTGGGACACCTCGGTGAGCCGCGGTTATTCACGGCTTCGATGCGATTCAACTTCTGAAAGGAAGCTTATGAAGATCGTAACCATCCTCTTCTCGCTGTTGCTGACTTCAACCGGCCCTCAGACGAAGAACTGCGTCCCTCAAACCGGCGGCCAATTAGTCATTTATCGTGCCGGCAGTCTGACTCGGGCGTTTGGGCCGTTGGTGGAGACCTTCACCTGTCAAACAGGGGTTCAAGTTAAAGATGTTGCGATGGGCAGCGTCGACGCAGGAAGGCAGGTCACTGCAGGAGGTCAAAAAGCGGATCTCTATGCGCCCGCGGACTACCTCGATATCGATTTGCTGATGAAACCCGCGGGGTATGCCGACTTCAACATTGTGTTCGCTCGCGGCAAGATGGTTCTCGCGTATTCCCAAAAGAGTGTCGCGGAGAAGAAGCTGCCTTCGATCGTTGCACCCGGGAGCCCGCCCTTCCGCCTTCCAGATTCGATTCCGAAAGCATCGGACCGGTGGTACGAGATCCTTACGATGACGGGAGTCTTTATCGGAAGCGGGCATCCTTTCCTGGATCCTGGCGCCTATAGAACGCCGTTGATCTTTCAGCTGGCGGCAGCACATTACAAAGTGGCCAACCTTTATAACAATCTGCTCGAGCATGTCGTGATTCCGCCCGCTGATCAAACCGGAACCGCTTTAGGACGGCTCTTCGGCTTTCAGTTCACGTATGAACACAACGCGCGTGCGACCGCTGCGGCAAATCCCGACTACCGCTATGTGGATCTGCCGGATGAGATCGATCTTTCAGATCCCGCGAAGGATCGCTTCTATCGAGAAAACGCTGTCGTTGCGATTCCGGGACTGGGGACGGCGCGCAGTCCTCGAACCGTGATCATTCCGGCAACTCATGTTGCCTGGGGTATTACGCTCTTGAAGGACGCCCCCAACAGGGAAAACGCCATACGGTTTCTCGAGCTTCTGCTCGGTCCCGCTGGAGTCGCCTCGTTGAGGGAAAACGGACCTGCCCCAATCACGCCGGCTCTCGTGAGTGGGGAAAGTTTTGCTCGGTTGCCTCGATCCTTACAGCCTCTGGTGGAGAAGACGAAGTAGTGGACGGAACAGCCTACCAGCCGCGCTGGCGGTGATACTCGGCCACCAGACCCTCGAGGCTTGCACGACTGAGAAACGCTTCGGGATCGCTGGGGAGTGCCGTATTGAGGAATCGCTCGGGCAGAGTGTCTTCGGAGGGCGTCCAGCCCGCGAGGAGATTGAACTGACGCTTCGACGAAACAATCCGTCTGGCAGTTTCACGCAGTTCATCGGTGGTGACGTTCCACCCTGTCACATAACGCAACATCTCGGCCGACTCGGCATGGAAATCTTTGAATACACCGCGGAGGAACTTGCAGAGGATCAGAGAATCCATGAGCGCAGCTTTGTCCTCGGTTTCGATCGCGTAACCAACAGCGTCGAGGGTTACGCGGCGGCGGTCCACCTTGTCCGAGAAGTCGACCTCATAGGCGCCGCTGCGATTGTGATCCGCGCCTCGAGCACCCACCGCAAAACCCAGAGCCATCGTCTGCAACGCCCTCGGTTCGTATCCAGGAATCTCAAGGCCTTTCACCTGCGGCGCAATCGCGATGCTGTGGTGGCCGATCGCAAGTGCAGCGCGACGGCTGCCCTCGGCCAGAAGGTTTCCGAGACCCTGACGGGAACCGATCAGTTCGATTGCCCGCAGCAATGCATCGCCGCTTCCGAAAGTCAGCCACGGCTCATCGAGCCATCCGCGCGAGACGCACTCCATTGCGAAAGCGATGGTCCCGCCCGTGCTGATCGTATCGATACCCAGTTCATCGCATCGCTGCGATGCGCGGAGCACTGCGTCTGCATCACCGACGCCACACAGCGATCCCAGAGCGAACAGACTTTCATACTCGATACGAACGCCGGTCCCCGCCTCGCCATTCGAGTAAATGTGCTCGCAGCCGATCGTGCAAGCCGCGCAACTCTTGCGTGTTTTCTGGCGAACTGCCGTCAAGTGTTCCGCGGAAATATTGGGAGCCTCCTCGAATATGCCGGTCTGAAAGTTACGCGTCGGCAGCGCACTCAGCCGGTTGAACGTGAGCAGGTTTGTCGCAGTTCCGAGTTGACTGTACTTCGCTGTGGCGGGACCGAAAGATTTCCTCGAGAGTTCTTTGCTGAGTTTCGTGAGTTGCTCAGGATTGCTCCAGTTGGTTCGCTGCGTCCCGTGGATGGCAATCGCCTTGATATTTTTGGCGCCCAGCACCGCGCCACTTCCACCGCGACCTGCATGGCGGCCGTCGTGCGAGATGGTGGCGTACCGAACACCGTTTTCAGCTGCCGGGCCAATCGACGCAACTCGAAAGTGAGCGCCGAGGCGGGTTCGGATTCGTTCTTCTGTATCACGGCAGGTTGCACCACGATACTCCGCCGCGGGTTCGAACCGAACCGTGCCCTCATCGATGATCAGCACCGAGAGTTCGGGGGCGCGTCCCCCAATCACAATCGCGTCGCAGCCACAGCCCTTTCCCGCGATTGCGAATCCGCTGCTCGCAAGCGAGTCATTGATGCGTTCTGTCAGCGGGCTCTTGCTGACAACCGCAAACTTCGCCGAGGTCGTCAGCGGACTTCCCACAAGAGGACTGAATGTGAAAATCAGAGGGGATTCGGGCGCCAGTGGATCCATTGCCGCGCCGCCTTCATCGAGCAAAAGCTTGACGCCCAGACCGCTACCGCCAAGGAATTGTCGCAACGTTTCCTCAGACAACGGGCGAAGTTCGGCAGTGTTTCTGGATGCATCGATTCGAAGATACGACCCGTGGTAACCGAAAGGCATCAGAGTCCTCTATCCACCAGCGTCCGCAGAGAGGATCAGCACGCGGTCGTCTTTGTAGAGCGTCGTCTGGGGATCGCTGACGAATTCATTGCCGTTGAGGTTGGCGGTGAACGAAGGGTGAAGCCGGTCCGAGTTGATGAACTGGCCGAGGGAAGGGAACTGTTCCGCCAACGCCGTCAGCAACTGCCCCAGGGTCTCTGCCTGGACTTCGACCTCGGAAACTCCGGCAAGGCGGCGTGGTACTGCCAGGAACTCGACATGCATGGCGTGGGCTGTCCTCCCGAAAAATGATGATAGCATGTGGCATTCGCCCGCATGTCGGTGGACTATTGGGCACAGCCATTTGAGAAACGGAGTTTTGCAGTAAGGCTATGAGCAAGAAGAAGAAAGGGGGGGTGCGCTCAACCCCCAAGGGACGGGCGGTCGATCCGAAGGCGCTCGAGGAAGTCCGGACATTATTGGGTGATGCCCCCCGCCGCCGGGACCTGCTGATCGAGCATTTGCACAAGATCCAGGACAAATACGGGTGTCTCTCTGCGCGGCATCTGGTCGCCCTGGCTTCCGAAATGAAGATGGCGATGTCGGAGGTCTATGAAGTCGCGACCTTCTATCACCATTTCGACGTCATTAAAGAAGGTGAGACGCCGCCTCCTCCTATCACGGTCCGTGTCTGCGATTCCGTTGTATGCGACCTCGCAGGTTCCAAGAAGCTTGTTTCAAAGCTGCCGGGCTTGCTTGGAGCCGGCGTTCGTGTGTTGCACGCGCCCTGCGTCGGACGATGCGAAACGGCGCCGGTGGCGTTGGTCGGCCAGAATCCCATTCAATTCGCGACCGAGGAGCGCGTGGCCGAAGCCGTTCGCGGCGGCAAGATCTTCCACCCGCAGGAATCAGGGCCCGTCACGCCCGGGCATCTCGACTACGCCGCGTATCGCGCATCGGAAGGATACGCGCTGGCAGTCGAATGCATTACCGGAAAGAGAAAAGCAGCGGATGTTATCGCCACCATGGAAGATTCCGGATTGCGAGGCCTTGGTGGCGCCGGATTTCCTGCCGGCAGAAAGTGGAAATTGGTCGCCGCCGAACCTGCGCCGCGACTGCTGGCCATCAACATCGACGAAGGCGAGCCCGGCACGTTCAAGGATCGTTACTATCTGGAACGAGATCCGCACCGGTTCCTTGAAGGCGCCCTCATCGCGGCCTGGGCAGTGGGTATCGATGCGATCTACATCTATCTCCGCGATGAGTATCACGGCTGCCGCGCGATCCTGCAGCGCGAGATCGCGGCACTTCAGGCGAATCCGCCGTGCAAGATTCCCGAGATTCATCTTCGACGAGGCGCGGGCGCGTACATCTGCGGCGAAGAATCCGCGATGATCGAGTCGATCGAAGGCAAACGTGGAGAACCCCGGTTGCGTCCACCGTACGTTGCGCAAGTCGGCTTGTTTGGCAGACCTACGCTCGAGCACAACATGGAGACGCTGCACTGGGTGCGGGGCATTCTCGAGAACGGCGCCGCGTGGTTCGCGGATCAGGGACGAAACGGCCGCAAGGGACTGCGTTCGTTCTCCGTCAGCGGCCGCGTCAAGAAACCGGGAGTGCATCTTGCTCCTGCCGGCATCACACTGTTGGAGCTGATTGACGAATTCTGCGGTGGCATGCTCGATGGGCACCAGTTGTACGGTTACCTGCCGGGCGGCGCATCGGGAGGGATTCTTCCTGCGTCGATGGCGAATATCCCGCTCGATTTCGACACCTTGAACCAATACGGTTGCTTCATCGGGTCTGCGGCCATTGTCGTATTCTCAAATCACGACAAGGCGTCGGACACTGCCCGCAACCTCCTGAACTTCTTTTCGAAGGAATCCTGCGGCCAATGCACGCCGTGCAGGGTGGGCACAGTCAAGGCCCTTGAGTTGATGGGAGAGAAGCACTGGGATGGGCCCTTACTCAAGGAGCTTTCGTCCGCAATGATCGACGCATCGATCTGCGGCCTCGGGCAGGCTGCACCGAATCCGATCCTGTCGGTCCTGAAGCATTTTTCTGGAGAAGTGAAATAGTGGCTAACCTGTCGTTCATCCTCAATGGAGAGACGGTTGTCTGTGAAGGCGACCAGACCCTTCTTCAGATCGCCGATCAGCGAGGCCTCGAGATTCCTCGCCTTTGCTACAAGGAAGGTCTCAGGGCCGACGGCAACTGCCGTACGTGCATGGTCGAGATAAAGGGCGAACGTGTCCTGGCGCCGTCCTGCTGCCGCTATCCCAAGGAAGGGATGGAAGTCACAACCCATAGCGCGCGGGCAATCGCGAGCCAGAAGATGTCGATCGAGTTGTTGCTGTCGGACGTTCCGGAAACGGCCTACACGCGAAACTCCGAACTCGATTTCTGGGCGAAGAAACTGTCCGTCGGCAAGCCGCGCTTCAAAGCGCGTCATCAACCCGTCGAGGACCTTTCCCATCCCGCCATGGCGGTCCACCTTGACGCGTGCATTCAATGCAATCGCTGTGTGCGCGCCTGTCGTGAAGCCCAGGTGAACGACGTGATTGGCTACGCCTTCCGCGGCAGCGAATCCAAGATCGTGTTCGACCTTGACGATCCCATGGGCGAGTCGACCTGCGTCGCCTGCGGCGAGTGTGTGCAGGCGTGCCCGACCGGCGCGCTGATGCCTGCGCGCGATGCTGCAATGGCGGTTCCTGACAAGACCGTCGATTCCGTATGCCCGTACTGTGGCGTTGGTTGTCAGCTGACGTACAACATTAAGGACAACAAGATCCTTTATGTGCAGGGAAAGGACGGCCCCGCCAATTCGAGCCGGCTCTGCGTAAAGGGCCGTTACGGGTTTGACTACGTCCAGCACAAACATCGCCTCACCAGGCCTCTGATCCGAAAGTCCGGAGTGCCGAAGCATAAGGACTTTGTGGTTGATCCGGACAACTGGAGTCAGGTTTTCCGCGAAGCGACGTGGGAGGAAGCTCTGGACTTCGCCGCCAAAGGGTTTCGTGACATCCGCGACAAGTACGGGAAGCGATCGCTTGCGGGATTCGGCTCCGCGAAGTGTACGAATGAGGAAGCCTACATCTTCCAAAAACTGGTGCGCACCGGCTTTGGCTCGAACAATGTGGACCACTGCACGCGCTTGTGTCATGCGTCCTCCGTCGCAGCGCTCATGGAAGGAATCAATTCCGGCGCGGTTTCGAACCAGGTGCGTGACGTGGCGAACGCAGAAGTGGTTTTTATCATCGGCGCGAATCCCACAGTCAATCATCCTGTCGCCGCAACGTGGATCAAGAACGCGGCAAAGGCTGGAACGAAGCTGATCCTTGCCGATCCACGCCGCAGCGATCTTGCGCGACACGCCACGTACTACCTGCAGTTCAATCCCGACACGGATGTGGCGATGCTCAACGCCATGTTGCACGTGATCGTTGAGGAAGGCCTTGCAGACCAGACATTCATCAAAGATCGAACATCCGGATACGAAGCCCTCGCGGAGAACGTGAAGAAATTCTCGCCGGAGGCCATGGCGCCAATCTGCGGCATCGACGCGAAAACTCTTCGTGAAGTCGCGCGGTTATATGCCAAATCAAAGGCGTCGATGATCCTCTGGGGAATGGGCATCTCTCAGCACGTTCATGGCACGGATAATGCACGCTGCCTGATAGCGCTTGCGCTTTCAACCGGCCAAATCGGCAAACCCGGATCCGGATTGCATCCGCTGCGCGGACAGAACAACGTGCAGGGTGCGTCGGATTCCGGATTGATTCCCATTTGCTATCCCGACTACCAGCGCGTCAATACGCCGGAAGCGCGGCAGCGTTTTGAGAAACTGTGGGGCACGCCGCTGGATCCAGACATCGGCCTGACTGTTGTTGAAACGATCAACGCTGCAAAGAAACATGAAGTTCGCGGCATGTTCATCATGGGTGAAAACCCCGCAATGTCGGACCCGGATGTGGATCATGCACGCGAGGGAATCGCGGCCCTCGATCACCTGGTGGTTCAGGACATTTTCCTCACAGAAACGGCTTATCTCGCCGACGTAGTGCTGCCCGCGACGGCATGGCCGGAAAAATTCGGAACCGTTACGAATACGGATCGTATGGTGCAGATGGGGCGCAAGGCGATTGAACCGCCCGGCGGCGCAAGAGAAGACTTCTGGATTCTCAACGAGCTTGCTCGCCGCGTGGGTGTCGACTGGTATTACTCACATCCCCGAGAGGTCTTCAATGAAATGCGCCAGTGCATGGACTCTATTGCCGGCATCACATGGGATCGTCTTGAGCGCGAGTCTTCCGTCACCTATCCCTGCGTAAAGGAAGGAGACCCTGGATCTCCCACTGTATTTATCGACAAGTTTCCAACAGAGTCGGGGCGTGCGAAGTTTGTTGCGGCCGATCTTATCAAGGCAGCCGAGCAGCCGGACGCAGAATACCCATTGGTGCTGATCACCGGACGGCAGCTCGAACACTGGCATACCGGCTCAATGACGCGACGCGCCTCTGCGCTCGACTCCATTGAACCGGAGCCCGTCGCTTCGGTGCATCCGCTGGATCTCGCATCGCTTGGCATCGCCCCCGGCGAAACGTTGACGATCAAATCGCGGCGCGGCGAGATCTCACTCTACGCGCGCGCTGACGACGGAATGCCCCGCGGGTCCGTCTTTGTTCCGTTCTGTTATTACGAGGCTGCCGCGAACATGCTGACGAATCCTGCGCTGGACCCGTTTGGAAAGATTCCGGAGTTCAAGTACTGCGCGGTGAAGGTCAGCAAGGGCGGCTCAATTCCCGAGCATCTGAGTTTTGGCGGCGGTGTTCTGCTGCCCGGGCGACCACCCGAACCTGTGCGATAGCGGCACCGGAACAGTCGACACATATATTCCTGAATTCTTCCACTTCTAGTCATTCATTTTGCCGCGGGCTTCAGATTTGTTCCTTCCCGTATTTCGTCTGTCGCACGCTTCACTACGCGGTCGCCCTCCTGAAGCGGTCCTATAACGCGAATGAGATCGCCTTCGCCAGGACCTTTCTGGACATTCACCCACTCGGCAAGGCCGTTCTTGTCGCGGACAACAAAGGTGCGCTCGGTGAGTGACGAATGGAGGTACTGTTTCGGTATTGAACTCGATGGCGAACATTTCGCCCAGCGCTTAACGACATCGTAGAACCCAATAGAGTGTTCGAAGGTTGGTTATGTTTTCTCGGCGCATTGTGCGATGCTTCGCGGGCCGACTGACGGCGGGCACATACCTTTGCTATTCGCGCCAAGATCAAAAAAGCATCATTCCGCCTGGATTTTGTCGAGCTCGCTCTGGATCTCCGCGAGGCTCTCATTTTGAAACGCATCGAGCGTCCGCATGGCCAGGACCGTCGGAAGGAGGATCCGCTTCGGTGGGATAGCCGCTGCGGCATGGCTCCTTCCCGGCATGGTCAAATAGCCGCCTTCGATCAAATGGTGAAGAGCGGGAGAGATCTGGCCGAGCGTCTTGCCGAAACAAGCGGCAATTTCCCCCGCTGTAAGGTGGTACGGCGGTCGTTCGTGGTCCATGTGGATGAGCGCAGCTTCCAGGACGTAATCCAAAATATCGCGAGTGAGCCTGGTGAGGGGAGAATGGTCGGTATCCGCCGTCGGGAGCTCCTCATCTGAGCGGCAGGCGGCGCAGTACGTCGCCGCCGACCCCGTCTCCTCCGCAGCCCAGGCCATGAGCTCCTCCCGGTCAAGCGAGACCGCCTTGAGCGCGGCCGCAGTCGCGTGCCCCGTTGGCGCAGTCTTCCTGATCTTGATTTCAGGGCACGTGGCCCGATGCAGAGCCAAGTGTCCGACCTTCGGCTTCCTCTTGCCTTCGAGCACAAAGCCAACTCGGTGGTGTGTCGCCCAGGAGCGATAGGCCCGATCGTCATTGAGGAAGATGATCATCGATCCTGCTTGCGTCTCATATCAGCGGAAGGCATACATCATAGGTGCGCACGATGTTCGGTCCAGAGGAAGAACACTGCGATGCCGAGAAAAACCAGGAAGCCATCCCAATGGAGAACGCTTGTCGGTGCGCTGTGGCTGTTCGTCGGAGTGCATCACTTCTTCTCATCAGGATGGTGGGCGCTGTGGTCTACGTCGTCCTTTGTCGGTTCCGGCTTGGTTTGTGTCTTTCCCATGCCGCCCATCATGCCCTTCATCATTCCTTGCATCATGTCCTGCATCATGGAGCACTCGCCCTTCTGCATCTTTTCGACGTGAGCGCGGACCTGCGCACGAAACTCGGCCAACTTTGCAGGATCCTTGGGAGTGAGCGTGAGCTTGGCTCCGTTTTCGATAGCCTCGTACTTCACGGTTCCCGGCATCATCTGGCCCTGCATCATTGCAGGACTGGACGCCGTGCCGCTGTGCATAGCTGCCATCTGCTCGACGCGTTTCCGTAGCTCGACAACATTTTCAGGTTTGGTGGTAATAGATATGGCTACGCCGGTAGCCGTATCGGCAACCGCTACAGAAGTGCCCTGAAGACTCATCGGGCAGCTCATCATTCCTCGCGACATGCCCTGCATCGGCATCGCCTGTTTTTGTTCCGTCTGCCCGCCACCCTGCATGCCAGCAGCAAACAATGCGACGGGCGCGAACATCAACATCGTTACGACTCTTTTCATGTGGCCTCCTTCAATAGAACAACTGATAGGAGGGAATGCACGCGACTGGCCATGATGGTTCGATTCCCGAGCACGAGCAGAGACGAACTATCAATACGTTATGGACTTCGACGTTCGTTATCTGGAGTCCAGTCGATCTGAGGCTCGGGCCCGGCAGGGGACAAGGTGACACGTTGGCAAAATGTTCGAAGGAGATTTCGGATCATGGGACGCATTGTCCGGGCAGACTTTCATCCGTGTCCGTTTTGTCGTAACTCTGTCGCAGCGGAAATCCAA
>Ga0207701_10003800_pt1 | contig 15450 bp, 10 predicted proteins | sample KBSSwiSSwithPhiX_FD_184294 | JGI IMG/M metagenome (GOLD analysis project Ga0207701, IMG submission 184294) | Switchgrass rhizosphere bulk soil microbial communities from Kellogg Biological Station, Michigan, USA, with PhiX - S5 (SPAdes) (version 2) | ecosystem: Environmental > Terrestrial >... | reverse complement strand
GCTCGCGAGCCGCCCCTACACTGTTGACCGGTTGAGGTGCATCCGGGATGTCCAATTGTGCCGTGGATGGGGCGCTGGTCAATACCAATTGGGTCGAATTGGCCTTTTTCGGGGCCAAAATAGCAGTCCAATCACGAAAGGTCCTCTTTCAGCAGGTCGGTGTTGATGGCAAAAGCGGCTTCCGCCCCTTCAGCCGCCGCGACAATCACCCACTGCACGGCCCGCGACGCGTCGCCGGCAACGTAGAGGCCTGGAAGGTGAGTGGATTCGTACTTGCCGGTCCAGACCGTTCCCTTTTCGCTCACTTCGCATCCGAGGCGCACGGCCAGCTGGGAACGCTGGAACTGGCCGGCGCTGAAAAACATCGCGCGGCGCGGCAGCGGCTCGCCGCTCTCGAATACGATGCGCTCGAGCATTCCGTCTCGTCCCTCGAGCGCGGCCACGCGCTCCTCGCGGATCCTGATCCCGTTGCGCGCAAGACGCGCGCGGTCGTCGCCGCCGATCCCGCCAGGTCCGTCGGTGCACAACACGAGATCGCGGCTCCACGCGGTCAACTCCAGCGACAACCCGATGCCGCGGTGCTCCTGTCCGTAGATCGCGATCGGCTGATCGCGAATCTCCCAGCCGTCGCAGTACGGACAGTGAAAGACACTGCGACCATACATCGCCTGAATGCCCGGGATCTCGGGCAGGTTGTCGCAGACGCCGGTGGCGACGAGCAGCTTTCTCGATCGCACGCTCGTGCCATCGGCGAGCGTCACCTTGAAGCGCCCATCGGCTTCACACGCCGCGTCGGCCACTCCGATGTCTCGCAGGCTCACGGTCGTGTAGGGCGTCAGTTCCTTGCGACCGATCGCCAGGAACTCGCGCGGGTGAATCCCATCGCGTGTGAGGTAACCGTGAAGCGCGTGCGACGCCGCATTGCGCGGGCGGCCGTTATCGCAGATGAGCACCGTCCTGCGCGCGCGACCGAGGATGAGCGCCGCGCTCAGGCCAGCCGGCCCGGCACCGACAATGACGACGTCGTAGAGGGAGCTGGGGGGATCCAAAGTTAAAAGTCAAAAGTTAAAAGTAATGTGACTCTTGCCCACAATGCTCGCCTCCTAACTTTTACCTTCTAACTTTTAACTTCTAACTTCTTGCCTCTCCTGCGATCAGCGCGCGAAACCGCGGCTCCTCCCGCAGGGAGGCCAGGTCCACGTCCACTTGCGCGCGGGCTGCGGCGAGCGCCGGCAGGCTCCGCGCAACCCGTTCAAGTGAATCGAGCGCGCGATTGGTGTCGCCGCGAAGCGCATGGAGGCAGGCGACGTAGTAGCGGGTGAAGGGATCGTCGGCGCCATTGGCGACGCGTGCGTCAAAGCTCTTCAGCGCCCGTCCGAAATGTCGCTCCGCGTCGTCCTTGCGCCCCTGGCGGAGATACACGGCTCCGATCTTGACGTTCAATTCGAGAAGCGTGCGATCTCGAAGCGCATGATCCCCGGCGCCGATGAAGGCCAGCTCGCGTTCGTACTCGCGCAACGCATGCTCGTAATGCCCTCTCAGGTAGTGCACGTATCCAAGGCGGGCATGCGCCCCGACGATCTGGAGACCCAGGTTGCCGGAAATGTACTGCTCCTGAAGGTCGACCGCGTGCCGGCTGATCTCTTCGGCCCGATCCAGCTGTCCTTCCCAGGCAAGCAGCAGTGACAGCTGCAGGTATGAATAGCCGGCTTCCGGATTCAGCGCGATGGCGCGCTCGAACAGCGGGATCGCGGCCTTGAAGTCTCCTTTGCCGACCCAGTAGGCGCGTGCCAGCGCCTGAAACGCCTGGCCGTTCTCAGGATCCAGTCGGAGCGCCTCGCGGATCGCGAGGATTGCTTCTTCGGTGCGGCCCAACTCCAGCAGACCGCCGCCCAGCCACATGTGCGCGTCGGAGAACCCTGGATCGATCGCGAGGGCGCGACGCTCCAGATCGATCGCCTGGTTGACCATGTCCTGGATGCCGAGGAAGCTGCCTTTGAGGCCATACGCATTTCCGAGCGCGGCCCAGGCGTGGGCGTATTCCGGATCGTGCTTCGTCGCATCATCGAATGCGGCGATCGCCCGGTCGATTGACTCGCGCGTCGCCTGCCGGAGATTCATCATCCCGCGCGCGTAGAGCTCGTAAGCCTTGACCGAACGGGTTTCCTGCCGCTCGATATCGGCGATTTCGGTGCCCCGAAGCGCGACGTTCAAGCCCTGACTCAGTTCGAAGACGATCTTGTCCTGCAGCGCGAAGATGTCGTCGATGCGACCGTCGAGCTTCACCGTCCGCCGTACCGCGCCGGTCGCGACTTCGACGAAGCTCGCGGTGATTCGCACCATCGCCCCGAGACGTTGATAGCCTCCGACCACGACCCAGGTGGCGCCGAGCCGCCGGCCGATGTCGATCGCCAGCGAATCGTTCAGGTGCGCGTCGGTGCTGAGATTCCGCAGCGCGTCATAGACGCGAGCGCGCCCGATGATCGTCAGGCCATGAATGTTCTTGAGATCGGAGCTGACGGTTTCGGCGATGCCGGTGCCGATCCAGTCGTCCGCGGGCTCGCGCGTGATGTTCGAGAACGTCATCACCGCGACCGAGTTCTCCACCGGCCCGGCCACTGCCGCCGCGCTGATCCGGCTGGACGGGCGAACCGGCGCGCCATCCATCTCGTCGCCGGCCTGACGCAGATCCTGAGCGATGTCGGCCGCGTGCTGATACCGAAAGACCGGATCCTTTTCGAGCGCCCGCGCGACGATGGCATTGACGCTGGCCGGAACACCGGTGGCATACCGTGACGGCGCCGGCGGCACTTCGTGGAGGATCCGATCGATGATCTCCGTGGGCGTCGATCCGTCAAAGGGCATCCGCCCGGTCAGCAACTCGAACAGCACCACGCCAAGCGAAAAAAGATCGACGCGATGATCGATCGGCCGGCCGAGCGCCTGCTCGGGCGCCATATACGACACGGTGCCCACCACCATCCCGGCCATCGTCATCTGGGCCTGGGTCACATCCTGAGACGCAACGCTCGACACGAACTTCGCCAGACCAAAATCCAGCACCTTGACGAGCCCGCGTTCGGTTCGCATCAGGTTCGCGCTCTTGATGTCGCGATGGACGATCCCGCGTGAGTGCGCTTCGTCGAGGGCGTCGGCCACCTGGATCCCGATTTCGATCACCTCGCGTACCGGCAACGGTCCGCGAGCGACGCGCGACGAGAGCAGCTCGCCGTCGACGTACTCCATGACGATGAAATCGGTGCCGTCTTCCTCGCCGATATCGTAGGTAACCGCAATGTTGGGGGACCGCAGCATCGACGCCGCGCGCGCCTCGTTCAAGAAACGGGCACGGCTTTCCGGATCGGTCTTGAGAGACGACGGGAGAAACTTCAGCGCCACCGGCCGGCCGAGCCGCGTATCCTCGCCGCGATACACTTCGCCCATGCCGCCGGCCCCGAGGCGCTGGTCGACACGATAATGCTGGATAGTTGAGCCGACCACCTTTAGTCTGTGACGCGGGAAATCAGTTTCCAGTTTCCAGTTTCCAGTTCCCAGTGTTCGAGTCCATACAAGAGTTACTGAACTGGAGACTGGCAACTGGGAACTGCACTCAATAGCGCCCTATTTTCGCCGCGATCCAAGCCACGCGTCCCGCATCGCCTTTTGATCGGCCGACAGTGTTCCGCCAGTCGACTCCAGCGTCACCACCTCCATCGTCGGATCCTCTTCGACGGTCATCGACGCCTTGACGGTCGCGCCGTGACGGCTGAACTCGATCGGAATCGCGTCACCGGGCTTGTGCGCACGGATCGCTGCCTGCCAGTCGTCGAGGGTCGCAATCGCCTTGCCGTCGGCCGCGGTGATGACATCGCCTTCCTCAACGCCCGCGCGGTAGGCCGGCATTCCCCAATTCACCAGGCCAGGCACCCTGACCCCTGGCTCGATCGCGTTCGACGCTCCAGCACCGCTGGCTCGACGCCCGCCGCGCCCGCCGCCGCCGGCGAATGATTGATCCAGGAGACCAGCCCATGCTCCGCCCGGATTGCGCTTGCGGAGCACCAAACCCACGCGCGCGAACAGCTTCTGGTAGTCGGGCAGCTCTCGCCCCTCGATGTACTTGTCGAAGAACTCGTCGGCAAATCGACGATCTCCCGACACTTCCGCCAGCCGATCGCGGGCGTCCTTCAACGTGTACGGTTTGGCGATGATCGCGGGGCTTGGACCGCCAGGTTTTCCGTGCGCCAGCCACATCGCCCGCATGAAGTCATCGAGCGTGATCGTTCCGTTCGATCGATCGCGAAGGCTCAGATCGAGCGCCGCTGCAATGGCCGCCCCGTAGGTGTAGTAGGAAATGAACGTGGTTGACAGGTTGGTCTCGTCGATGGCGACAGCGGCATCGCTGAACGGCGCCATCTGACTCATCTCGACCGCGGAGCGAAACCGTCGTGCCGGACTATTGATCACGGCCACCGCGTTGCGCACGAGACCCGCGGGGTCGGGGGACGACACGCCGGCGCGCGCCATGATCAGTGGACCGTAATACTGCGTGAAGCCCTCGGCCAACCACAATTCCCCTGAGATGTTCGCCTCTTCGAAGTTGAACGGCTCGAGCGTCTTCGGACGAATTCGCTCGACGTTCCAGCAATGAAAGAACTCATGGGCGACGGTTCCGAGAGCCGCACGGGCAGCTTGCGGATTCTTGAACGAGGTCGGCGCCGCGACGACGGTGCTGTTGCGGTGTTCCATGCCGTCGCCGCCGCCCCACGGAACGTAATCACCGAGAAAAGTGTAGGTGCCGGTATCGTAGGCCGGAAACTCGCCAAACACGGCGGCCGCTTCGTTCACGATTTTCTCTGCTCCTGCAGCGTAGTCGTCGATGACGGACGGATCGCCGTCGTGATGGACGGCGGTTCGAATCGTGTACTCCTTCCCATCCGCGTTGTGGACCTTGAATGATCGCAACGTGTAGTCGCTCAGTTCCGTCGGACTATCCATCAGGTACTGCAGGTTCGGAGCGGTAAACGTCCAAGGCTCAGCGGTTGGAAACAGCTGCGTCGCCGTTTTCCAGGGATAGTTCGCCGGCGGCTCGAACTTGATCACGATCGGACGCATGTCGAACCCGCGCGCCCACATCAACGTGGCTGGCATGTTCATGTGCGCGTGCGATTCGTCGACGGCGAGATACGTCCCATCGACGTGATTGCCGAAGACCTTGTAGGTGATTCGAACGGAGCCGTCGTGGCCACTGACGTTCCACTGGTAGGGATTTGGCCGTGCGGTTTTCAGTTCTTTTCCGTGGCCGTCGAACGCATGGACGTCGTACACGTTCTTCGAGAACTCGTGGACCGCATATCGTCCCGGCGACGATCGGCTCATTCTCGCCTCGAGCGTCGTCGCGGCGCTCACGCCGGCCCAGGTGACCTCGACCGCGACGTAGTGATGTTCGGGCTCAGGAAAGGAGAGCCTGTATTGAACCGGCGACTGCGCCGCAGCACTGGACGCGATCAGAAGCGATAGCGCGCACGCGGCCAGAGCAGATCGTGCTGAAAGGGGACGCAAGTCCATCCGGCGATCGTAACAGAATTGCCAATTGGCGTTCGCTGATTGACCCACTCAACAGTCTTCAATCAACAACCGGCAAATCCTCACTTTGCCATCACCCACCTGAACATCTCGGCAAACGTCGCCGACTTGCCCTGCATCAGCAGTCCGGTGCGAAAAATCTTGGCGGCTGCCCAGACCACCGTGAGCGCCGTGCCGGCCATCAGGGTGAGCGACAGAACGATTTGCCACAGTGGCGGGCCCGGCTGAAGCGAGATGCGAAGGAGCATCAAAAACGGCGCCGCGGTGGGAACCAGCGACAGGATGGTTGCCAGCGTCCCGTCTGGCGCACGCATCACCGATCCGGCCGTGAACACCGGCACCATCACCAGCAGCATCACCGGCGTCATCATGTTCTGCGAGTCCTTCAGATCGTTGCACGCGGCACCAATCGCGATGAAGATCGATCCGAAGATACAGAGCGACAGCATCAGGAAAAGCAGGAACCATCCGACAATGGCGGGCGTGATCGCGGTGGCGTAGCCGCCCCAGTACTGCGCGACGATCAGCCCGCCGGCAATGTAGATGACGCTCAGCAGCGTTGACGCCGCGGCGCCTCCCATGAGCTTGCCCATCATCAGTTCGAACGGCGTGATCGAGCCGACGAGCACCTCGCTGATCCGGCTCATCTTCTCTTCAATGACGCTGTTGAGAAGCTGCGGGGCGCTGGTCATGATCGTCATGTACATCAGCACCAGCGCGGCCAGCGGAATGCCGATCGCCCGCGCGACGCTCACCTCCTCGGCCGCTTTGACGCCACCGCTCGACCCGCGCTCGAACAGCCCGCGTTCGTCGATCGGCGCCTGTTTCGTCAGCCTGACCACCAGGGCGCGATCGACCGACGCCTGCCGGAATCGCTCGTTGAGGACGACGGCGTTGATTGTGGCTCTCAGCCACTGCGGCAGCGCGTTGTAGGACGGGTGATCCGAGTAGTACCTGATCGTCGCACCAGAGGCGGGATCCAGAATCTCCGGCGGCACCTCGACGAAGGCGAAGAGTTCCTGGCGGCGTACGCGATTCGAGAGTTCGAGACGCAGGGCGTCGGGATCGCGGTCGCCCGGCTTGATCTCGAGCGGAATGAAACGCGGACCTTTCCGCGCCAGCACGCCCTCGATGGCTGACGGCGTCGACGAGTTGTACAGCGCCGCGACCGCCTTCAGCGGTTCGGCAATCACGCCGGTGTGGTCCACCAGCGCGAACGTTCGATCCTTGCTGTCGGTCGCGTCACGGGTCGCGCGCACGAGCATGATCGATCCACCCATGACGAGAGGCATCAAGATCACACTGATGAGGAACGCTTTCGTTTTTACGAGCGTCGTGAATTCGGATTGGGCAACGATCAGCGTTTTATGCATGCCTGTGCCTTGTGCGCATGGTCATGGTCTCGCGATCCGCACAAAGATGTCCTGCAGCGACGGACGGGTCACCTCGAAGTGATAGACGGACGTGCGCGCCGCGAGGCGGGCGAGAAACGCCTGCGGGTCCCCCTGCAGGCGAACGTCCTGCATCTGGCCGAAGTCGTTGACCGACTCGATCTCGGGCATGTCGGTCAACGCCGCCAGCCCGGTGGAGGTGCGGACTCTGACGGTATCGGCGCCGTACTGATCCTGGATGCTCTCGAGCGAGCCGTCGAGCACCTTGCGCCCGCGGAAGATCATGAAAATTCGATCGCACATCCGCTCGGCGGTCGTCATGTCGTGCGTGCTGAAGACCACCGTCGCGCCGCGTTGACGCATCTCGAGGACTGCGTCCTTCAGCACCTGCGCGTTCACCGGGTCGAGACCGGAAAACGGCTCGTCGAGAATCAGGAGCGAGGGATTCGACACCACCGCGGAGATGAACTGCACTTTCTGTGACATGCCTTTCGAGAGCGTCTCGATCTGGCGGTCGAGCAACCCGGGCAGCTCCATTCGCCGCATCCAGTCTTCGATCGAGGCATCGATGTTCGCGAGCGTCGCTCCCTTCAGGCGCCCGTAGTAGCGAAGCAGCCGGCGGATCGTCATCTTCTTATAGAGCCCACGCTCTTCCGGCAGGTAGCCGACCCGGTCGCGCGCCGCGGCCGTGTCGCGAGAGCCAAGCACTTCGATCTCGCCGCGATCCGGCAACAGGATGTGCATGATCATGCGGAGCGTGGTGGTTTTTCCGGATCCGTTCGGACCGATGAAGCCGTAGATCGAACCCGTCGGCACCGTCAGCGACAAGTCGTCGACGGCAAGGGTGCCGTTGAATTGCTTGGTGACGCGGGTCAGTGAGATGGCGTTGGACATTGAAGTCGCCAGTTACCAGTTGCCAGTTTCCAGTTCGATCGACCGGGAACGTTCGAATCAGATTCGCTTCGCGCGCGCGATGAGGGTAACAGTGTCTGCCCGTCGCCGTATGTCCCGGCCATCAGAAACTGGAAACTGGAAACCGGAAAGTGGGAACTTCCATCATTTGACAACATTGTGAAAAGTTTCACATTATATGGGCGGGTTGCCGGGGATGGGGCGGCTGGCCGGGGCGATGAGAGCCGGCAAACACGCCCGAACCTTCACACAACTCTGCTTCTGAAAACGCCCCGGTTTCGAGTAGGCTCTTGGGAGTACGGACGCGGCGGGCTTCGATACGATGAGCCAGATCTTTCATCGCACCACCAATATCTACTCTCGACTGAGTATCCTGGCCGTCATCGCCGTCGGCGGCATCGTCGGTGGCATTGTCGCAATGCTTCACCTGTCCGGGTACAACACCAACCAGGGCACGTTCGTCGAGCAGCCCATCCAGTTCAGCCACGCCCATCACGTCGGCGGCGAAGGCATCGACTGTCGTTATTGCCACACCTCGGTCGAAGAGTCGGCCTTTGCGAACATTCCGCCGACCAAGACCTGTATGAATTGCCACGCCCAGCTCTGGACCGACGCGCCGATTCTCGAACCGGTTCGGGCGAGCTATCGCGACAACAAGCCGCTTCGCTGGATCCGTGTGCACGATTTGCCCGACTTCGTGTACTTCAACCACAGCATCCACGTGAGGAAAGGAGTCGGCTGCGCGACCTGTCATGGACGCGTGGACAAGATGCCGCTGATGTATCAGGAGTCGAACCTCCAGATGAATTGGTGCATCAATTGCCACCGGGATCCCGCCAAATACGTGCGTCCGCGGGATCAGGTCTACAACATGGCGTGGGAGCGCCCGTCGAACGATCCCCATCTGGGCGAGCGGCTGGTGCAGGAATACAAGATCGCAGGCCCACAGCAGCTAACGAGCTGTTCGACGTGTCATCGGTAGATTGCCAGTTTCCAGTTACTGGTTCCCGTTTTCCAGTAAGACCGGAGCCAGTAACTTGTTCGATGACATGAGCTTAACTGGCAACTGGCGACTGGCAACTGGAAACTGAGATTCATGGATTCTTCTCCCATCAAATCCCGACTGGCTGGCTCCAACGGCCGCCTGTACTGGCGCAGTCTCGGCGAACTGGCCGATACGCTCGAATTTCGCGAGTACCTGCATCGGGAATTTCCGGAACAGGCATCCGAGTGGAATGACCCGAAAGGGCGCCGGCAGTTTCTGAAGCTGATGACGGCGTCGCTCGCCCTGGCGGGTGTCGGTGCGTGCACGAAACAGCCGCGAGAGGAAATCGTTCCGTACGTGAGGCAGCCCGAAAACCTGGTTCCGGGGCGGCCGCTGTTTTTTGCCAGCTCAATCCCGTTTTCCGGCGTTGCCCAACCGGTGCTGGTCGAAAGCCATATGGGGCGACCGACCAAAATCGAGGGGAATCCAGAGCACCCGGCAAGCCTCGGGGCAACCGACACATTCACGCAAGCCGCCGTTCTTGGGTTGTACGATCCCGATCGTGCGAAGACGATCACCAATCGCGGGGAGATCAGCAGCTGGGGCGTCTTCCTTACGGCCGCTCAGGGTGCGGTGTCACGGCAGAAGGGCCGTCAGGGAGCCGGACTCCGGATTCTGACCGGACCGATTACTTCTCCCTCGCTCGCCGAGCTGATGGCGACCGTCCTCGCCGAACTGCCCCAGGCGAAATGGCATCAGTACGATCCGATCTCGCGCGATGGCGCACGAATGGCGGCAGCCGCTGCTGGACCGGCCAACGAGCCCATCTATCACTTCGACAAGGCTGACGTTGTCGTCGCGCTCGACGCCGACTTCCTGACCTGCGGTCCCGGAAGCGTTCGATACCAGAAGGACTTCGCGGCGAAGCGCCGGGTGACGGACGACAAGAAGGAGATGAACCGCCTCTATTCCGTCGAAAGCACTCCGTCACTGACCGGGACGAAGGCGGATCATCGGCTCGCGCTGAAGGCGGCTGAGATCGAAGGCTTCGGGCGTCAGCTCGCGGGTGCGGTTGGCGCGCCGGCGGCGCCCGCTCCCGGATCGCCGACGCTCGATGTCTCCAATGGTGACGTCCCGAAGTGGGTGAACGCGATCGCGAAGGACTTGCAGGCACACCGCGGGCGTTCGCTCGTCATCGCCGGCGAATACCAGCCCGCGTCGGTGCACGCGCTGGCGCGCGCGATCAATCAAACGCTCGGCAACGTCGGCACGACCGTCATCTACGGCGCGTCGATAGAGGCATCACCCACCGACAATGCCGCGTCGCTGAACGACCTCGTGCACGCGATGGATGCCGGTCAAGTCGAAGTGCTGCTCATGCTCGGCGGCGTGAATCCGGTGTACACGGCACCGGCAGACTTGAAGTTTTCGGAAAAGCTTTCCAAAGTCGGCCTGGTCTTCTATCACGGCCTTTACACCGACGAAACGGCCTACCTCTCACACTGGATTCTTGCCGACACACATCCTCTGGAATCCTGGGGTGATTCACGGTCGTACGACGGCACGGTCACGATGACGCAGCCGCTGATCGCGCCGCTGTACGAGGGACGCGCCGCATGGGAAGTGCTCGCCGCGTTCACGTCACAGCCTGATCGACGCGTCTACGCCATCATCAAGGACTACTGGACGCGCGCCTTTTCAGCCGGCAATACCTGGACGATTCGCACGAGCGATGGGCAGCCTTTCAAGAACGCCGACGCGTTCTGGCGTCACGTCGTGCACGATGGATTCATCCACGGAACGGCCATTGCCGACGGCGGTCCGGCGACGCCATTCGTAGCGGCGGCACCGGCAGCAGGCGTGGCGGCAACCGCGGCGGCGGCAGCTGCCGCAGCCGGTGCCACCCGGACGACAACCGTGACGACCGGCGCTCCGCCGGTGACCCCACCGCCTGTATCACCGCCGGTTCCCGTTCCGACGCCCGTTCCGGCACAGGCCGCTCCCGCAGCGGCAGCCGCGCAAGGTGGACTCGAGCTGATTTTCCGTCCGGATCCGACGGTTTGGGATGGCCGCTTTTCCAACAACGGGTGGCTCCAGGAACTGCCGAAGCCGCTGACGAAGGTCGCCTGGGACGCGACCGCGTGGATCAACCCGAATCTCGCCAACGAACGCGGCCTCCAGGACGGCGACGTCATCGAGCTGAAATACCGCGGCAACACGGCGCGCATGCCGATCTTCCGCGTGCCCGGGCATCCGCGACAGTCGGTGACGGTGTTCTTCGGCTACGGGCGGCGCATGGCCGGCAACGTCGGCAACGCGACGAAGGAGGCCGAGCTGTTCAACGCCTACCTCCTTCGGACGTCGGATGCACCGTGGTTCGGCGGTGGCCTTGAAATTACGAAGACTGGCGAACGCTATCTGATCGCGACGACCCAGGAACACCACTTGATGGAAGACCGCGCGCCGCTGCGCGTCGCGACGCTCGAGCAGTACACGAAGGAGCCCGCGGTCATCAAGGAGATGCGCGAAGCCCCTCCCAAGACCCTGACGATGTACCCGGACTACGCATACGAGGGCTACAAGTGGGGAATGGCGATCGATCTGAGCAGCTGCACCGGCTGCAGCGCCTGCACCATCGCGTGCGTCGCTGAAAACAACATCCCGGTCGTCGGCAAGGAACAGGTCTCGGTCGGCCGCGAGATGCACTGGATCCGCGTCGATCACTACTTTGCGGGCCACGATTTCGACAACGCAGTCGAGTCTTACCACCAACCCGTACCGTGCATGCAGTGTGAGAACGCTCCGTGCGAGCTCGTCTGCCCGGTTGCTGCGACCACGCACAGCTCGGAAGGGCTGAACGACATGGTCTACAACCGGTGCGTCGGTACGCGGTACTGCTCGAACAACTGTCCGTACAAGGTGCGCCGGTTCAACTTCCTGCTCTACCAGGATTGGGATACGCCGAGCCTGTACTCGATGCGGAATCCTGACGTCTCGGTTCGCAGCCGCGGCGTCATGGAAAAGTGCACCTACTGCGTGCAGCGCATCAACCAGGCACGAATCGACGCGAAGCGCGAGGATCGGAATATCCGCGACGGCGAGGTCGTTACGGCGTGCCAGGCGGTGTGCCCGTCCGACGCGATCGTGTTCGGCAACCTGAACGATCCCAACAGCCAGGTCTCGAAGCTCAAGACACAGGAGCGCAACTACGGCTTGCTGGAAGAGCTGAACACACGGCCGCGCACGACTTACCTCGGGGCGCTGCGTAACCCGAATCCCGAGCTCGAAGCTGCGGGTTCGCGCTCGACGACTGAACACTGATGGACACGCATCCCGTTTACGCGCCGCCGCCGGTCATCGAACCGGGCCACACTTTTAGTACGGTCACCGAGCAGATCGCAGGAATCGTCCTGACGCGGCGGCACCCGTATAGCTGGTTCTTCGGCGTCTTCGTCGGGTTCATGGGGACGATGATGCTGCTGATGGCGATCACCTGGCTGCTCGTCAAGGGGACGGGCATCTGGGGCGTCAACATCCCCATCGGCTGGGGCTTCGCGATCATCAACTTCGTCTGGTGGATCGGAATCGGTCATGCGGGCACGCTGATTTCGGCGATCCTGCTGCTGCTCAAGCAGGACTGGCGCACGTCGATCAATCGTTTCGCCGAAGCGATGACGCTCTTCGCCGTCGTCTGCGCTGGCATCTTCCCGCTGATCCACACCGGTCGTCCCTGGCTCGCGGCGTACTGGCTGCTTCCCTATCCGAACACGATGGGCGTCTGGCCGCAGTTCCGGAGCCCGCTGATCTGGGACGTGTTCGCGGTGTCCACCTACCTGACCGTGTCACTGCTGTTCTGGTACGTGGGCCTGATTCCCGACCTCGCGACGCTCCGCGATCGCGCCAAGAGCCTGTTCGTCCGCCGACTGTTCGGCATGCTGGCGCTCGGGTGGCGGGGCGCGGCGCGCCACTGGGAGCGCTACGAAGAAGCGTATCTCCTGCTGGCCGGGCTCTCGACGCCGCTCGTTCTTTCGGTTCACACGGTCGTGAGCTTCGACTTCACGATCGGGATCATTCCGGGCTGGCACTCGACGATCTTCCCGCCGTATTTCGTCGCCGGCGCCATCTACGCGGGCTTCGCGATGGTGTTGACGCTCGCCGTTCCGCTCCGCGTGCTGTACCACCTCGAGGACTTCCTGACGATGCGTCACCTCGAGAACATGGGCAAGGTGATGCTGGTCACCGGCCTCATCGTCGCGTACGGCTACGTGTTCGAGGCGTTCTTCGCGTGGTACAGCTCGAACCAGTTCGAGCGGTTCATGGTCTACAACCGGATGTTCGGTCCCTACTGGCCGTTCTACTGGGCGTTGATTCTCTGCAACATCGTGATGCCGCAGTTCCTCTGGTTCAAGGGAGTGCGGACGTCGCCGGCGATGCTCTTCTTCATCGCGATGTTCGTCAACGTGGGCATGTGGCTCGAGCGATTCGAGATCGTGGTCACCAGCCTGCACCGTGACTTTCTCCCGTCGTCGTGGGGCTGGTACTGGCCGACCCGCTGGGACCTCATGACATTCTTTGGAACGATTGGGCTATTCACGATGCTCTTCTTCCTCTTCGTTCGGGTGTTGCCGATGATCTCGATCTTCGAGATGCGGACGATGGTTCCGGCAGCGAAGGTGAAGGGAGCGAAAGCGCACTGAGCGCGGTCACGCCCATGGACTACAAATTCTCGTCTCCGGCGCTCTACGGCGTGATGGCCGAGTTCGACAATCCGACATCGCTCGTCGAGGCCGCACGCCGCACCTACGACGAGGGCTATCGCCGGTTCGAGTCGTACTCGCCCTACCCGGTTCACGAAGTGTTCGACGCGATGCACATCCGCGACAAGCGGGTATCGCTTTTCGTCCTGATCGGCGGATTGACCGGGCTGTGCACGGGCCTCGGTCTTCAAATCTGGGTTTCGGCGATTGCGTATCCGTTAAACGTCGGCGGCCGGCCCTTCATCAGCTGGCCGATGTTCATCCCGGTGACCTTCGAGCTGACGATTCTGTTCGGCGCGTTTGCGGCGGTGTTCGGGATGCTGGGATTGAACGGGCTGCCGATGCCGTATCACCCGGTCTTCAACGTCGAACGGTTCGCGGCGCATGCCAGCCAGGATCGATTCTTTCTGGCGATCGAGGCGACCGACGCCAAGTTCGATCGCGTCCAGACGCGGTCGTTCCTGCAGGGCCTCGGGGCGAAGGAAGTCAATGATGTCGAGGAATAAGTCGCGGCTCGCCGTTCACGGCTCGCGGCTCGCGCTTCTCCTGATCTTGTGCGCAGGACTCGGAGCCTGCCGTCAGGACATGCACAACCAGCCGAAATATCGCGGCCTCCGGCCGAGCGCCTTTTTCACCGACGGCGCGAGCGCACGCCCGCTGGTCGAGGGAACGGTTGCGCGCGGGACGCTCGCCGACGACGAGGCCTTCTTCACCGGCAAGGTCGACAAGGCAACGGTCAAGGAGTTCCCGTTCCCCATCGACGAGAAGGTCCTCGATCGGGGCCAGGAGCGATACAACATCTATTGCAGCCCGTGTCACGACAGGACTGGCGGCGGCAACGGCATGGTCATTCAGCGCGGCTTCAAGCGTCAGCCGCCCTCGTACCACATCGACCGGCTGCGCCAGGCGGACGTCGGCTACTTCTTCGACGTCATCACGAACGGGTTCGGCTCGATGCCCGACTATCGCGTGCAGATTGATCCGCGCGATCGCTGGGCGATCGTCGCCTACATCCGGGCGCTGCAGTACAGCCAGCACGCGCCGGCTGCCGAAATCCCAGGCGGTGATCCAACGAAACTCCAGCCGCCGCAGCAGCCGGCTGCCGGGGGACACGAGCCCGGGAAGAATTGATCGCATGGATACACACGCAGTGACTACCGACGTGCCGGCGCTGGCCCGGCTGCAGCGATGGGGGCTCGTCGCAGGCTTCTGGGGATTGCTCGCCGGGGTGATCGGCGCGTTCTTGAACGTCGATCAGTTCCTCCGCTCGTGGCTCATCGGCTTTCTCTTCTGCATGGGCCTGTCGATGGGATCGCTCGCCCTGCTGATGATGCAGCACATGACCGGCGGCCAGTGGGGGCTCGTGTCCCGCCGCGTGTGCGAAGCGGCGGCGCGAAACCTTCCCTTCGTGGCGTTGATGTTCGTGCCGGTGCTGCTGGGATTGCCGCGGCTGTACACGTGGGCCGTGCCCGGCGCCGCGGCGACGGATCACGTGATCAACATGAAGTCGCCCTACTTGAACGTCCCGTTCTTCGTGGGACGCGCGGTCTTGTTCTTCGCCGTCTGGGTTCTGGGTTCGTGGCTGTTGAACGCGTGGTCGGCTCGACAGGATCGCGGCGAGGTTGCCGTCCACCCGAGCGACACCAGGCGTTTCCGGGTTGTCAGCGCTCCGGGACTTTTGATCTACGTCGTGACCATGACGTTTGCGTCAGTCGACTGGATCATGTCGCTTGACCCGCACTGGTATTCGACGATCTTTGGTTTCATCCTCGTCGCCGGACAGGGATTGGCTGCTCTGGCGCTGGTGATCGCGGTGCTGGCG
>Ga0207701_10003797_pt1 | contig 15457 bp, 16 predicted proteins | sample KBSSwiSSwithPhiX_FD_184294 | JGI IMG/M metagenome (GOLD analysis project Ga0207701, IMG submission 184294) | Switchgrass rhizosphere bulk soil microbial communities from Kellogg Biological Station, Michigan, USA, with PhiX - S5 (SPAdes) (version 2) | ecosystem: Environmental > Terrestrial >... | reverse complement strand
TGGCCGACCGGGGCAACGGCAACTACGCATACATCGATTCGTTCAACGAGGCGCGCAAGGTGCTGGTCGAGGACGTCGCGGGCACCCTGGTCACGGTGGCGCGCGACGTGAAGGTGCAGGTGGAGATGAACCCCAGCGAGGTGAATCGCTACCGGCTGCTGGGCTACGAGAACCGGCTGCTGCGGCGCGAACAGTTCCACGACGACCGCGCCGACGCCGGCGAGCTCGGCGCGGGGCAGACGGTGACCGCGCTCTACGAGATCGAACCGGCGCGCGGCCAGTCCAGCGAGGCCGCGCCGCTGCGCTATCAGGCGGCGGCCCCGCTGTCGACCGTGGCCGGCGCCGGGGAGCTGTGCACGCTCAAGGTGCGCTACAAGGCACCCGACGGTGGCGACAGCCGCCTGGCCAGCTGGGCCGTCCGCGACGATGGCCGTCCTCTGGCCGCGACCTCGAACGACTTCCGCTTCGCGGCGGCGGTCGCCGCCTTCGGCCTGGCGCTGCGCGCGTCGCCCGAGCGCGGGTCGGCGACCCCGGCGCTGGCCGGACAGCTGGCCGCCGCCGCAGCCGGCGGTCGCGACCCGCACCGGCGCGAGTTCCTGACCCTGGTGGCCAAGGCGCAGTCGCTCGCGCGGAGAAACGACTAGGATGGTGGAGAGGGCGGGCCGCACCACCGCGGCCCGGCCCGGATGGCCTTGGCCCCGTGAACTTCACCGATCCCATGTGGCTGGAAGAAGAGCGCCGCTGCCTGCACGCGCTGAGGCGCGGCGATCGGACCGGCTTCAACCGCCTTTACCAGGTGATGGCGCCGCCGCTCTACAGCCGCATCCTGCTGCCCCGCCTGGGCGACCCGGCCGCCGCCGAGGAGGCGCTGGCCGACACCTTCGCGCGCGCCGTCGAGCGCCTGGACAGCTACCAGGACCGCGGCGGCAGCATCTGGTCCTGGCTGGTGGCGATCGCGGCCAACCAGGCGCAGGACCAGCACCGGCGGCGGGCGCGCGACGGGCGCCGGCTGGCCGGGTTCGCGGCGCTGCTGGCGCCGCTGGTCGGCGACGCCGAGGCGCCCAGCGACGAGACGCTCGACGGCGAGAAGCTGCGCGGCGCGGTCGCGGCCGCGCTGGCCCGCATCCACCCGCGCTACCGGCGCGCGCTGGAGCTGCGCTTCTTCGATGAGCGCGAGCGCGCCGACTGCGCGGCCTGCCTCGAGGTCAAGCTGGGCACCTTCGACGTGCTGTTGCTGCGCGCGCTGCGCGCCTTCCGCGCCACCTGGCTAGAATCCGCGGTGGAGCAACCAGGGGCAAAGCCGCTGCCCGCCGCCATTGCTGGGACCGGTGAATGAAGCACAACGACGACATCGCAGACGAGCCACCGCCGACCGCGCAGGAGCGCGCGGAGGCCGAGGAGCTGGCGCGGGCGCTGGAGCCCGGCGCGCCCACCGGCACGCCCGGTACGCCCGCCGCGGCGGCGCCGGAGGATGCGCTGGCGGCGGCCGCGCTGCTGCGCCAGGCGCGGCGCGCGCAAGCACCGGAGGCCGCCGCGCGGGAACGCGACCGGCTGGCGGCGGCCGGGGCCCGGGCGCTGCCGGTGACCGCGGCGCGCGCGCCGCGGCGCCGGCGCTGGTTGTGGCCGGCGCTGGTGGCGCCGGCGTTCGCGGTCGCGGCGGCGATGCTGCTGTTCGTGCAGGCCCGCGGGCCAGCGCGGCGAGTGGCCCTTCGCGGTCTCACGCTACCTCCCGCGCCGCCGGTGGCGCTACTGCAGGCCCAGGCTCGCGCGGTGCGCGGCCGCGCCGACCTGGCGGCGCTCGATCGCCAGATGCGCGACTACCGCGCCGCCTACTATGCCGCCCTCGCGGGCGGCGACTCGGAGGCGCCGTGACCGCCCCCAGAACGCGCCGCCGATTCGCGCCCCTGCTCCTCTTGGCGGCGGCGCTGGCCGCCCTCGCGGCTGGCGCGCCGCTGGCGGGCTGCAGCCGCGCGCCGCGCAGCGAGCGCTGGGCCACCCAGGTCGCGCGCGCCCATCGCGAGGCCGACCGCCGCCTGGACGCCGGCGACGCGCGCGGCGCCCGCGCTCGACTGCTGGCGCTGGTCGACGCCGAGGGTGGACGCGCGGCCAGCGACAGCGCTCGCCGGCTGGCCTTGCAGGACACCTACTTCCGCCTGGCGCAGCTGGCGCTGGTCGAGCACGAGCCGCGCCAGGCGCTGAGCTACGCCGACGCGGGCCTGGCCTACGGCACCGCTCCCCATCTGTTCGTGGCAAATTTGCTGGTGGCACGCGCCGCCGCGCAGGAAGCGGCGGGCGATCCGAACGCGGCGGCCGCCGACTACCACCGCGCCCTGACCATGAACGAAGCCCTGCTGGCCGAGGCGCTGTCGGGACGATGAGCCCCGCCCGCCGATCGCCGCGCCGTGCAGGCGCGCTCCCGCTGCTGCTGTGGCTGCTCGCCGCCGGATGCGCCGCCACCACCCCGAACCCGCCGCCGCGCGATCACTCGCTGGGCGCGCCGCCGCCCGGCCAGCCAGCAGCGATCGCCCCCGCGGACAGCGCCGAGCTGGAGCAGCTGGCGGCCGCGCTCGCCGATCGCGAACGCGCCCTGAACGCCGCGCACGCCGAGTCGGCCCCGGATTGCGACCGGGTCTGCCCCCTGGCGAACAACGTGTGCACCCTGGCGCAACGAATCTGCGCCATCGCAGCCCGCTACCCGGACCAACCCGCGGTCGCCGCCACCTGCGCCGACGCCCGCACCCGCTGCCAGCGCGCCCGCCAGGCAGCCAGCGAACGCTGTCCCTGCCCGCCGGATCGCTGACCAGAACCACCTCATGGTTGGTGTAGGCTCGCCGTCATGGCCTGGGTGAAGGTTCCGCCAGAAAACCATCCCACGTTCCACGCTGCGCTGCCCAAGGACCCGCGCGTCGAAACCCAGAAGATGTTCGGCGGCGTCGCCGCAAAGGTCAACGGCCATATCTTTGCCGGTCTGTTCGGTCGTTCGACGATGATATGGTTGCCCGAGCCGGAGCGAGCGGAGGCACTGGCGCTGGAGGGGGCCGGACCGTTCGATCCGATGGGAGACGGGCGAGCCCGCAGCGAGAAGATCATGCTGCCGGAACGCATGATGGCGAACCCGCGGGAGCTGCGGCGCTGGATCGCGCGCGCGTTCGCCGGCGCGGCGGCGCTCCCGCCCAAGCCCGCCAAGGCGCCCAAGCGCGCCAGAACCCCGAGCAAACCCCTCACCAAGAAGAAGTGATTCGAAGGCGCCCGCGCCGCCCACAACTGGACAGTCACGGGTCCAGAGTTGTAGGCGTCTCTACATCGTTTTCTGAGGGCCACTCTTCAGGAACGCGAACGAGATCGCGGCGGAACCCAGCAGATCACCCGTGATGTTGACGCCGTCGTCGCGCGAGATTCCGCCGACCAGCTTGGGTGCGCCAGCGGCGGGATCCCAGCTGAAGACCCCGTCTTCGGTCGTTAGCACCAGCCCGGCGCCCCCATCAACGCGGAAGTGTGCTGATCGTGTACCCACGGGAAGGGGCATACGTTTTCCTTCCCTGGCCACCGCCCCACCCGCATCGGCCAGCCAAAGCTGGGCGGCACCGTCAGGCGAGAGGGACAGAGTGTGCACGCCCGCGATTTCCTCGACGACTTTCACGTCCGTGCCTGCCCGGAGGTAAACGCGCTTGCCGGTTGCGAACAACACGCGAGCGCCGCCCGCTTCGATGTCAGCGTTCAGAACAGGATCACAATCTTCTAGCTTGGTGACCGTGGCGGGGTTGCCCGTCTGCGCGAGGTTGAGCTCGCGCATAGTCGACGGGGTGAACAGCACCAGGCGGTCCCCGCTGGCCGCGACGGTCGTGGCCGGTCCCACCTTGGCCAACGTACGGCGCTTGCCGTCTTCACCTATCAACTCGACCGCCGAGCGAGTGCGGACCACCAGGCCCGCATTGGTCCATCCCAACCAGTCGGCACCGGCCAGCCTCACGAGTCGTCGCAATACGCGCTGTGCGACCTGCAGGACCTGGACTTCGTTCGCCGTCGCGATGGCGAGCCGTTCACCACGTGCCGAAAACCGGAAGGCGGTGACGTCCCCTCTTCGTCGCCACAGCTCTGCACCGTTCGAGGCCATGACAACCAGACCTGTCGAGGCGCACCAAAACGCTACGGCGCCACCACCAGGAGCAACTTGAAACCACCTATCCACGGGCGACCACCCCTGACGCTCGACGCGAGGAAACGCGTCGAACCGGTGGCCAGCGGCGGCACTCCAACGGACTCGGTATCCAGGTCCGGTGCTCAGCATCACGCGATCATCCGCTCCAGCTAGCGAAGGAGCGGGGAGCACGATCGCCGCAAGCGCCGCCCACCGCATGCGGCGCAAGTCAGCGCTCACCTTGTCCGCCGCCCGCGCCGCGGCGGAATACCAGCGACAGGTTGTTGGCGGGCATCGCGGTGATCTCGGCTCTGCCGAAACCGGCAGCCGCGGCCACGGCCTGGACCTCACCCAGATCGCGCACGCCCCAGCGCGGGTCCTCGGCGCGCAGCCGCTCGTCGAAGCGCTGGTTGCTGTCCGCGGTGTGCTGGCCTTCGCGCTTGAAGGGACCGTACAGGTAAAGCAGGCCCGCCGGCGGAAGCCGCCGCGCCGCGCCCTGGAACAGCGCCAGCGCGGCCGACCAGGGCGCGATGTGGATCATGTTGATGTTGAGGATCGCGTCGGCGGCCGCGATGGGCCAGGGCTCGCGCTCGACGTCCAGGTCCAGCGGCTCGGCGACGTTCTCGGCGCCCGCGGCCAGGGTCCAGGCGCGGATGCTGTCCCGGTGCAACGGCGACGGGTCCGACGGCTGCCAGCGCAGGCCGGGAAAGGCCGGGGCCAGGGCTTGTGCAAAGAAGGCCACGTGCTGGCCGGTGCCGCTGGCGATCTCCAGCACCAGCCCCGCCGGCGGCAAGACCCGCCGCAGCACCTCGAGGATCGGCTCGCGGTTGCGTTCGGTGGCGCCGGCGTGCAAACCGCCGGTCGGAGTGGCCTGGGGATCGAAGAAGGGCATGCGCGGGACCAGCGAAGCGACCGCTGGTCCCGGGATGCTACACAATCATCGCGCTCAAGGCAGGTGTAACGGCACCTCCACCAGGCGGAAAGGCTTGCTGGCCTCGGGACCGTTGGCGCCGGTCGGGTTCCAGAAGTGGTCGGCCTGGTTCTCGACCAGCCAGGCGCTGCCGGACATCATGGCGAAGGTCGCCACGCCGTCGAGCCCGGTGTTGACGGTGCGTACCCGGGCGGTGTCGCCGCCGAGCTCGACGATGGCCATGCCGCCGGTGTCGCCCTCGGCGACCGCCAGCGTGGTGGAGTCGATGACCTTGAGGCCGTCGGGGCCGCGCAGCGGCCGCGAGGTCACGATCTCGGTCACCGCGCCGGCGGCGCCCGTGGCGGTGATCGCCACCCGGTACAGGTGGCCGGGATGGTTCTCCACCGCGTACAGGCTGCCGCCGCTCGAGTCGACGTCCACGCCATTCAGGTGCCACTGGGTGGGATCGAAGACCGAGCTGGTCACCCACTCCTGCAGCGGCGTGGCGGCGGTCGCGCCCGCCGGCAGCCGCAGGATGCGCGGATACCAGGAGTCGGTGGCGTAGACGTTGCCGGCGGCGTCGACGGTGATGTCGTTGCAGAAGCCGTTGACCGTCGCGCCCGCCACCGGGGTGGTGGTCGGCGCCGGCCAATCCCAGCTGCCCTTCAGCGCCCCGCTGGTCAGATCGAAGGCCTTGAGCGCGACCGCGCCCTTGCCCTTGCGCTGGCTGTTGCCGGCATCCGAGGAACAGGCCCACAGCGTCGACGACGCCGCGTGGGCGTAGAGCCCGAGCACCGACACCAGCTGGTTGCTGTCGTCAGGCTGGATGAAGGGCGCCATGGTCTTGGTGGTCGCGCTGGCCTTGTAGATCAGTCCCTGGTCCATGCTGCCGACGTAGAAGTTGCCGCTGGTGTCGACGGTGACCCCCTCGGGGAAGAAGCGCGCCTGGTCGATCTTGATGATGCCGGCGCCGGCGCCGACGTTCAGCGGGACCTCGACCAGCCGGAAGGGCGGCGCGGCGTCCTTGCCGCTCTTGGCCGCGTCCCAGAAGTGCTCGCCCTGGTTCTCGACCACCCAGGCGCTGGCCTGGGTCAGCGCCAGCGTCGCGTAGCCATCGAAGCCCGCCGCCACCTGGGTGACCTGTCCGGAATCGCCGCTGAGCGCGATCAGGCTGACCCCGTTGGACTCGGCGGTGGCCAGCAGGTTGGGCGCGACCACCTTGAGGCCGTCGGGTCCGCCCAGCGCGCGCGAGGTCATGATCTCGGTGACCGTGCCCGCCGCGCCGTCAGCGCCGATCGGAATCCGCCACAGGTGGCCCGGGTGGTTCTCCACGACGTACAGATTCTTGGTGTCTTGATCGACGTCGATGCCGTTCAGATGCCACTGATCGGCGCCGAAGATGGGGTTGCTGACCCACTCCTCCAGCGCGGTCGCGCCCTTGCGCAGGCGCAGGATGCGCGGGTACCACGAGTCGGTCGCGTACAGCGTGCCGTCCCAGTCGACGGTGATGTCGTTGCAGAACCCGTTGACCTTGGCCCCGGCCACCGGCGTGCCCGTCGGCGCCGGCCAGGCGAAGGTCCCGGTCAGCGCGCCGGTCTCCAGGTTGAATGACTTAAGGGACACCGGCGCCATCCCTTTACGCTCGCTGTTGTCCGCGTCGGAGTTGCAGGCCCACAAGGTGTTGGTCGCGTCGTCGGCGTAGAGCCCCAGCACCGACACCAGCCCGCCCGCGTCGGCCGCGATGAACGGCGCCGCGGTCTTGCCGTCGGCGGTGCCCTTGTAGATCACTCCCAGCTCCATGCTGCCGAGATAGAAGTTGCCCTTCTTGTCGACGGTGACGCCCTCCGGGAAGAAGCGCGCCGGCTCCATGCTGACCACCCGACCGCCGAAGTCCTTGACGGTCATCGTGGTCACGTCCTTCGATTTGTCGCCACAGGCTGCCAAACCCAGCAACGAGACAACTACCGCCAGCGATGCACCACCAGCACTTACTTGCCTTCTACGTTCCACGGGACTCCTCCTTCCGAGTGTCCTGCCGCGCAACTGCGGTGGGCCCGGGCATGACGCGGGACACCATCGGCGCGCAAACTACACACCTGTCGCAAGGCAAGCAAGCAGGTTGTTGTGTCCACTCTGTGCGCCTGGGTGATTTCTTCGCGCCTCGGTCCGCGCGCCCGGCGGCGCCCTGCTCGGCGACTTGCTCCCTGGCGCGGACCCGAGGTAGGAACCGGCGGTGGCCGACGACGGCTCAGTGCTGATGGCCGCCGCGATCATCGCCTTCAACGCGGCCTACTTCGGCTATCGCTGGTTCAGCCGGAACAACCTGGCCGCTCGCCTGGCGCTGCGCCGGGTGCCGCGCTCGGCGATCCGCGACGCGCGCGACGGCACCGTGCACCTGCGCGGCCGGGTGGTCGGCGCTGAAACCTTGCTGGAGGCGCCGCTCAGCCGGCGGCGTTGCCTGTTCTACGACGTGCTGATCGAAGACGTGTCGCGGACACCGGCGCGCCCGGTGCTGCGCCAGGTGCGCGGCCTGGGCTTCCGCCTGCAGGACGAGACGGGCACGGTGCGCGTCGCCTTCGACGACGTGGGCCCCGCCCCGCCGCTGGTGGCCGGTCCCCGCCACGTCGCGTGCGCCATCGATCGCGACCTGCGCCAGCGCCAGGGCTGGTTCGGGGACGGGCCGCCGCGGATCGATGCGCTGCTGGCCGAGCACGGGCTGGATCGCCCCGGCGCGATCATCCCCCACCGGCTGAAGGCCAGCGAGGGGGTGATCCTCCCCGGCGACACGGTGGCGGTCCTGGGCCTGGGCACGCACGAGGTGACGGCCGCCGGGGAGTCATCCGGCTACCGGGCGCCGCCGCAGGAATTCGTGGTCAAGGCCGCCGAAGCCGCGCCGCTGACGCTGGTGAAGATCTAACTTCAGGGCCATGAGTCGCACGCAGCGGCTGGTCCTGGTGGCCAGCATCCTGGGCTCGGCCGTGGCGTTTCTGGACATGGCGGTGGTCAACGTCGCGCTGCCGGCCATTCGCAGAGAGCTCGGCGGGGGTCTGGCGGCGCAGCAGTGGATCGTCGATTCCTACCTGCTGGCCCTGGGATCGCTCATGTTGATCGCGGGCTCGGTCGCCGATCTGCTCGGCCGCAAGCGGGTGTTCGCCGCTGGGCTGGTCGGCTTCGGGATCGCGTCGCTGCTGTGCGCGGCCGCGCCCGGGGTCTGGATGCTGATCGGGGCGCGGGGTCTGCAGGGGGTGGCCGGCGCGCTGCTGGTGCCGAGCTCGCTGGCGCTGATCATCGCCAACTTCGACGAATCGTCGCAGGGCGCAGCCATCGGCACCTGGACCGCCTGGACCGGGATCTCGTCCATCCTGGGCCCGCTGCTGGGTGGCGTGCTGGTCGACGCCGGATCCTGGCGCTGGGTGTTCGCCATCAACGTCTTGCCGATCGGCGCCACCTTGCTGGTGCTGGCGCGCCTGCCGCCCGAGCCGCGCCCCGACCGCGGCGACCGCGTCGACCTGGTGGGCGCCATCCTGTGCGCGCTGGGTCTGGGCGGGATCATCTTCGCGCTCATCGAGCACCCGGCCCGCGGCTGGCGCGCCCCGGAGATCTGGCTGTCTCTGCTCACCGGGATGCTGGCGTTCGCCGCCTTCCTGGCCTACGAGCGCCGTGCCCGCCACCCCATGCTCGACCTGGGCCTGTTCCGCCATCGCAACTTCGCCGCGGGCAACCTGGCGACGGTGGCGATCTACGCGGGTCTGACCGCCTCCTCGTTCCTGATCCCGGTGTTCCTGCAGCAGGTGGTGGGCTTCGGTGCCACCGCGGCCGGGCTGGCCTTGTTGCCGATCACTGTCCTGATGTTCGTGCTGTCACCGCGCTTTGGCCGCCTGTCGGCGACCCTCGGTCCGCGCCTGTTCATGACCGCGGGACCGATCGTGGCCGCGGCTGGGTTCCTGCTGATGAGCCGGGTGCAGCTGCCCTTCAGCTACCCGCGACAGTTGTTGCCGGGGGTGCTGGTGTTCGGGCTCGGTCTATCGATGACCGTGGCGCCGCTGACCGCGGCGGTGCTGGCCGACATCGACCAGCGGCACGCCGGCCTGGGATCGGCCATCAACAACGCGGTCGCCCGGGTAGCCGGCCTACTGGCGGTGGCCGCCCTGGGAACCCTGGGCGACGCCTCGCTGACCGCCTTCCGGCGCGGACTGTGGGCGATCGCGGCGCTGCTGGCGCTGGGAGGATTGATCTCGGCGGCCGGCATCCGGAACCGGCCGCGTCCGGAAACCGAGGCCGAGAGTGGAGCGGCCGACCCGGGACACATGGTCCCGGGCCGGCGCTCGCCGAACAGAGATGGCTAAGAGTCGGAAGAGGTGGTCTGACGCGTTCAGGCGGTCGGCTGCATCGGCACAGCGCCCTGGATGATCTCGCGCAGCCCGGCCAGAGACAGCCGAGGAGTCTTCTTTTCCTCCTCGAAGATGATCTGGGCCAGGGTGGCGGTCGTCAGGTCTGCCTGCGTCGTGTTGTCGACAACCCGAACGTCATCCCCGGCGCGGACCATGGCCGCAATGTGGTCCAGGGTGACGTAGCGGCTGTCCCGCGTGTCGTACAGTTTCCGGTTCGCGTAGCGTTTGATGGTGCGTGCGGTGGTCATACTCTTAGGTTGTCGGTTCAAATCCTCCGCGTCAATAACGTAATTTGTCTTACTTTTTCTTCGTGAGAATACGCGGGTTTAGAGAATCGCCGCGGAGCGCGGACAGCGCGCCGCGCTGTGAATTTTGACCGTTGAGGCCGTCCTTGGCCGTCGAGGACGCGCACAGGTGCGCCCGCGCGCCGCGCATCGCCCGGCTGTACGTTCACCTCGGACGACGGAGCGAGTCCGTCGTCAGCGGGTGGCGGCGTCAGCTGCACTGCTCGCCAGCTCGACGTGAGGCGAGTCGAAAAAAAAAACGGCTGAGGCGCGCCACCGATGTAGAGAAACCACCGGCGGTTCCGACCCTCTGGTGAACCAACCCTGGAACCGAATTCACCCACACAGGAGGAGTCGACCATGAAGTACATGATGATGATGAACACGCCCGGCAACGGCCCGTACCAGATCGCCAGCTGGCCGCACCAGGATCTGATGAGGCACATCGGGTTCATGAAGGACTTCATCAAGAAGCTCAGCGAATCGGGCGAGCTGGTGGCCGCCGAAGGTTTGAGCGGCCCCGATCAGGCGCGTCTGGTGCGCGCCGGCAGCGACGGCAAGCCGATCACCGACGGCGTCTTCCCCGAGTCGAAGGAGTTCCTGGCCGGCTACTGGATCGTGGAGGTCGACAGCCCCGAGCGCGCCTACCAGATCGCGGCCGAGGCCTCGGCCGCGCCCGGACGCGGGGGCGCGCCGCTGAACATGGCGATCGAGGTCCGCGAAGTGATGAGCGCGCCCGCGCAAGACCTGCCCTGATGAAGGCAGTCAGCCCGGCGCTCGACCGCGACACCCAGCGCTTGCTGCGCGACCTGGTTCCCCAGGTGCTGGGCGTGGTGGTGCGCCGGTACCGCGACTTCGCCGCCGCCGAGGACGCGGTCCAGGAGGCGCTGATCGCCGCGGCCGCGCAGTGGCCGCGCGAGGGGCGGCCCGACAACCCGCGCGCCTGGCTGATCCAGGTCGCCTCGCGACGGATCGCCGATCAGGTCAGGGCAGAGACCGCGCGCCGCCACCGCGAGCGCATCGTGGTCAGCCTGGTGCCGGCCGACGAGCAGGTCGTGCTGGCCCTCGACGACGAGCAGCCCGCCGAGCGGGACGACACCCTGGATCTGTTGTTCATGTGCTGCCACCCTGCCCTGTCGCCGGCCTCGGCGATCGCCCTGACCCTGCGGGCGGTGGGCGGGCTCACCACCGCCGAGATCGCGCGCGCCTACCTGGTCCCCGAAGCCACCATGGCGCAGCGGATCAGCCGCGCCAAGCAGACCATCAAGGACTCGGGCGTGGGGTTGGGCGTGCCGGCGCCCGCCGAGGTGACCGCGCGTCTCGACGCCGTGACCCACGTGCTGTACCTGATGTTCAACGAAGGCTACGCCGCCAGCTCGGGCGCCGAGGTGGTCAGGACCGACCTCTCGGGCGAGGCCCTGCGCCTGACCCGGATGCTCCACCTCCTGTTGCCGGACCAGGCCGAGGTCGCCGGCCTGCTGGCGCTGCTGTTGCTGACCGACGCGCGGCGGGCGGCGCGCACCGGACCCGCCGGCGAGCTCATCCCCCTGGACCAGCAGGATCGCTCGCTGTGGGATCGGGAAGCGATCGGCGAGGGTCTGGCGCTGATCAGCGCCACCCTGCCGCGCGGCCAGGTGGGCCCCTATCAGCTGCAAGCCGCGGTGGCCGCGGTGCACGACGAGGCGCCCAGCGCCGCGGCCACCGACTGGCCGCAGATCCTGGCGCTGTACGGGGTGCTGCGCCGCCTGTCCGACAACCCCATGGTCGACCTCAATCACGCCATCGCCACCGCCATGGTGCACGGTCCGGCGGCCGGGATTGCCCGCCTGGATGCCATCGCCGCCGACCCGCGCCTGGCCAACCACCATCGCCTGGACGCCGTGCGCGCGCACCTCCTGGAACGGGCTGGCCAGCACCAGGAGGCCGTCGCGCTCTACCGCCGGGCCGCGGACCGCACCACCAGCACCGCGGAGCGCAACTACCTGCTGGCCCACGCGGCCCGGCTGAGCGAGGCGTCCGCGCGTCGGGAGTAGGTCGGTCCCCCCGGAGCCCATCGTGGGGGTCGAGTGTATCTCGTCACACGCGGATCCGGAGCGTACCGCCGGCGTTGTCCCGTTGCTGATAGAGCCACTCCGCGACTGGCTGCCTCACGACATGCATCAACGACTCTTCGGTAGCCAGTCTGATCGGGGAGGGGTTGTCGCGACACAAGATAAACCCGATTCCCCTGTTTCGAGCCTTCGAGTTTCCCCCGCCATAGCCGAGCGCGGCGGCAGCACGATCGATGCCACGAATCGCACGTTCACCGCTACGTTTCACTTCGATGAAGTCCCCTCTTCCTCCGCTCTCGAGAATGACGACGTCGCACTCCTCCTGCTTGCGCCAGAAACCTATTTGGCGAGCATCCGGATTCGTTCCGACGGCCGAGGCCACGACCGCGTTCTCGGCGATTCGACCCCAGTCTTCTGGCCGCCGTACGTCCCGCTCGTCCAAGGCGAGAAGCGCTTGCCGCATCGCAGGCGCCACGAGATAGATCTTCGGTTGACCCTTGATGGGACTCGCCAGATTTGGAAATCGGAAGATCAAGAACGCCTCTTCCAGGATCTGAATGTACCGAGCGACCGTGGGCCGAGAGACCTGCAGATCTCGCGATGCTTCGACCTCATTCCAGAGCCCGCCTGGATTGAGACAGATCCTCATGAACAGGCGCTCAAGAAGGCGCGTATCTACGTTCGCAACGTCTGTTATGTCCCGGCCAAGTGATCGGTCGAGAATGTCCTGCCGAAGTTTGCGTCGGGCCTCGCGTGGGTCGTCCTCAGTGGCAATCTCGGGGAATCCTCCCCGTATGAAGTAGTCCACCAACGCATTGTCCATCCGTTCGGCCTCATCTGCAGGACGAGGTCCCAACTGATCTTCCAGCTTCCGGAGAGCTGCCGACGCCTTAGTGCTCAGACGAAAAGCACTCTTGTCGGATGGCGGCGGTGCCAGCTCATTCATGATATCCAACATGCGTTCGTTATAAGAGAATGACCACGTTTCCAGATTCCGAATCTGAACGTGTTCCCGGAACGACCAGGGAAAGAGAGTCAATTCTCGCCACCGGCCAAGTCCGGCGTCCTGACCACCTCGGCGAAGAGCGGTAGCGCTGCTGCCGGTAGCGAGGAATCGATATGCCTCACCCCGATCTCCTATCCTCTTCAACCACCCACTCCAAGCCTTGGAATGCTGCACCTCGTCTAGTAGCAGGAACCTCGACCGCCCACGCGAAAGAGGACGTCTCAACTCCACCAACTTCAGAAGCTCGCCCAAATCTCTGTCGCGTAGAGCGACGTCATCAAGAGACAGGAAACAGATCTCGTCCTTCGAAACGCCATCAGCTAGCAGTTGCTCGATGACCTGATGGAGAAGGACAGTCTTGCCGACCCGGCGCGGCCCGAGGACCACCACGCCGCGCCCCGGCTTTGCCTTTCTGAAGGCTTCCAGGATGGAAGCAAACGCGTGTCGTCTGAAGCTCTGGGTTCGAGCGGGCGGCACGCTTCCACTAGCCCACCAAGGATTCGACTCCTCGATTCCTCTCCAGACCAATTCCGACAGTGCAGCATCCACAAGGCAAAAATGAGATCTAATCGATTATATGTCAAACATGAATTTACATATAAATGCGGTTCCTGCACTTACATCTGCATGATTATGTGGCAATAGCGGGCCTGACTTCTTGACAGATCTCTCATGATTTCCCGGGTGACATCTTGCGGGGGGGGCCCTCTCAGGGTCCAGAAAACGAAAGAAAAGCTTTGGCGGCGTGTCGAGAACCCGGCGGCGGCTCCGACCCAGGGTAAAGGGCGCCGATAACGGCGATCTCACACCACCCATCCAGGAGGACGCCATGAACGCTCACGCCATCCCGTCTACCCCTTCCGCCACCGCCGCAGCCACCTCCACCCTCGCCGCCCAGCCGCGCGGCTCGCGCCGGGTCCTGCGCCGCATCGGCGCGGTGCTGGCCGGGCTGCTGGCCATCTTCGCCATCACCACCGTCACCGACCTGGTGATGCACCGAACCGGGGTGTTCCCTCCGGTCGGCGCGCCCGCCATGTCCGACCTGCTCTTTCTGCTGGCCTTGGCCTACCGCTTCGTCTTCGACATCGCCGGCTGCTACCTGACCGCGCGCCTGGCGCCCGACCGGCCCATGGGTCACGCGCTGGCGCTGGGCGCGATCGGCGTGCTGCTCAGCATCGCGGGCGCGATCGTGATGTGGGGGCAGGGCCCGGCCTGGTACCCGCTGGCCCTGGCCGCCAGCTCGCTGCCCTGCGCCTGGCTGGGCGCCCGCCTGCGCGGCGCCCGATGAATCGACACACCGGCCTGCGCCGGATCAGCGGGTGAACCGGACCTTGATCGGCGGCGATCTCGCCCGCACCGGTTCACCTTGCGGGTTGCGGGCCGGGGTGAATCGGGTCCGCAGAGCACAGGCCACCGCCGCCTGGCCGAAACCGTGGCCGGGGTCCGCCAGCACCTCGACCGATTCGGTGCTGCCGTCGGCACGAACCACCACCCGGATGATCACCGTCTGCTCGTCGATCTGCGCGGCGTCTCCCTCGCGCGGCCAGGGACACGACCAGCTCTGCTCTTCCAGCGAGATCGCGCGCGAACCGTCGCTGCCCGGCCAGCGCGCGCCGGGCGTCGAACGCCGGTCGGTCCCGCCCGGCGTTCGACCAGCCCCGCTGCCCGTGCCCCGGGATGCCGTCACCCCACCGGCCTGAGCGTGGGCGGTTCCGGTGACCAGGGTATCGCCGGTGAGATCCAGCGGCGCGCCCGGATCCGCTGCTGGCGCGACGATGGTCGCGGTCGCTGCCGCCGCGGGCGGGGAAGCTTCCGCGCGCGCCCGCGCCGGGCCGACAAACCGGCGCAGCGCTGGTTGCCTGACCGGGCGGGTCCGCGCGCTGGATTTGCTGTCGGCAGGCAGAGGCGGATCCGGCTCGCGCGCCGGAAGGAAAGAGACGCTGACGGACACCGGGGCCGGAGCCGCCGCGACCGGGCGGTGATGTCCGCTGGCCCACAGCAAGAGCGAACCGTGCGCGGCGGCGCTGACCAGGAGCGCGGCCAGCCAGGACCGATGCTCACGCTGGGGCTCGCGCTGGCGCTGGCCGGAGCTTCGGGCACCCAGCACGAGATCCGACCTCGGCGCGGTCAGCGCCGCAAGCTCTCGACGTCGGCGCGTCGAAACCCCCGCGGGTACAGTTGCAGATACTCGCGCGCGGCCCGCTGCACCTCGCCGTCCGCCCCCGCCCGTTGCAGCGCGATGACCCGCAGGTAGGCCGCGTCTTCCGCCCTGGCGTCGGCGGGATATCGGAACCGGAAGGCGGCAAACGCAGCCGCCGCTCCCCGGCCATCACCGGCGCGCAGCAAAGCCATCGCGGCCCGAAAATCCACGGCGGCATCGGTCAGCGAAGGATCGCGGTGGCGGGAGCCGCGCGCCGGCGGCGCGGTCGCCGCCAGCGGCGGGGGCGCCAGCGCGCGGGGCGCGGCCGACCCGAGCGCGGGCGCCGACACCGGCACGATCGGCGGCAGTGACCGGCCGGGCGGAACCCAGGTCGCGCCCGCGGCGATGGCCAGCGCGGGCTGCCCCCGCAGCCGCAGCACCACGCTTCCTTCCGCGACCGCGACCCGCACGGTCCGCCCGTCCTCGACGCTGACCGTGAAGGTGGTCCCGGTGTCCTCCAGCTCGCCGTCTGGCAGC
>Ga0207701_10003796_pt1 | contig 15458 bp, 7 predicted proteins | sample KBSSwiSSwithPhiX_FD_184294 | JGI IMG/M metagenome (GOLD analysis project Ga0207701, IMG submission 184294) | Switchgrass rhizosphere bulk soil microbial communities from Kellogg Biological Station, Michigan, USA, with PhiX - S5 (SPAdes) (version 2) | ecosystem: Environmental > Terrestrial > Soil... | reverse complement strand
TCCTGGCCGCACCGGCATCAGCGCAGGTCAGCGTGCATGTCGGAGTCGGAGTGCCACCCGTGGCCGCCGGCGTCGTCATCGGTGCCCCGCCGGTCTACGCCTATCCGTACCCGGCCTATCCGCCGCCGCCAGGTTATTACTACCCGTATCCAGGCCCGTACTACTATGGCTACCCGGTATACGGCCGCGTGTACTACGCCCCTCGTTACTACTACGGTCCCGGCTACTACCGTGGCGGGGCGCCCTATTACTATCGCGGCGGCGCCCCGTACTACCGTGGCGGAGCGGCGTACAACAGAGGTCCTGTGTATCGGGGCAACGTGCAAGTCTCGCCTGGCAACGCCGGCAACAACGTGCGCTACTCACGCGGCAACGGCCGGCGGTAGCTCTTAATACGGCACGTCTATCAGCCGATCGCCCGCGCGCATATCTTCCTCGAGCAGGTTGAGCAGCGCTCTGGCGACCGGCCCTGGCTTTCCATCAGCGATCGGCTCGCGATCCCACTGCACAATCGGAGCGACCTTCACCGAGCTGCCAAGCAGGAGCATCTCGCGAGCTGCGCGCGCGTCAGCGACCGCGACGTCGCTCACCTCCACGCCGGTGATCGCGGTTCCGATGAGTCCTCGCGCAAGCTCCAACAGCCGCAGCGACGTGCAACCGGGCAACACGCGCTCGAACTTCGGATGCCGGAACACTCCATCACGCGTCACGAACGCGACATTCATGTTGGAGCTCTCACCAACGAAGCCATCCTCGTCGATGAAGACGCCGTTGTCGAACCCAGCCTCCTTCGCCTCCATCTGCATCAGGACGTTCGGCAGGTAGTTGGTCGCTTTCGTGATCGCATAGAGAGGCGGCTTGATCGGATACGTGGTCGTCATCACGCGCAAGCCCTCGGTGTACCAGCGCTCCGGGTACGACAGACCGCCGAAGATCATGACGAAGAATCCCGGTTGTGCGCCCGCCGCCGGACTCAACTCGAGGCTTCCCGGCCCGGATGACAGCCAGTACCTGATGGCGCCGTCGCGCAGCTGGCTCGCCGCCGCCGTCTTGATGATGATGTCGCGCATCTGCTCGCGCGAGCCGAACAGCTTGAGCCGCGAACGCTCCGCCGACCCCAGGAAGCGATCGAGATGCGCTTCCAGATCGTAAATACGCCCGTTCACCAGACCAGCAGTGTCGAAGATGCCGTGGCCGCGGTGGACCATGTGATCGTCGAACGGAATGACCATCAGCGCGGGATCAGTGACGATGCCTCCGAGCTGGCTGGAATAGAACGCGCTGAACTTGACGGGTTGCCGCGTGCGAAGCGCGCGCAGGCCGGCAAGCACATCCTCCGCGCCGAGAACTGGTAGAGCAACAGCTGGCATACGAAAACTCTAATCCGATCCGGCAGCTGAGTCGAATGACTCGTAGTGATCCCGACCGGAATGGCGATTGCACACGCCGGTGCCATGGCGAAAACAAGTCCCGATCTGGATACCTCTTTACACCATCGCCTTATGGCACTCGCCGCATTCGAACCACACGGCATACCGGTGGTCAGTCTTTACCTGAACCTCACGCCGGATCAGCACGGCCGCGACAACTACCACATCTTCGCGCGCAAGGCATTTGCGGATCAGCTGAAACGCCTTGACGAGAAATCTGCGGAGCACGCCAGCCTCGAACGCGATGTCGAGCGCATCAACGACTACCTCTCGATCGAGCTCAACCGGGCGGCAAATGGACTGGCGATATTCGCCTCATCGGGCACGGGCGAATTCTTCGAAGCGATTCAACTCCAGGCGCCGATTGGCGACCACTCGCTTTTCATCGGCGAGGCGCCCCACATCTATCCGCTCGTGCGCTTGATAGACCAGTACCCGAGGTACGCCGCCGTCCTGCTCGATACCAACAGCGCGCGGATCGTCGTGTTCAGCCTGGGGGCCGTCGAAAAGAGCATGCAGCTGGCGGGCGTGAAGACTCGCCGTCATTCGATGGGCGGCTCCTCTCAAGCACGATACCAGCGCCACCTCGAAAATTTTCATCTGCATCACGTCAAGGAAGTCGTCGATACGCTTGACCGCGTCGTCGGCGCTGACAACATTCAGAAGATCATCGTTGCAGGTGACGAAGTCGTCGTTCCGATATTCAAGGACGCGATACCAGCACACTTGAGCGAAAAGCTGGTGGACGTCATGAAACTGGATCGCCAGGCCAGCAACGATGAAATCGCCGAGGCGACGCTGGAGGCTCTTCGTCAGCAAGACGCCAGGACCGACAGCGAACGAGTCCAGAGTGTTGTCGACGCGTGGCGCGCCGGGGGCCTGGGTGTCATGGGCCCAGAGGCAACCTTACGAGCGTTGCAGCTCGGACAAGTCGAGGAGTTGTTGATCGCGGCGACGCCGCAGGACCTGAAGCCGGTGCAGACACTCCCGGCGGACGCCGCACCCGAGCCGATGGCAACGCAGACAACAACGCCAGCCAACTCAGATCAGCGTCAGCTGCACCTGTCGGACGAGCTCGTGACGCGCGCGCAAAAGACTGGCGCGCGCATTCGGATCATCGAGGACCCGGAGCTGTTACGCGCTCACGGCGGCGTCGGCGCGTCGTTGCGCTTCCGCGTCTGAGCGTGTCCGACGAGTCCTGACGTAGAGGCGGGATCAAGGAGTCCGGCAAACGAAGTTGCTGGCGTCGTCGATGCTGCCCGTGCCGTTGTACTGCGCGATTTGTGGATACGGGCAAAGTGGACGAGTCCGCACGGCGCGACCATCGGCCTGCAGCGACGCGATGATTTCCGCTGGCGCTTTCCCCTCTTCGCGCCACTGCTCCAGCGCGGCGAGCGCATCGAACACGTTGGGGCCTTCGCCTCCTCCACAGTGGCCCATTCCCGGCGCCATGTACAGCCGCACCGCTCCATGCGCATCGGATGCGCCAAGCGTGTCGACCAGGCGCTTGTAGTAGTTCACTGACGATCGCGGTGGGACGTTGGTATCGCCCCACCCGTGATAGATCACGAGCTTGCCTCCGCGGCTCACGAACTGTTTGATGTCGGGCGACGATGCGCTCACGATGCCGCCGTCGGCTTTCCGCGCCTGCTCCAGATGCTTCGCGACATCCAGCGTGCGGAAATCCCAATTCGCATCCTTGAACACCATGTACTTAAAGAAATCATCCGACATGCCCAGCGGCCTCGCGCCGCCGGCATTCACCGTCCAGCGCGGCTCGCTGCCGGGCTCGACTCCCGGAAACACCTCTTCGCCGGTACGCGGGTTCACGACGGGCGCATAGATCGCCTTCGCGGCTCGGACCTGCGGAGCAGTCAAACAATCCGGACCGTCCGCGCCCGCGCACGCTATCACCGACGGATCGAATGTGCAGCGCATCGGATCGCCGATCAGTCCATCGACCAGGCCGTCACGCTGATCGCAGGCATTGAGCGCGGCCCGATGCAGAACCGCCAGCTTCTCCCGCGGAATGAAGCTCGCCGCATCATGATGGGTCGCTTGCGACGCGGCAACCAGTTGAAAGCTCTGGTCGGTCCGGTTGTATCCAGGAGCGCCAGCGACGATACCGTCGAAGTCCTGCGGATAGCGTTGTGCCTCCATGAACGCCTGGCGTCCGCCGCCCGAGCAGCCAACGAAGTACGAGAGACGCGGAGCCGTGGCGTACGCGGCGGCGACGATTGCTTTGCTCTGAACCGCGGTTTCGTGAACGGCGCGATAGCCGAAGTCGATCAATTTCTCCGGATGGTCGACGACAAACTGCGCGTTATCACCGACGTGCCCCGTATCGGTGGATGATGCGGCGTATCCGCGACGGAGCGCGGACGCGAGTGCCGCATATTGAATCGAGCCGCCCCAGCCGCCATTACCGACCTGCTGAAACTTGCCGTTCCAGCCGGCAAGCGGCAGCCACACTTCCGACTTGATGTCCGAGTCCGATGACGGCGTCAGCGTAAGAGCGACACGGCAGAATGTCGGCAGCTCGGTGAGAGCAGCGGGCGGCGCGCTCGCGCCCGGTGCTGCCGGCGGGACGAACTGGCGCGACGTGACCGGTTGCGAGAGCGTCACCCTGGCATTTGTCAACGTGAGCGATGCGGCCATTCGCTCGCACGCCGCGGCGTCCATCGAGACGTGCTGCGCCTGAAGTGCCGCAGCACAGGAGAGAGCACACACGAGAGATATCAGAAGTCTCATAGTCGCTCCGACGCGCGAACGGTAGCGCTCGGCAAAGGCATTGTCAATTCGGCGGCCTTTACCCTGTCTACCCAGAATGTGGTTCTTGACAGGCCCTGATTCGACCTGCAATAACGACTAGGGGAGGCGATCTCATGCGTTCGAGATATCTCGTGACAACGCTCGTGCTGTTGGTCGCAGTCGTGCTGCCAATGACGGCGGCGGCCCAAACGTCGGCTTCATCGAACGATAAGGCGGCAAAGCCCTGGACCGCGCCACGCACGCCGTGGGGAGATCCCGATATCCAGGGACTCTGGCCGGCGAACGACATGCAGGGCACGCCGTACGAACGGCCTGAGTCGTTTGGGACGCGTGCGACGTTGAACGACAAAGAATTCGCCGAGCGTCAGGCCGCCCGAGAGAGACAGATCAAAGCCGACGGCGAGGTCTTCGTGCCGCAAGATCAGCGCACTGGCATCGGCGGTCCGTCACACTGGAGCGCCGGCGAGCGCGGCAACCCGCAGCGCCAGGCGTCGCTCGTCATCGATCCACCGAACGGCCGCATTCCAGCGATGACCGAGGAAGGCAAGAAGCTCTTCGATCGCGCGCGCAGCACTTACTACTACGACTTCCCGGACGCCGTCGTGTCGCATCCGTTCGAGACATTCGAGGACCTGGGTCCGTACGATCGCTGCATCACGCGCGGCGTGCTTTCATCGATGCTGCCAACGGCGTACAACATGGGCACGGAAATCTTGCAGATCCCGGGGGCCGTCGTCATCCGCAACGAGATGATTCATGAAACACGCATCGTCCCGGTCGATGGCCGTCCGCATATCAGCTCGAAGATCCGGTCGTACATGGGTGACTCACGCGGTCACTGGGAAGGTGAGACGCTCGTCATCGAGACGATCAATTTCAACGGCAAAGTCGGACTCACACGGAACGGCAACACGCTTCTGACCAGCCCGGATCTCAAGCTGGTGGAACGCCTCACTCGCGTCGCCGCCGATACGCTCCAGTACGAGGCGACGGTGGAAGACTCGCGCACGTGGACACGCCCGTGGAAGGTCTCGCTCCCGCTGAAACAGCATCCCGAGTATCAGTTCTTCGAGTACGCCTGCCACGAGGGCAACTACGCCGTGCGCAACATCCTCAGCGCCGAGCGGGCGGCGGAGAAAAAGGCTGTTCCGTCGAGCAGTTCCTCGAGCCAGCCGTAGACAGACGAATAGACTTCCAACTCCCAATTTCCAACTCCCAACTCCCAAGCATCGTATTGGCTTGGGAGTTGGAGTTTGGCGCGTAGAATGTCCGCACGATGGCGCTGGCCCCTGGCACACGGCTCGGGCCCTACGAAATCGCGGCGCACCTCGGCGCCGGCGGCATGGGCGAGGTGTACCGGGCCCGCGACACGCGCCTCGATCGCACTGTCGCGCTGAAGATCTCGAAAGAGCAGTTCACCCCGCGGTTCGAGACCGAGGCGCGGGCGACGGCCGCCCTCGAACACCCACACATCTGCCGCCTCTACGACATCTGCCATGACGAGGGCACCTCCTTTCTGGTCATGGAGTATGTCGAAGGCACGCCGCTCGCCGGCCCGCTGCCGCTGGATCGCGTCCTGACCTATGCCGGACAGATAGCGAGCGCGCTCGACGAGGCGCACCGCAAGCAGATCGTGCATCGCGATCTCAAGCCCTCGAACGTGCTGGTCACGGCGAAAGGCGGCGTGAAGCTGCTCGATTTCGGGTTGGCGAAACTCGGGTCCGGTACTGGTGCGCTGGATGATGAGGCGCTGACGCGAGGACTGACGGCGGCCGGCACGATCGTCGGCACGCTGCACTATATGTCGCCCGAGCAGTTGCAGGGCAACGCCGCCGACACGCGATCGGACATCTTCGCGTTTGGCGTCGTGCTCTACGAGATGTTGACCGGGAAGCGCGCCTTCGAGGGCGCGTCACCCGCCAGCGTCATCGCCGCAATCCTCGAGCGTCCAGCGCCGTCGATCGCCACGGTGGCGCCCTCCTCGCTCGATCGCTTGTTGCAGCGCTGTCTCGCAAAGGATCCCGACGAGCGCTGGCAGTCCGCGCGCGATGTCAAAGCCGCACTCGACCTCATCACCGAGCCGCCGATCGCCGCGCAGCCGTCTCCCGTCGACACGCGACGACGCTCATCACCGTGGCCGTGGGTGGGCGTCGGCGTTCTGGCGCTTGGGCTCGCCGGCCTTGCATTCGTTCACTTGCGTGAAACGGCCCCAACGCTCTCGGTGGTGCGGTTTCAGGTGTCGGCCCCTGACAAAATGAAGATCGTCTCGCCGCCGTGGGTGTCTCCCGATGGACGCTCCGTCGCGTTTGTCGCGCAAGGTCCCGACGGAGTGCGCCGCATCGGGATTCGACGACTCGACGCGCTCGACTCCCGTGTGCTGCCTGGTACCGACGATGCGTCCGAGAATGTCATCTGGTCGCCGGACAGTCGCTGGATCGCGTTCGCCGCTGACCGAAAGCTCAAGACGATCGAAGCGTCCGGAAGCGGCATTCGAACGATCGGCGATCTCGCCAGCAACATCAGCGGCGGATCGTGGAACAACGATGGCGTGCTGATCCTTGGCGAATTCGCAAGGGGCATCTACCGGACCACGGCGAACGGCGGTACGCTGACGCAGCTGGTGAAACCCACAGGAAACGAAATCGGGCACGTCTGGCCAGTGTTTTTGCCAGACGGCCAACGATTCATCTATATCGGTCTTCAACGCGATCGAAAGGCCGTTGCACATGTGACGACGCTCGATGGCGTTGAGCAGACGAAGTTCGAGCTCGATCAGCGGGCGCGCCCCACCTACGTTGCCGAGCGGCCTGGCAGTTCGCGGCTGCGTCTCTTGTCCAATCGGAACGACACAATCGTTGCGCAACGAGTCGACGAGGCGAGACTTACGCCAGTCGGTGAACCTGACCTTGTCGTCGATGGTGTTGCCGATGCAACCAATTTCGGCGCGCCCGGTCTGTATTCGGTGTCGTCGACCGGAACCCTCGTGTACCTCTCTGGTGAGAGCAGCAAGCCGACGCAGCTCGTCTGGTTCGATCGTGCCGGGAAGCCAATCAGCATGGTCGGCCCCCCGGCCACATACAACGATTTGTCGCTCTCGCCGGATGAGACGCGTGTGGCCGTCACGAGGGGTGATGGCAGCGACGAGGACCTCTGGCTGATCGATCTGTCTCGGAACATCTCGACGAAGTTCACGTTCGATGCGGCGCAGGAGTGGCACCCGGTGTGGTCGCCGGACGGGAAACGTGTCGCGTTCTCATCGACTCGGGTTCGCGGCGGTACGACGAACAGCGTCTTCTGGAAGGACGCTGGGAATGTCGGGAATGAGGACCTCGTGTTGGACACTGGCGCCAACGAGCGATTGGACGACTGGTCACCCGATGGAAAGCTCCTGCTGATCGATCGAACCGAGGGTCGCGACGATCTCTGGATCGTCCCAGTCGCACCGGAGGCACCAGGTGGGCAGCGCACACCGGTGCCCTACTTGACGCAGCCGGGGTTCGCTGAAGCTCGCGGTCAGTTCTTTCCCATTGCGCCATCCGATGGGCGCTACTGGATCGTGTACACGTCCAATGAGTCCGGCCAGAACGAAATCTATCTCGAGTCGTATCCGCGGGGTGCACCGAAGGTGCAAATCTCGACCAACGGTGGAACAGAGCCTCGATGGCGGCGCGACGGCAAAGAGCTGTTTTACATTTCACCCGACCAAAAGCTGATGGCCGTCGCCGTAACGATCGGGTCCGAACTCACGTTTGCCGCACCAAAGGAGTTGTTTCAGACCCGGCTGTCGACGAGCGGCACGCTTGCGTACCGGATGCTTCGCTATGACGTCACGCGGGACGGCACACGGTTCCTGATCAACACGGAGAGCGACTCGCCCGAGACTTCGTCGAATCCCATCACCGTGCTGCTCAATTGGACCTCGCTGCTGAAACCATGAACCGGACGACAGGATGGCGTTAGCCGCGGGCACTCGACTCGGCGTATATGAAATCGGCAGCCAGATTGGCGCCGGCGGAATGGGCGAGGTCTATCGTGCGATAGACACTAACTTGAAGCGTGCGGTCGCAATCAAGGTGCTACCCGACGCGCTGGCCGCTGACGTCGAGCGACTCGGGCGTCTGCAGCGTGAAGCCGAAGTGCTCGCCTCGCTGAATCATCCGCACATCGCTCAGATATACGGTCTCGAGAAGAGCGACCCGTCTACGGGCTCAGGGCACGCCATCGTCATGGAGTTCGTCGACGGCGTCACGCTCGCCGATCGGATCGCACAAGGTCCCTTGCCGATCGAGGATGCCGTGGCGATCGCGAAGCAGATCGCCGACGCGCTCGAGGCCGCCCACGAGCAGGGCATCGTCCATCGCGATCTAAAACCGGCCAACGTCAAGCTGCGGCCGGATGGACAGGCCAAGGTGCTGGACTTCGGGCTCGCCAAACTGGCGATGGGCGAGGCGGCGCTATCGAGTCCTGCCGCGTTGACGGCATCACCGACGCTCACCGTGCACGCGACCTTCCTCGGGGTGATCCTCGGCACTGCCGGCTACATGAGCCCTGAGCAGGCGAAGGGCAAGGTGGTCGATCGCCGCGCCGACATCTGGGCCTTCGGAGTGGTCCTCTGCGAGATGCTGACCGGCCGCCGCATGTACGACGGCGAGACGGCGGCCGAGACGCTGGCGCGGATCATCGAGCGCGAGCCGGATCTGTCTGCGCTGCCGGCGGCAACGCCGGCCACGGTCCGTACGGTACTCGAACGATGCCTCACCAAGGATCCACGCGCGCGGCTCCAGGCGATCGGCGAGGCGCGCATTCTGCTCGAGCGCGCGATCGCGCAGCCACGTGCCGATGAACGCGCGAACGTTCCGGCTTCTGATGAGCCGCGCCGTACGCAAACTGCCACAGCGGCGTGGGTGTTGGCCGGGCTGCTCGCCGTCGCTCTGGCCGCCGCGATCGTGCTCTGGGCCCCGTGGAGGACGACAGCCGCACAGCCGTCGCTCGTCAGGGTGAACGCGGACATCGGCGCCGATGCGTCGCTCATGACCGATGTGGGGACCGCTGCTGTGCTGTCACCAAACGGTGAAATGATGGTGTTCGCGGCGCGGCCCAGGGATCGTCAGACATCGTCTCTGTACGTCCGCCGTCTCGATCAACTCGTCGCGACGCAGATTGCGGGGACCGAAGAGGCGCGCGCACCGTTCTTCTCCCCGGATGGCCAAACGATTGTCTTCTTCACGAATGACAAGCTGAAGAAGGTTGCGGTTGTCGGCGGCGCTGTCGTGACGATCTCCGATGCTCCTGCAGGACGCGGCGGAAGTTGGGGCCAGGACGGCACCATCACGTTTCAGCCGAACATCGGATCGGGTCGAGCAAGCCTCGCACACGTCTCGGCTGCCGGCGGGGAGCCCGTGTTCCTGAAGCCCGAGGACAACGGGCGCGCGCGATTTCCCCAGGTGCTCCCGGGCGGCGCGGTGCTCTACACGAAGTACGCGCCGGCCGGCGCCGGAGAGGTCCGAATCGAATTACCGGATGGCCAGCGTCGCACGCTCTTCCCCGGGGGCTACGGCCACTACTTGCCGAGTGGGCACCTCGTCTACCTGCACGACAACATTCTCTATGCGGTCGCGTTCGACCTCGGACGGCTTCAGCCAATCGGCCAACCGGTCCCGGTGCTCGAGGGCATCATGGCCTCCGACGCCATGTCTGGCGCCCAGTTCTCAGTGTCCGACAACGGAACGCTCGCCTATCTGTCCGGAGGAGGTACGGCAGTCGAAACCCCGGCCATGTCTTGGCTCGATGTGACTGGGAAGGTGACGCCGCTCCTTCCCAGCGGCAGGAACTGGAGCAGTCCGCGCTTCTCTCCCGATGGAGCCAGGCTCGCGTTGGAGATCCTCGAGGGTTCGAATAGTGACATCTGGACCTACGACATCAAACGCAACTCGTTTGACCGGCTGACATTCGATGCACGTGTGCTCGAGACCGAGCCACTCTGGACGCCTGACGGACAACGGATCGTCTTCAGGAAAGGAGACGGCGTTGGTACGGCCCCCAATCTGTATTGGCTACGCGCCGATCTGACAGGCGGCGTGCAACGTCTCACCACCAGCCCATTTACGCAGACGCCCGGATCGTGGCACCCAAGCGGAAAAGCACTGGCGTTTACGCAGACAAGCAATCGAAACAGCCCCGACGTCTGGATACTCCCGATGGAAGGGGACGAGACGTCCGGGTGGAAACCGGGCACGCCGACGGCGCTGATCGATACGGAGGCCAACGAAAACAATCCGCAATTCTCGCCAGACGGGAAGTGGTTGGCGTATGTCTCGAACGCGTCCGGGCCATTCGAAGTGTGGGTACGGCCGTATCCCGGATCCGGGGGACCGTGGCAGATCTCGGTTGGGGGTGGACTCGCTCCAGTCTGGTCGAAGGCAAAGCAGGAGCTCTTCTACGGCACGGTCGGCGGAGAGATCATGGTCGCGTCCTATCGGATCGAGAACGGTGCCTTTCAGCGAGATCCGCCGCATCCGTGGTCAAAATCCAAGTTTGTCCTGCGTGGACCACAACGCAGCTTCGACGTGCATCCTGACGGTAATCGACTCGTGCTGGCCGTGGCCCCTGAGACACAGGAGTCCGTCAAACGTGACAAATTGATTCTTGTGTTCAATTTCTTCGACGAGCTCCGGCGGCTGGCGCCGGTGGCCGGGCGATGATCGCGGCTTCAGCTAATCGGCTCGCGTAGGGCGGGTCTTTTAGGCCCGCCTTCTCGATGTCTATTTCGCGACGCGCCTATCAGTCAGCACCAGGAACAGCCCGTTCAGATCCGACACGACCGCGACACGATATCCAGGCTGCGTGATGATCTCGCCTCGGCTCGACACAACCGTCGACCGTCCTGCCTTCTTGTAGGCGGCGATCGCCTCCTCGAGGTTTCTAACTGTCAGCTGCAAACGGGCGGGGCCGGGATCCTGGATCTTCGCCGCGAGCGGTTTTCGCTCGACACCGGTCACTTCCATGAACTCCAGCGTCATCCGCGTACCTGGGAGCGTTGCGGAAGCGATACGAACTTTCGCGGTTGCCGTGCCTGCCAGACCGCCGAGCGCCTCGTCGGTGATCGATGTCATTTGGAACGGCACCCCGAACTGGTCACGATACAAACTCAGTGACTTGTCGAGATCCTCGACTGTGACTCGGACCCACCCACCAATCACAGATGCGTCGGCCGGCGCCGTCGTCTGCGGCAGTGGATCGAGGTGCAGCAGCTCGACGAGATGAGCACCCGGAACCGCGACCGTCATCGCGCGAGCCATTCCGCCATAGGCGCTGACCCTGCGCACCTTCTGGCGGGCTGATTCCGGCAGACGCGCCGCGGCGGCATCAAGATCACGGACCAGCAGCACGAGCGTGGTGACTCCGGGATCCTGCACGCGCAGCACGTGCGTCTTTCGCTCAATGTCGCGATGCTCGACCGGCTCGATCAGCAGTGCTGTCGCCGGAGGAACGGCGCCCGGCACCGTGGCGTACGCGAATCGCATCTGTGACTTCGGCGCCTGCCCGCCGTGCAGGTCGTAGTGCCATGCCTCCTCATCCCAGGGATACGAGCTCCCCTTCTCCGGCGGCGGCACTTTCAGCCCCAGCTTCGCGTAGAACGCCATGACCGTATCGAGGCTCTCGACCATCGGACTGTAAGAGCGCGCGCCGATGACCTGCGGGCCCGTGCTCGTCTGTGCGAATGCGCTCGTCGTCATCGACAACGCCGCGGCGACCACGGCAATTCCAAACGCAACGCGTCCCATTGTTCCTTCCTGCAGTCCCGTCAACTCCCAAATTCCAACTTCCAACTCCCAAAGAACCGCCTTGGGCGTTGGGAGTTGGAGATTGGGCGTTGACGCATTTAACAACGGCTTTCGTGAAGACCGTCTCTACAATCTTTCGTGTGATTACTTGTATCGCTGCCCGTGCTTGATCACCACCTTCGGGTCACGCAGCACATCGATATGGCGCAGCGGGTCGCCGCCGACAGCGATGACGTCCGCATATTTGCCGGCTGCGATCGATCCGTTGTCGCGATCCGCCCCCATCGCCTTGGCGGCGTCCAGCGTCATTCGCTGGAGCACGATCATCGGATCCATGCCGAGCACGCGAACCCACAGGTCCGCATCCATCCAGGTCGCATGCCGCGCCAGTTCGCCGGCGCTCCCCTCGTCGCTGCCGAAGAGCAGCGTCACTCCCACTTCCTGCAGTTGCGCGATCTTCCGCTTGACGATCGCTTCGGTGTCGGCGCGCGGCGCACGCGGCTGGTAGGCATCCCAGCCCTGCTTGATCTCGCTGACGAGCGCGGCCGGCAGGCCGAGATACGCCTCCGGATCGTCCACGATCTCGGGCTTGGTTGCCGTGTAGGCGCCGTTCAACAAGTTGTTGGCGCCCACCGTGGGCGTCCAGTAGAGAGGCGGTCCGTTCTTCACGCGCTCGCGCAGGCTCGCCATGATGTCGGGAGCGTATTCCGGGCTGTCGACGCCAATGTGCTGGAAGTCGTCTATGCCCATTTGAAGCCCGAGACGAACTTCCGCATCGTTCTGGCCGTGCATGGCGACCTTCTTGCCGCGCGCGTGCGCCTCGGTGATGATGGCGCTCCGTTCTTCCGGCGACATGCGCTCCGTGAAGAACATCTTGATGAGGTCGGCACCCTGGTCGAGGAGCTGTCGCGCCTTCGCGCGCGCGTCGGCCGCATCGGCAATCGGAAGGAACTGACTCGTGGGCGCGGGCGCACCAAGCGCCATTTTCGCCAGCGCGGGCCCGGCTGCGTAGATCGTCGATCCGGGAATCTCGCCGGCGGCAATACGCTTCTTGACGCCGAAGATCGCGTCGGCGGGCGCAGCCATGTCGCGCACGCTCGTCACGCCGCCCATCAGCATCTGCTGCGCCGACGCGGGAATCGTCACGCGTTCGAAATCGGGCGCGTGCTTGAACCACGCGCCCGGATTCGGATGACCGTTGTAGATCAAATGGACATGCAGGTCCCAGAGGCCGGGCAGCACGGTCATGCCTTCGGTTGAGATCTGCTCGTAATCGGTGGGCACGGGCAACGATGCCACCGTCCCGATTCGCTCGATGCGGTCGCCACGAACGAGGATCACGCTGTTGCGGATAGGCGTGCCACCGGTCCCGTCGATGAGCGTCCCCCCGACGAGCGCAATCGGTTTCTTGGATTGCGCCGCCGAGCCTGAGCTTTGGACAGAAGCCACCTTCGCGCGCGCATCGTCGCCGTTCAACCATCGCTCGTAAGCGTCGAAGCGAAACGGCCGCCCGAGAAAGTCTCCGATCAGATCGGCCGCCGGCTTGGATCCGCCGGGGACGAGAACCGTGTCGCGGTAGCGATGCGCGACAGCTGGCGCCAGCAGATTCGTTGGGTCGAACTGACTGAACAAGTCTTTTGCCACCACACGCGACCAGAGATACGTGTAGTAGCTGCTCGTGTAGAGGCCGTTCGCGAGATGCGTGAACTGCGCCTGCAAATACGTCCCGTCCGTCCAGGGGAACAAGCTGTTGTATTTGAGCGACACGTCGTGCACGATTGCCGTCGAATCGACGGCACTCTGGGTCTTGTCGTGCAGAGACAGCGAGACTTTCGCGAGGAAGGCCTGGCGCTGCGCGTCGAGGCCTTTCCCGAATTCGCCGGCCCGGCGCATCTGCTGCACCAGGTCGGCCGGAATCGGCTGATTCGTTTGATAGTGGCGCGCGAACGTGGCCAGCGTCGGCGCATCCCATATCCACTCCTCGAGCATCGTCGACGGCGCTTCCGCGACGTCACCTTCGATGTCGATGCCGTTGATGCCGTTCCAGCGGCCCTGACCAGCGACGATGGCGTGAACCACGTGTCCAAATTCGTGGAAGAGCGTGCGCACCTGGTCGTGCGTCATGAGCCCCGGGTCGCCAGGTACTCCCCCCGGCACGCTCGCCGTCAGCACCGCTTCCGGAATCTGCACTCCGCGTGCGCCGCGGCGCACCGTCGACACCGACGCACCGCTGTTGGCCTTCTGTGTCCGCGGGTGCACGTCGAGATACAACCGTCCGACGAGCGTTCCTCCCTGAAGCACCTCGTACGACTCCACGGAAGGATGCCACGTCGGAAGGCCGGGCGCGGGCCTGAACGTGACGTCGAACAACCGTGACGCCACGTCCATCACACCGGACCTGACCCGCTCGTACGGAAAATACGGGCGCACCGACTGTGAGTCGAAGCTGTAACGCGCGCGCCGGACCTGGTCGGCGTAGTAGGTGCGATCCCACGATTCGAGAGTCGTGGCATCGAGAACGTCCTGCTTCTTTCGAGCGAGCAACTCGGCGTACTCCCGAATGGCGGGAGGGTTCGAAGCCGTGAACACCCTGTCGATGAACTCCGTGACCGTCTTCGCATCTCCAGCCATGCGCGGCCGCGCGTGGTATTCCGCCCACGTCGGGTAGCCGAGCAGCGTCGCGATCTCGTGCCGGATCGCGACGAGCCGCTCGAGCACCTTGACGTTCTGCGGCGCGGCCACATTCCAGCGTTCCATCTGGAGACGCTTTCTCAGCGCTTCGCTTCGTGCGTACGACGACACGACTTGCATGTCGACATCGTCTGTCGTCAGCGTGATCGAGCCTGATGTGTCGGGCTTTTTGGCCGCGATGAAATCCTGCGGAAGCCCCTCGATCTCGGATGCGCTCGCCACGATCCGGCGCTGCCCACCGAGCAGGTTGCGGTTGAATTCCTGTTGAGTCGCGGAAAGCTCGGTTTGCAACCGCGTCAGGCGCGCACGGACGTCCTCCGGTTGGCTCACACCCGCGAGCTCGAGGTCGCGCAGTTCGCGTGTGACATATCGTCGCGTTGCTGGATCGACAGAGGCGAGATCGATGGCGCGAAGCGCAGAATAGATGTCGGGTCTCAACTCGAGCGCGGCGCTTTTCTCCACTAGGCCCTGTCCCAATTCTTCTGCGGCCATCCGCATGCTCTCGTCAGGATGCAATCGCGCCACGATCCTCGTCATCCGAAGGGCACCCTCGAGCTCCAGGCCCATCCGGTCGTACGGCACCAGCGCGTTCTCGACCGTGCGGGCCCCTTGTACGTCGAGGAGTGCCTTCAAATGAGCGTCAGCGCGAGCCGCCCGTTGTTCGACAATGGCGCGCATTGATGCGGTGTCGGACACGCCTGCGTAGAACGGCGTCGGCTCCGGCGCGACGGCGGCCGGAGAGCTCTGGGCGAGGGCCGTGCCGGTAAGCGATACGAGAACT
>Ga0207701_10003795_pt1 | contig 15461 bp, 12 predicted proteins | sample KBSSwiSSwithPhiX_FD_184294 | JGI IMG/M metagenome (GOLD analysis project Ga0207701, IMG submission 184294) | Switchgrass rhizosphere bulk soil microbial communities from Kellogg Biological Station, Michigan, USA, with PhiX - S5 (SPAdes) (version 2) | ecosystem: Environmental > Terrestrial >... | reverse complement strand
GGTCCTTCGTCACGCCACGGTCGATGAGGGCCTTCATCCGGCGGTTCATCTCCGCGAATCGCATCCGGTAGTCGCGCACTTCCTGCTTCGTCATCGTCCGCCCGTGGCCGAGGATGGCCGTGTCGAAATCGAGCGTGAGCATCCGGTCGATCGTCGTGAGGAACTCGATCGCGCTGCCGCCGCCTGGGTAGTCGATGACGGGAATCGCATCGATGATGATGTCGCCCGTATGGATCGTCTTCAGGTCCGGAAACTCGATGACGGTGTCGCCGTTGGTGTGGGCCCGGCCAAACCAGTGCAGCCTGACCTCGACACCGCCGAGGTAGACCTCGGCCTCGTTCCCGAACGTGATGTTCGGCTCGCCCGGCTGCTTGATCCGGAGGAAGTTCGCGCGGATGTTTTTCTGCGCGATGATGTTCACGCCGAACGTGTCGCGCGCGTACTGGTTGCCGCTCGCGTGGTCGGCGTGGTGGTGCGTGTTGAGAACGTACTTCACAGGCAGTGGGCTGACTTTCTTCACCTGGGCGAAGACGTCGGCGGCCTGGCTGGCGAACTTGTCGTCGACGACGATGAGGCCGTCGGTGGTGACGCGGACGGCGACGTCGCCCGACTCGTGGATGAGGCCATCGCCCTTGTCGCCGGGACGGCAGCCCGTCATGCAGGGCATGGCTGGCCCGCGAATGATGTAGAGGCCGTCCTTCACTTTAACGGGGCGCATCGGCGCTTCCGTGAGCACCTCGACGTTCTGTCTCAGCGGAAACTGCTGCGCGATCGCGACGGCGGCGAGCACGACGAAACACGCGGCGGCGGCAACTCTGGTTCGCATGCGCGGTAGTGTACGCTCGCACGCGGGTTTTCGGCCGGGCGGGCTGTGGGGCGAGCGAACTGGCCCCGTTCCCATGGCTCGGCAAGACGGCATTTAGGTCGTCGGAATTCGGAAGGAGAGAGCGGGCTGTCGGATTTCACTCGTCCCAGATGACACCGGGGGGGCACGCGCGCTTGAGGCTCAGTCCTGCCTAGTCGGGCTGCGTTACCGTCAAGGTGCCGATGCAAACGCTCATCACATCAACGCGAACGGCACGCATCATCCTCAAGCCGGCGGTGTTCGGATTGAGTCTGTGGCCGGCGGCGGCGTTTGCTCGAGACGTGTGGTTCGGGGAACTTGGCCCCGACCCGTACCGACGCGCGATCGTCGACAGCGGCGACTGGGCCTTGTGGTTTCTCGTCTTCACACTGGCGTTGACGCCCGCGCGCCGATTGACAGGGTGGCACTGGCTGAATTTGTTCAGGCGCATGCTGGGTCTGTTCGCGTTCTTCTACGCGTCCGTTCACGCGCTCGTGTATGTGACGTTCGAGCCGCTCGCCGCTGTGCAACTCGAAGGCGTTGGCAGCGCGTGGGAGGTTGTGGGAGACGTGATCGCCCTGATTGGACACGAGATTGCGGACAAGCCGTTCATCGCACTCGGCGTCATCGCGGTCGCCGCCCTGTTGCCGTTGGCAGTGACGTCAAGTGCGGCGATGATTCGCCGCCTCGGCGGAAGACGATGGCGGCGTCTGCATCGCCTGGTATTCCTGGCGGCAGGCGCCAGCCTGCTCCATCACTGGTGGCCGCTTGGAGGTCGCTTTCACGCCGATGCATTCGGTCTGTCGCTTGCGATCCTGGCGATCGTCCGGCTCGGGTGGTGGCGTCGCAGCGCCCGACCGCTGACCACTTGAGCGCCGACTTCGCGAACATCTCGTAGGTCTAACCAGTACTATTGGTCACCAGAAGCCCTCCAGGACCATGCTACTGCTGACACTTGGCAACGGGGGGGCCGCAGCCGTCAGGCAGCACGACGCCGCACACCAGCCGCCGTGGCCGGGGTCTGACAACATGAGGCGACGTCAGCGTCGCTCAGACACCAGATAGCGAGTAGTCGGCAAGTATTTTCCGAGGTCCGTGGAAAGCTACCGTCAATGCTGATGATGACCAGTCGACGCCATTCTCATGAAAGCCGACGGCGACTTGTCCTCGCGGCCGTCACGGCTTATCGTCAAGCATGCGCCGACGCGTGAAGTGGCTGCTGCCGCTCCTGCCGCTGCTCCTGCTGGCACTCGCCCACGCCGATCGTGATCCCGACTCAATCGGCAAGTGGCGCAATGCCAGCCGCGCGCCGGTCGGACTGGCGCCGGATCCCGCGGTAACTCCAGAGGGGGTTGTGCAGGTGTATGCGGCGCGCGCGGTCCGATGGCGCGGCTACTTTGGCGTCCATACGTGGATTGCGGCCAAGCCGGCCAACGCCCCAGCGTTCACCGTGTATGAGGTGACAGGCTTTCGCGTTCGCCGCGGCGGCAGCGCCGTCACAATCAGCCAGCGCGTCCCGGACGGCCGGTGGTTCGGCAGCGCGCCCCATCTTCTGGCCGACGTGCGCGGCCCCGGCGTTGATCCGCTCGTTCAGCGCATCGAGCACGCGGTCGCGGCGTACCCGTACAACGACACCTACCGCATCTGGCCGGGTCCCAATTCCAACACGTTCACGGCATTCGTGCTGCGGCACGTGCCCGAGCTCCGCGTGGATCTCCCGGCGCACGCCGTCGGCAAGGACTACCTCGGCACGCACGTGTTCGCGCGCGCGCCGAGCGGTACGGGTGGACAGGTCAGCCTGTTCGGCGTGCTCGGGCTCGTCGCCGGCATCGAAGAAGGCATAGAGCTGAACCTGCTCGGCCTGACGTTCGGCGTGGATCCGAACGATGTCGCTCTGGAGCTGCCGCTGGTCGGCACTCTCGGCTTCGGCGCACCGGTCACCGCTTCAACGCTGAACTGACAAGCGACGACAAACGGATGATAGGTGAACTCGGTCCGGACCTAGCCGAGAGCCAGCCTGAAGTAGACGACTCATTCGTGCCGAAGGGCGATCAGCGGATGCATCCGCGCCGCGCGGCGCGCCGGCACGAACGCGGCGGCAACGCCTACTATCGCGGTCACGGCGGCGATCGCCAGCAATGCCAGCGGGTCGATGGTCGGGCGATACACCGATATGTTTCCGATCCCGATGTCTTCCGACCCCGACGAGGCGCGCATCGCCAGCATCGCGAGTATCGAGAGGAAGAGACCGATACCGGTGCCGATCCCGATCAGGCCCGCGACGCCTCGCGCAATACTCCACACCACCTGCCGGCTGCGAGCGCCGAGCGCCATACGGATACCGACCTCTCGAGAGCGTCTCGCCACGGCGAACGCAACAACGGCATAGAGACCGATGCTGGCCAGCACGAGGCCGAGGCCGCCGAGGACGCCGAGAAACGTGGCGACTGCTTTCGCGGGCGCCTGCGACTGCTCGAGCCTCTGTGCCATCGTGCTCGCCGTCACCACCGGCAGAGTGACGTCCAAGGCGCGCAGCTCGCGCTGCATTGCCGCAACCAAGGTCGCCGCATCACCCGACGTCCGGGCAATGATCGTCGTCGGCAGCGTGCCGGACTGCGTGTACGAGCGATAGAACGGGGGCGCGATCGGGTCGACGACGTCGTCGTCGAAGTCACCAGTGCCCGTATCGCGCACGACGCCGATCACCTCCGCCCAGGAGTTCGGATCGTTGGCCGACCGGAACCGTCGGCCGACGACGTTTATTTCACCAAAGTACTGGCGCGCCATCCTGTCCGTGATCACCGCGACGCGTGGCGTGTCCGCGCCGTCGCGAGCATCGAACACGCGGCCGTAGAGCAGCGGGATGCGCAGCGTGTCGAAGAAGCCCGGTCCGGCCTCGATCACGATGGCATTCACCTCGGATCCCTTCTCTCCGGTAGCGCGGTCGAGGACGATTGGCACGCCGTTGACGTCCATCGGCAGGCCGCGCAACGAGGCAGCGGATTCGACACCGGGAATTGCCTGGATCCGGCGTAGGAGATTGTCGTACAGCGTCCTCGCCGCCGTGTCCGAGTAGCCAGCAAATCGCAGGTCGGTCTCGAGCATGGCAACACCATTGACGGCAAAGTCGACCTTATGCGCCCTCGCCGCGTTCAGCATCTGGAGGAAGATGCTCGTGCCGCCGAGCAGCAGCACGGAGACAGCCACCTGGAAGACGATCAAACCGTTCCTCATGGTGAGTCGCCGATGATCGATCGGCTGTTGTCCCTCGTCCCGCAGCGTCTGCAGGAGGTCAACCCTCGTGGCCTTGAGCGCAGGCGCCAGGCCGAATGTGACACCAGTGAGAAGCGACAGCGCGATCGCAAAGGCGAGCACGCGATAGTCGAGAGTCAAGTCGACTCTGAACGGGAGATCGACCTGCTGCAACGTCTGCATGCCCCACCATGCCAGGATGCAGCCAGCGAGGCCGCCCGCCAGCGATAACAGCAGGCTCTCGGTCAGCAGGTGCCGTACGAGTTGACGACGCGTCGCGCCCATCGCCAACCGGACCGAGACTTCCTTCGCGCGCGCGGCGCCGCGGACCAGCAGCAAGGTGGCCAGGTTGCTGCACGCGATGGCGAGCACGAGGCCAACGATCACGAGCACGAGAGAGGCGAGCGCCATGAACGGGACGTCCGCCTGCGGATGGATGCGCACGTCGGTCGAAGCCACCACCGTCATGCCTGGACCCAGGGCAAACTCGCCCGACCGGCGGAAATCATCCGGATGCTCGGCTTCGAGCCGGCGGCCAAGCAGGTCCATCGCCGCTCTGGCCTGCGCGACGGTGACGCCCTCACGCAACCGGGCTTTCACGAACAACGGCACGTATATGGTGGACGCTGCGCGCGCCGCGGGGTTCTGCGAGATCACTGGAAGTGCCGTTACCGGCAGCCAGAGATCCGTGCCGAGACCGACATCGACGATGCCCCGGTGATTCGCTGGACCGACGCCGATGATCGTCACGGGCGCACCTTCAACCCGAATCACGCGTCCGACGATCGAACGATCCGCGCGAAAGATCGTGGTCCACGTCTGGTACCCGAGCACGCCGACCAGCGGAGCTCCAGGCCGCTCTTCTCCATCGTCGAACCAGCGGCCGAGCGACGGCCGCAGCCCCAGGACGTCGAGATACGTCGCGGTGGCGAATTCGACTGCCGCGTTCCGAATCGCGCCGTCGTGCAGGTAGCGCGACGGATTCGGGATGCTGCCGGCCATCGTCCCCGCAAAGACATCGGTGTATTCCGCGATCTCGTGGTAGACGGAATACGAGGTGACGATCATCGGCTTGCCCGAGCGATCGTTCTGGTAGATGTTGACGAGGCGATCCGGATCGGCGACCGCTTGTTGGCGGAACAGGACCGCGTTCACGAGGGTGAAAATCGCGGTGGTGGCGCCAATGGCGAGGCCAAGGATCAGCACCGCCGCGGAGGTAAAGCGCCAGTCGCGCACGAGACGCCTGATCCCGTAGCGCGTATCGCGCACGAGCGCGTCCCAGGTGGCGGTCGCGCTCGCGTCGCGGGTCTGATCGCTCATTCCGCCTTCGCTGAAGCCAGGGTGGACAAGTCGGCTCTCTTGTAGATTGGCAAAGGGAGAAGACGAACGCCAGCGCGCAGAAGTTCCATGCCTGCGAACTAACGGGCGCCGGCGTTCCTGACGCGAATGCGCACGAGTTGGCTGCTCGCTGCCAGGTAGAGCGACTTGCCGTCGGTATCGCCGAAGACGAACCCGGGCGCGAATTCAGGCGGCACGATCGTGCCCAGATGCTTGCCATCGGGCGTGAACACCCAGATGCCACCGGGACCGACGGAGTACAGATTTCCTTTCTCGTCGAACTTCATCCCGTCTGGATTGCCGGTGCCTTTTCCGGCGCTCATGTCCGCAAAGAGCTTCCCATTCGCCACGCTCCCATCACGCTGCACTTCGTATCGCATGATGGTGCGCTTGACCGAGTCGTTGACGTAGAGAAATTTCTCATCCGGCGAGAGAACGATCCCGTTCGGACGTTCGAGATCCTTGATGGCCAGTTGCAGCGTGCCATCCTTGAGCAGGAACACGCCCTGATACGGCAACTCCTTCTTCAGATCCCAGTCGGCGAACCGATTGCCGCCGCTGGGATCGGTGAAGTACAGCGCGCCATCCCGTCGAAACACGAGGTCGTTCGGGCTGTTCAAGCGCTTGCCTTCGTAGCGCTCGGCCAGAATCGTTCGTTTGCCATCTTTCTCCAGCCGCACGACGGCACGGTCCGCTTCCGCCGCGTAGACAATCCGCCCTTGCGGATCGACCGTGATGCCGTTGGCGCCGAATCGCGGGTTATTCGGACGACCGGTGGTCCTGGTCCAGTCAGGCTTCTCGAGAAACGCCGTCATCTTTCCGTCGGGTGTCCACCTGTGAACGACATTCGCCGGAATGTCGCTGATCAGCAGATGGCCACCGCCGGACTCTCTGACCCATACGATTCCATTGATGAAACCGAACCCGCTCCTGACGGTCTCCATCGTCGTACCTGGAGACACGATCTCGTCGAAGCCCGGGTCCACTCGCATTGTCGGTCCCGATTGCGGCGTCTGCGCGGTCAGCGCAACAAACACGGCTCCATTGATGAGCGCAGCACAGCAGATGGCGAAATACTTCATGCCCGGTATTAAAACCTTGTTTCTTAGCGTTGTCACCGGCAGATGGTCGGTATACTTCACTGTCCAACAGGAGCGAAGCCATGTATCACATTGCCGGGCGCCACGTCCTTCTCGCCGCCGTTGTCACCCTCGCGGCAGGCATTGCGGTGCCTCCGGTCCTGGTCGAGGCGCAACAGCAGCGCGACAGTGAAACGACGGTTGCGGCGCTGGCCGCCAAGGTCAAACGGTTCGAGGACATGCAGCAGATCGCCGATCTGCTGAACGAATACGGTCGCGCGCTCGACACCCGTGACTTCAAGGCCTACGCTGCCTTGTTCACCAAAGACGGCTCGTGGTCGGGTGGCCTGGGCACGGTCACGGGCGGACCGCAGGCGATCTACGACTTCATGACCAGCCGGATCGGTGGTGGCGGTCGCGGCGGCACTCCGACCATCGGATTCGGCAGCACCTACCACATCATGTCGAACTTCAAGATTGAGGTGAACGGCGACACCGCGACGGCGACATCGCGATGGACGTTCGTGAGCGCCGCGCGCGGGCCGGGCATCCAGGTCGCCGGTCGCTACGAGGACAGGCTGGCCCGCGAGGATGGCGTATGGAAATTCAAGTCGCGACAGGCGTTCAACGACGTCACGGCGCCGCCGCCCGCATCGGCTGCCGGATCATCGTCGAACTCGCGCTGAGTCGAATCTGCGGATCACGTCCGCCGATTCGGCACGAGCACGAGGATCATTCCGGCGACCAACACGGCAGCTCCCAGGAGAGGTGGTAAGGCAACGCCTCTGCGTTCGCTGGTCTCCACCTTCAGGGGACCAGTATCGAGGACGGTGTCACGATCTCTCCAGAAGATTCCGCCCCACAGCAGGATGACCATGCCAAGGGCGACCAGAGCGAGTCCAGCGATTCTTCGTGGCGACATGCTCCGAATGCGAATCGCACGTGTCGGTCATCGCTGCAACGGCGGCAGCAGTGCCTTCCGTTCCGGCGGAAGGTGCTGATCGACAGCGTTCATCATGAAGCCCACCCTGAAGTAGTCGCCCATGATCATCATCAGTTGAACGGTCTGCTGCCGGCCGAAATGGCCGATCATCTTCTGCCACAACTCGCTGCTCACCTTGTGCTCGCGATACAACGTGCGGCCAAAGGTGATGAGCGTGGCGTCCTTGTCGGTCAATCCCGTCACCGGCCGGTCGTGCTTGACGACGTCGATGACCGACTGCTCGAGCCCCTGCTTCAAGCCCGCTGGTTCGTGCGCGGACCACTCGTACTGCTGGTCGATCTCGCGCGCCATGATGAGCACTGCGAGCTGAAAGTACCGGGCGCCAACCGGGCTGTTCACACCCGTGGGAGTGCCGAGGCTGCGCTCCCGGGGGCTGTAATTCGTCAGGTGTCCAGGTCCCGGCCCCGGCTTGGCTGTCGGTGGCCTTTGGGCCAGGAGCTTCTTCCCTTCCTCGTCCAGATCGTCCGGCGTGACCCACGGCAGCCGCGACAGCGTGATCGGGTTGATGTCCGGCGGCAGCGCGGGTTGTGTCTGTGTCTGCACTATCGAGGGCAGCGACGCAAGCAAGAGTACGAATAATCGAACGCGCATGAAGTCACCCTCCCACGTCATTTGAATGCGTTCTTACGTCGTAGACTTGTCAACGCCCAACTTCCAATTTCCAACTCCCAAGCGATCAGGCTGCTTTTTGGGAGTTGGCGGTTGGGCACTGACGCGTCCTGGAGCAGCGTGCCAATCCTAGCCCGAGCCCTGACGATGCGAAAGCCGTTTTCTTCGGCATAATCGTCCTGATGCGGGCCTATCCAGCCCGAAACATCAGTGGCACGATCTGCGATCCGAGACCGCTCGCGACATAAACGGCCCTGCTGTTGGACGTGAGCTTCCCCACCCAGTCGAATGCGCCGCCGTCGATGAGCGGAAGCTCGATTCCTTCGTTGGATCGAGCCGCGATCTGAAAACGCAGGCCGTGGTTGTAATACGGATGCTCGAGAACCGCTCGCGCGACCGCGTAGTCTTCGAGTGCTGCAACGATACGGTCGCCGAGCGCGGCTCTTTCTGAAGTTGTCAGCAGCGTGATGCGCCGGTCCGGAAACGAGAACCCGTGCTGCTCGAGCTGATCGAGCGCGCCGATCATGACCGTGATCTGCTCAGTGATGGCATCCACGACACGCTTATGGTTCTGCTGCTCCACTCCCGCCGTCGCCAGGCAGAAGATGCGGAAGTGCGCCGTGAATCCAGGCTGCCTCGGAATCGCCTGCGCGCGAACGCAACGATGTGACGTCGCCAGTCGAACGATGGCGGCGGGGTCGCGACGCAGCCGGCGAGCACACTCGAGCGCCATCACGTTGGTGGGATCAGAGACGACTTCCGTGCCGCGCAGTGCGGAGAGCACTTTGTTCTGGCTGGCGTGGCCCATGATGGCGCAAGCGCCGAGGGGAGCGACGGGCGAAAGCTCGATCGATTCAAAAGCGGACGCAGCTCTCAGGAGATGCCCATCGACGTCGATGATGGTCCGTTGATCGGCGACGCCCAGCTGGACAAAGCGATCGCGACCCCACTGCTCCATCAGTTCCGCCGGCAGACGTCTGACTGCCCGTGCTTCCGCCACATCGAGCAGCAGCGACCAGAGACGCGACCCGGACAATCCGTCCGTGAGCGCGTCGTACGTACCCGGTGGTAACCCGGCTTTGACCCATGACCGTGGTGTCTGCGGCATCGGTCCATTGTGCGTTACAGACATCGCAGCCTGGCGGTGAAGGTCATTGCACTCGCCGGGCTACCCGCCTAATCTACCCAGGAACTCGCCTGTGTTGGTCCTGTTGGCAATCGTCGTTTGTCGGAATCGGCCGGATTTCTCGCCCCGACCTGCGCCGAACACTCAACACAGGCGAGGTGTGGAGTAGCCCATGCGCAGGATCGGATTGACTCTGTTCGTCATGCTGTCGGTGTGCGCGTTGCCGGTGCCGGCGCAGGAGCCGCCAGCGAGTGCGGCACCGCAGGTTCACGCCAATCTGAACCAACTGATGCGCGGTGTGCTGTATCCGGCCGCCAACGTGGTGTTCTTCGCGCAAGCCGACGATCCAGGAGCGGTGAAGCCCATTCCCGGCAACGACCCCGGAATGGCGACGGACCCTCTGACCAGCACCTTCGGCGGCTGGCAGGCGGTCGAGAACGCGGCGCTGGCGCTGGCCGAGTCCGCCAACTTGCTCGTGATCCCCGGGAGAACGTGTGCGAACGGCGTGCCCGTTCCGACCAAGGATCCGGAGTGGTTGAAGTTCGTCAACGAGGTTCGCGACACGAGCATGAGCGCATACAAGGCGGCGCAGACCAAGAGCCAGGACAAGATGATCCAGATCTCCGAAACGCTCAGCACTGCGTGTGCGGGCTGTCACCGCAAGTGGCGCGACCGGCGGACGCCGGACAACCGCTGCAAGTAGATACTCGCGCGTGATGACTCGGTCCGGACCTAGTCGAAGGCCGCTCTATTTAGTGATAGTGCCTTCGGCGCCCGCGGTTCGACCTGTTCCATACGGCACGATTGCCTGCCCGTTTGGGCCGGGGACCCTGCCCAAGCACAATCTTTTCCCTTCGTCTGCACCGCCGTAAGATTCGCCTATGCCACGCTGTCCGGCGTGTTCCGCTGAAGTACGGGAAGACCCCGCGACCAGTTGGTGCCCGCACTGCGGAGAGGTGCTGCTGCGCGACACGACCACGGCGGCAGTGATTGACGCCGATAACGCGGGGCGCTTTCCATCCCCTTCGCCATCATGCCATCGCCAGCTGTCGCACTTCGTACCTGTCGACCACGCACGTTTCCCGCCGGGACGTATCTTCGCGTCTCGCTATCGCATCGTCAGTCTTCTTGGGCGCGGAGCGATGGGGGAAGTGTATCGGGCGGACGATCTCAGATTGGGCAAGGTTGTCGCACTGAAACTCCTTGGGACTCAGTCCGCTCCGGCAAGCGATCTGGATAGATTTACCAGCGAGGTTCGGCTCGCGCGAGAGATAGCGCATCCGAATGTGTGCCGTGTCTACGACATCGGAGAGGCCGACGGCTGGCACTACCTGTCGATGGAATACGTCGATGGTGAAACGCTGGCGTCACTGCTGCGGCGAATTGGCCGCATGCCGCGCGAGAAGGCCCTCGACATCGCCAGACAGCTCTGTGCCGGTCTTGCGGCCGCCCATGATGTCGGCGTGCTTCACCGCGACATCAAGCCGTCGAACATCATGCTCGATGGCCGCGGGCGCGTTCGACTGATGGATTTCGGCCTCGCGGTTCCCCGTGGCGAATTCGTTGCGGGAGAAGTTGTGGGTACAGCCGCCTATATGGCTCCTGAGCAGCTCGCCGGAGATCGCGCGACGGAACAGACCGATCTGTACGGCCTCGGAGTTGTTCTGTACGAGCTGTTCTCCGGTCACCGGTTGTTCGCCGTTCGCTCGATTGATGAGCGGGTCCTCGCCGGTCAGAACACACCGATACCGGAAGAAACGTTTCGCGATCGGGACCCGACCGTCGCACGTGTCATTCGATCATGCCTACAGAAAGATCCAGCGGCACGACCAGCCGCAGCGAGTGTTGTTGCTGCCGCATTGCCGGGTGGCGACCAGTTGATGGCCGCCGTGGCACAAGGACGGCTCCTCGAGCCAGAGATCGTGGCGGCAGCGGGCGAGAAGGTTCGATGGCGCCCCGCGGTTGCATGGTCGATCTTCGGCGTCACGATGATGATGCTGGTGGGAGTGGCTGCCCGGATTGGCGCGATTACGCAGGTACAGCCGTCGTTGCTGCCCAAGCCGCCCGAGGCCCTCGTCGAGCGTGCGCGTGAAATCCTTGCGTTAACGAACCATCAGGGCAGTCGTGGCGACAGCGATGCCTGGTTTGTGCCGGAACTCGTCTCTACGGCCGCTCGTCGGCCATCAAATGCTCGCGTCAGCGGGTTCCGGTTTATCTATCGACAGAGCCCCACTCATCTCGTACCGCGCGGGTTGACTGGGACCGTCTCCGATCTCGATCCTGCGCTGGATGTCGCAGGGATGGCATCGGTGACGGTGGATGCGTCTGGACAGCTGATCAAGCTCGTCGCGGTTCCGTCGGATCAGGAGTCCGCTGCGAGGTCACCATGGGCGGACTGGGCGAGCCTGTTCAACGCAGCTGGCCTGAACTTGGGAGACTTTGACATGGTGGAGTCGCATCGCGCCGCGCCGATCACACATGATCGCGACCTCGCATGGCGCCGGCGAGCGGTCGGAGTTACCGATTCCATCGTTGAGGCTGCAACCATGCATGGCACTCCGGTGTACTTCGAGGTGCGTGGGAAGTCGAAGTCCATCGACAGCCCTCGGTCCGCCCTGTCGACAGGGCGTGGACCGGCGGCGGAAGCATTCGTGTTATTCATGACTGTCCTGCTGTCCGGGATTGCTGCACTCATGGCTCGGGTCAACCTTCGGCGCGAGGCGAGCGACCGCGCGGGCGCCAGGAAGCTCGGCGCGTTTGTTCTCGCCGGTAGCCTCGTCTCAAGCGTTTCTCAAGCGCATCACGCCTCTGTTGCGACCGACGAGATTTTGCTCGTCATGTCGCTCGCCGGCCGGGCCCTGCTGTTGGCGTGCTTAGTGTGGCTGATTTACCTGGCTCTTGAGCCGGGTGTGCGCCGGTTGTGGCCGCACACATTGATCACGTGGACACGAGTGATATCCGGGCGCGTTCGCGATCCGTTGGTCGGCCGCGACGTGCTCGTCGGCGTTGCCCTTGGAGTGACATTGATCGGAGCGCGGGTGGCGCTTACCGGCGAACCGGCTCTCAACGGAAGTCTGTTTCCGGCACTCGACAGTCTTCGGTCGGCCCGACATGTTCTGGCTGCGTTTGCGCTACTCGCGGTTCAGGCCCCTGAATACGCATTCGTCACCTTGTTCTCTGTGTTGATTGTTCGGGCTGTTGTGAGGCATACGGTGGTCGCCGCGATTCTCGGTGCTGCACTCGTGTCGATCACCACGGTAGATTTGGTGCAGGATTCCTGGGTTCTCGTCCTCTCTACGTTGCTGGGTGGATTAGCCTTAGTGACCGTTGTGCTGCGTGTGGGATTGCTCGCGTTGACTGTCACTCTGCTGGTTCAGATGCTGCTGGCTCGTCTGCCGATTACCCTCGACACAACCGCGTGGTACTACGAATCCTCGCTGCTGACGCTGTTGGTGATCAGCGGACTGGCCGCGTACGGCTGTCTGGTTCTTGTGCAAGCAGCGCCACGCCGCTCTCCCGCAAACAAATTGGCGACGTGAGTCCCGCGCGTACAACCTGCTGGCGGGCGCCTTAGGGCCGGACGTCTAAAGAGAAACCGGCGCGCCTCTACGGCTCCTTCTCCTGTTTGCGCGCACCGGCGAGAATGTTTCGCAGCGAGTAGTTACCCTCATGGCAGGCGTACTCGAAGAGCGGTTCGCGCATGCGTATGAGCGGCATCATTGCGCTCCACGGCCGCGTGTACATGGTCGGGTCGGTGACGGTGAATTCGTACTTGATCGTCTCGGCATCGACTGGCGTGAACCGTTCCACCAGCCTCGTGTTCGCGCTGGAGCCTTGCAGGCTCGTCTCGCGCCGGAAGTTGATCGTCTCGACGACGAGCGTGTCGCCTTCCCATTGGCCGCGCGAGTCTCCCGACCACTGGCGAAGCGCCGTATGCGGGCGCCCATCGGTAGGGATGATGCGGGCGTTGTGCACCATCTCGTTGACGATCACGACGACCCCCGGCGACTGCACGATTTGCACGTTGTTGTTGTATGCCCCTGGCGTCATCGGTGGGCCGGAGTTGAACCCCTGGAGGCACCGGTCGGCGAGAGGCCGGTCCGCATACGAGTCGCCAAGACCGGAATCCGATCGCTGCCGCATTTCTGCGACCCTGCGTCGCGCCGCATCCGTGAAGGGGATTCGTCCGTCCGGCGGATCGACGATGAGCGACGTGCGCTTGTCGCGGGTCAGCTTGTTGCCGCGCTCGTACCAGAACTCGTTGTACGACAGCACGCCGCCCTGGGCACGCGGCAAATAGCCAGCGCTTGGCTGACCCTTTTCGGGATCGAACAGATCACGGTTGAGCCGTGTGTTCTCCGCCGCTTCGAACGCGGCTGCCTCTTCCTCTGTGAGCGTGGCTTTTCCCTCGAGCGCATCCGGCCGCTGGAGGGGCGTGACCGTGCTGAACGAATAGATGCCTGCGAGGTCTGGCTTTCCATCGGGAGTTCGAGCTGGAGTCGCTCCGCGACCTTGGGCCGACGCATGTAGCAGCGCCAAGGTGACAGTTGCCAGCAACGCGAACCCACCGACCCGCGAGCGATTGCGCACCATAACTCCTCCACATCGACCGGGCGCTGATCGGGTGCACGGTAGCGCAGCTTGTCGGGACCGTGCAAGGAATTCGTTGCCAGGCATCCAGCGAGTCACGGGTGGTGCCTGTAGAATCGCTACCGACGCGTTAACGTATCGACGTACATGACGGGGGCGCCATGCGTAGACTGATCCTGGTTTCAGTTGTGGGGATGCTGATAGTTCCGTTGATCGTGACGGCACGTGCCCAGGCGCCCGCCGCGCCGGCATTTGCGAGCAAGGTGCTTGTCGACAACGACCGGGTACGCATTCAGCGGCTTTCCGTGCCCGCTGGCTTTCGCGAGACGCTGCAGGTCGTCCCGAACGACCAGATCGCCATCCAGGTCACGCCCGGCGATCTGGAGGTGGTGATCAGCGGTCAGAAGACGAACGGTCGGATAGAGCCCGGGACGACGTTCTACGTGCCGAAGAACGCGCCGCATCAATTCCTCAACATGGGCAAAGCGCCGTACGATGTCGTCGTCGTGATGCTCAAATAACTTCACAGACTCGGCACCGGTCCGGTGTCGCCATCCCAGTTCTTCACGACGCCGTCCGGACCCTTCAGGAATCCAAGCAGACAGCCGTTGGAGCCATCACGCAGTTGATGGCAGCGCGCCTTGATCGCATCGCCGACTTTGAGATAGTCGCGCGTGACGCCGATTTTTTCCAGACCGTTGCGGCTCGTCGCTTCGAGCACCCATGTCTCGGTCTCCGCGCCTTTCTTGACGTCGATATACACGTATGAATGCGGCACGACGAGAACGACCTGCTTCACGACGCCTTCGATATCGATGGTTCCGTCGTTGTAGTTACCGTGGGAATGGTGCGCCGCGGTCGGCATGGCCCACGCAATGACACAGATGGTCGCGAGACCCAGCATGATTCGCATATCTCAGTCTCCTCGGGGAGCTGCCGATAGAAAAACCTGACAAGCACTATTCATGCACACATCAGACGCGTTCACTACTGTCGACCCGGTTGACCGCCCTGAGGCTGTGTGCCACCTGCGCCACCCGTACCAGCGCCACCCGTACCGGCGCCACCCGCGCCTCCGCCACCCGCGCCGCGGCCGCGGCCTCCGAGTTGTCGCTCCGGAAAGCGATTGTAATAGAGACTCTGATAACGGATGGAGTTGCCATCCGGGCCGAGCATCGCAAACGACTGCTGGAAGATGAGCGGCGGCGGCTGGCCCTTTCCGACCGTGGCATCCAGAACGTAGAGGCGATTCTCATGAAGATAGATGGCGACATACGAGCGTGACGCATCGGGGTTGGTCAACTGAAGCATGTGCCCCGTGATGAGATTGACGTAGTGAAACGCGTCATAGGTCACTTTCACGCCCGGCTTCTCGCGATACTGCCTTGCCGCCTGCGCGATCGATGACGCGATGTCTATGACCCAGTAGCCCACCCCACCGACGTACGCCTCGTGCTTGATCGCTGCGTGTATGCGCTCGGCGTCGGAGTAGTCGACGACCGTGACCGTATAGCGGTCGGGTCCCTGATTCCATCTGTAGACGTGGCCCGGGAATTTTGCGCCATACTCGGAGTCCCACGTGATGTCCGTCGTGGTGGGTTCACCGGGTGCTGGAACCGA
>Ga0207701_10003794_pt1 | contig 15461 bp, 15 predicted proteins | sample KBSSwiSSwithPhiX_FD_184294 | JGI IMG/M metagenome (GOLD analysis project Ga0207701, IMG submission 184294) | Switchgrass rhizosphere bulk soil microbial communities from Kellogg Biological Station, Michigan, USA, with PhiX - S5 (SPAdes) (version 2) | ecosystem: Environmental > Terrestrial >... | reverse complement strand
TGACGAGGGCTGGACTGTTGTTGAGTTGTCCAGCTTTCAACTTGAAACGATCCGGCAGTTTCATCCAACAATTGCAGTTGTCCTGAACGTGACGCCGAATCATATGGATCGTTACGAAAGTTTTATGGACTACGGTGCGGCAAAACACCGGATCTTTATGAATCAAACGAGTGCAGACTTTGCAGTCCTGAATGCTGACGACGAAATGGTTTCGTCATGGGCCAGCGGACTGCGAGCGCAGGTGATTCAGTTCAGCGTGAGAAGAGAACTGGAGCGCGGAGTGTTCTTGAGGGGCGATCAGTTGATTTCGCGAAGACATTGCCAGCCCCGACTCGTCTCGAATTGTCGGAAGTTCAACGATCTCCATTTCAAACCCAAGATCGCGTGTCAGCCTGCGAACGATGGCTACCTGCTGAGCGTCTTTTTGGCCAAAATATGCAAAATCTGGCCGGATCGTGTTGAAAAGGATTGTTACAACGGTTGCTACCCCGCGAAAATGGCCGGGGCGGGAAGCTCCTTCAAGACTTTCACTCAGGTCCTCGACATAAACATATGTTGAAAATCCTTCGGGATAGATCTCACTATGTTCCGGCGCGTAAACATAATCCACGTCAAACTCTGCAAGTTTCGTGGCATCTGCGGTTAGATCCTTGGGATACTTTTCGAGATCAGCAGGGTCGTTGAATTGAGCGGGATTTACGAAAATAGAAACAATTACGACATCGCATTGTGCACGGGCGGCTCTGACAAGGCTGAAATGGCCTTCGTGCAAAGCGCCCATCGTCGGTACAAAGCCGACGGTCTTGTTCTCTCGCCGTAGCTTGCGGGAGATGGAAAACATTCGTTGCCGACGGTTGATTATCTCCACGCGTTATTATTCGCCGCCGCTTCCTTTCTTCTTAGCGGGGAGCAGCGCATCCAAATTTTCCTTCGTCAGCCCGTATGATTCCTTGTCATTTGGATAAGCATCCGATTTCACATCGACCGTCCATTTCTTAATGGCGTCGGTAATAATGTCGCGCAAGTTCACATATTGCCGAACAAAACGAGGTAATCGGCCAAATGACATTCCGATCAGGTCGTGGAGCACCAATACCTGAATGTCACAATGAAGTCCGGCGCCGATGCCGATCGTTGAGATCGTCAATTCTTTGGTTATGATCTCAGCAACTTCCCGGGGAACCAGCTCGAGGACAATGGCAAATGCGCCTGCTTCTTCCAGTGCTTTAGCATCTTCGATAAGTCGTTTGGCCTGTTCCGCGGTGCGACCCTGAACTCGGTAACCACCCATTTTATAGACTGACTGCGGTGTCAGACCGATATGGGCGACCACAGGTATCTCTTCGTTGACTAGGCGCCGGACCAGCTCAGCACGATTGCGCCCTCCCTCAAGCTTGACGGCCTCAGCGCCGCCGTACTTCATCAATCTCAACGCATTCTGAACGCTGGTGTCCGCATTTACGTGATAGCTGCCGAAAGGCATATCTGCAACGACCATTGCCCGCTCTGTACCACGCTTAACGGCGATACATGCAGACGTTATTTCATCTAACGAAACAGGAATGGAATTTCCGTAACCGTGGATGACATTTCCCATGCTGTCGCCAACGAGAATAATGTCGACGCCGGCTTCATCAACTATGCGAGCTGTCGGATAGTCGTACGCCGTAAGGCAAACGAGTTTTTCACCACGTTCTTTTGCCGATCGAATAAACGGAAGATAAACCTTTTCCGGTTTGTCAGGTTGGAGATATGCCATAGGGCGATCCGGATAAATGCAGCCGTTTTAGGACGCTACGATACCTTACACTAAGTTTGCGCAATGTTTTCGGCAAATCATTGGAGATATTTGCCTTATTCTCCGATGAGCAACATAAAAGCATTTGACCCAGCGATTAGATTATAGTGGAGATTGTAGGAAACTCAATTGATTCTGCGAATTAGGGTTCCAGCGTTGTACCAGGGCAAAGTCTTCTGATTCGCTCAACAAAGTGGAAATATCCTTATGCAATTGGGGATGAACGAACGACGGAGCGATCTCTGAAAGTGGAACCAATACGAATTTACGTAAGTGAAGCCTCGGATGGGGAACGGTAAGAAATTCAGAATTTATTATCTCGTTTCCAAAGAAAAGAAGGTCGAGATCAATTGTTCGCGGCTTTTTCAATGACTTTTCCCGCCGGCCCAATACGTATTCGATCCTTAATAATCGAGCCATCATCTGTGTAGGCTTAACGTCGTGTACGCGGACTTCCGCGACCATATTCAGAAAATCGAGCTCGGTATCAATATTTAATGGCTCAGTTTCATAGATATTCGAGAGAGTTTTGACAGTAAAATCGGCCTCGATCAAACACCGAACCGCTGCGAGCAAATTTCCGGCACGGTCCCCAAGATTAGAGCCCATTCCGATATAAGCTGTGGTGAAGTCAGAGCGCACGGCGAATTGCTACAAAAGAAATAGGCGAATATTTACGCTTTGTCAATATGTTCCTGAAATCCGTCGGACTAATCAATTATTTGTTTACATTTGGCCGCTTCGATGTTTCAATAAAGCCAGGTCTTTTGATTTGAAATCCAGCGGCGAATTTCCTCGAATTCGCTCGGGCGGGCTAGTCGCGTAACCGTCCTGACATAAATCTAACGCAGCCGAAATATGGCCCGACGCAAATTTCGCCACACTCCTCGGTTTGAAACTCAAGACGAGCGCTCCTTTCACGAATACCTTCTAAATCAGCCAACACAAACGACGTCTAAATCGGAACTTCTGCGTTTGATCCGCGGCGGCGAGGACACCTACTTAGAATTAAAGGTAAAGCTATCCAACAGCGAGCGAATCGCCCAAGGGATCGTCGCGTTGGCAAATACCGCGGGCGGCACGATCATCTTCGGTGTGAATGATCAACTGCGAATCGAAGGCGTTAGCAATCCAGAATGGGTCCTTGAGGAGCTTGGACGCATTTGTCGTGAGGAAGTTGTACCGCCGATAGTCCCAGTTCTTGACACGATCGCTTTTGACAGCGGCAAGCGAGTAGTGGCCCTTGATATTAACGGAAAGCATCCACCGTATCGAACGCGTGACGGCCGATTTTATTTAAGATACGGCGCCGAAAAGAGGGAAGCGACGCGGGCAGAGCTATCGGCCTGGTTGGATGAGATCCGACCGCTGGGTTTTGAAAACATTCCGCTATCGACTGTGAGCGAAGCGGATTTCGACGACGGGCTGCTATGGAGCTTTGCGAATGCCTTTGAGGACAGCTCGCTAAATACTTATCTATATCAAACGAGCGATTTTTTGAGAAAGGACTTGATGCTTGCGGTGGGAAACACTGATGAGTTTTTTCCGACAGTCGCTGCAGTATTGCTATTCGGAAAAAACGACCGCGTCGCTGAATTACTTCCGCGTTCTAACGTTACGATCTCGCGATTTACGGGTGAAAATGGAAGCGCCCAGCTGATAGAAAAGATCGAGATCAAAGGGAACCTTCACACACAGTTCGAGTCAATAATCGCATTCATTAAGCGTTACGTTGACCTGGCCAAAGAGCGGCCAAAGAAAAGGCTCACGTTAGTCAGCGACGATATCGTGAAGGAAAGAAGTTCGTTTCATTATTATTCGATAACTGAGGCAGTTATCAATATGTTGATGCATCGCGACCTGGCCTTGCGGGACATTCGAACGCGGATCTCAATTTACGACAATTCGATCGAGTTTATTAATCCGCGACGGACAGCCGGATTTTCGCCGGGAGCAACACGTGCGATCAGGTACGGTATTACCCAGCGCTTGAATCCGCAAATAACTTCTGTATTTACGCGACGAGAATATGGCATCAATGCTCCTCACGGCGGGCTGCCCATGGTTCTAAAGCAATCACAACGCTTCTCAGGGAAGAAACCTGAGATCTATTCAACAAACGACGAATTCAAATTAAAGATCTACGGGTATTAAACGCTCGTTCCTTTCGATCATCTCGCGCTGATATCAAACCCGGCCAGGTTTTCAACAGGCGTGACCTGTCGAGGTTCGAAAATGAACGATTTGTGTTCAGCCTGAAGGGTGTAGTTAGTGCCAGCCGTGAGATCAACGAAACGAAAATATCCAAAGGGGTTTGTCATCGCATAGCGATCAGGTCGGCCAGATGTTGAAATGCGAACCCGTCCGTTAGCTAACCCGCGGCCGCCGGGCCTGAAAACTCTTCCTACAATTGAAACCGAATTGTATAGGAACCCGCTAGCGAAAAGAATTTGCTTGTCTTCAGGCAAAAAGTAGGTGTTCGGGTAAGAAGCATAGCCAACCCACATAAGCGAATTGGCCGCGAAGGCACCACCGGAACAACCATAGTTTGGCCCTGAGCCGCCGCAGCCCGGCGGATGGGGAATGTTGAATGTATGCCCGAGCTCGTGGCCGGCCCCGCCTATCCATCGGCCTAGTCCAAAATTGTCAGGCGGATCTCCGGCACATGACGGAACGTTTTGCTCACCCGACAGACCGCGCAGATCGTTTGAAGCCATCAAGGCCACACCGGCATTGCCTCCTATCACCTGTCCACAAGCAGTATCGGCATCGATATAAAAGACCCATCTATTGTTTGGATCATTGAAAGATCCACCGGTAAGCGTAAATCCGTCAGCTAAGGCGTTCTCCCAGAACCATATGTATTGCGGCGCCGTGGGCCTGCTTTGGTTGGATGAATAGTAGGACGAAGTGTGAGATGTCTGATAAATGTCAACGACCGGCGATGCCAGAAGAAACGAGTATCCATCTCCTAACTGTCCACGGTAAAACTCACGAAGATCAACAAATGCGTTCGCGATATTGGTGCGATAATCTGATCGGATCGTTTTATCGGACGGCACCAGATACACGACCCTAATGTGTTTCTGGCTCGAGTCGAGCATCGAGCCCCGGATAGAGTCCCGCCGATACTGCCATGTATTTTGAAAGCCTGGATCGACATCGTGAGGCTGAACCTCGGAAGATTGCAGGCTGGGCATCTGTTGTCCGATGACCGATGTAAAGGAAGCCAAAACAAAGAACGAGATGTAGGAGAATCGCCACACTTTGGCGGAAAATTGGGAAAACATAGGGAAAATTACAAGGTGAATCTGATTTCGGTAATTATAACGCGGAATTTCGTTTTGCCGGCATCAAAATGCCCACATGCCCCTCGAAAATTGAGTTATGAAAAGTCCGAGGTATAGCAGCGACCACACTGTAAAACCAAAATTTGCCAAGCGATTAGCTCTGCCTGCCAATCCCATCAGCATAAACATAGGAAATAAAGTGAGGGTGTAACGTGGAACACTTAAGACAAAAGATGTGCTAACAAACAGCAGCCAGTTCACGATCATCCAAACCCTGTAGGAATTTCGCAAATACTTCCATCCGAAAACGATGGCAATCGCACCGATCACAACGAATAAAATTTCGAAAACTCCGGTCATCTGTGCGTCGACCACCTTTGGGTTGGAGATTCGTTTAACGGTTTCCCAGATCCCCTCCCACGGCCATCGAAAGTATCGGTACCAGTGTTCCCGCTGATAAACCATAAACTTTAGCGGGTCGTCGGCGATCACGTAATTCAGCATAAGATAACCGGAGAAACCCACCGCAATCATCAGTAAGAATAGCCAACGTTTATTAAATCGTTTCGTATCTCGATACTCTTCCCAGACTTCAAGTGTTAGTGCCGGTAATAGCACTAAGCCATTCACTCTTGTAAGACATGCAAGCCCGCCTAAAATACCGGCAACGATCCACAGCCTTTTGCGAGCGGCCAGAAATGAGCCGATCACCAATGCCAGGAATAAGCTCTCGGTGTACGGAATATGCAAGAAATAACTCGTCGGAAATATAAAGAGAAAGGCAACGGAAAGCTGAGCCACCTTTTCCGAATAGTCGAGTCGCGCAAGTTCACGCAGAACTAACCCGGCGGCTACGGACGCAATTGCGGTGACCAGAAATGCGCTTAGCAGATAATCGCGAACAAAGATCTCACCAAACGAAACCAGTAACGGATATAACGGAAAGAAAACGATCAAAAATCGGTCCTCGCCGGATGACGCGTATCCGTTTTGTGCGATCTTTAGATAGAGCGATGCATCCCATCGGTTCCATATCCCCAGGAAAGATTCGCCGCCAACCAGCGGCCTTTCACTGACGACCTGAAAGATTTGTGCGGCGAATACAAGCACCAGCAACTTACTGATCAGAACGATCGCTATGACATTTGGATTCAGCCACCGGGTGAATTTTGCGGGCATAGAGTTCAATTAACGGGCGTAGAATAACCTGCCTTTGTCGCTTGTGACAAAGTGCTTTAGATTTTAACCAATGCTTCTTGATCTGTCGCCGCTGAAAGTCTCACGTGACTATCGATTGTTGTTTTTCGGACAGCTCGTATCGTATTTCGGTTCGATGATGACTTTCATAGTTGTTCCGTGGCAGATGTATCGGCTCACGAATTCGAGCGCAATGGTCGGCTACATCTACCTCGCGGAATTTGTTCCGATGGTTTGCCTGGCCTTTGTCGGTGGAGCCCTCGCTGATTATTTCGACAAGCGCAAGCTCCTCCGAATGACAGAGATCGGTCAGACGGGTGTGACGGCGATCCTTCTGGTTAACTCATTGCTGCCGGAGCCGCGGGTCTGGATCTTGTTTCTTTCGGTCGCAGCGCATGCTGGCCTTGCCGCCATCCAGCGTCCGGCATTTGAATCGTTTATTCAAAAGGTTATCCCGCCTGAATTAATGTCTGCCGTAATGGCATTGAATTCAATTCGATATAGCGTTGGAGCTATCGTCAGTCCCGCGATCGCGGGGATAATCGCAACTCAATTTAGCCCAGCGGTCGCATATCTCATTGATCTCATTACTTTCGCTGCTACTCTAATGGCTGTTTTCCTGGTTCGAGCAGTTCCATCGCCTATGAATGCCGAGAGGCCAAGCTGGGAAGGGGTCAAAAAGGGTTGGAAATATGCGTTTGGCAGGCAAGAACTGGTTGGTACTTATTTTATCGACATTGCAGCGATGTTCTTTGCAATGCCGCAAGCTCTGTATCCCGCCCTGGCCGTAATATATGGCGAAAAGTATGTTGGATTTTTTCCTGCAGCGATCGCGGCTGGTGCTCTTGTCGCCAGCATAACATCTGGATGGACACAGCCTGTTCATCGACACGGGCTAATGGTAACTATTGCCGCGGTTCTTTGGGGCGTTGCGATCACTTTCTTTGGACTGGTCGATCATATCGTGCTCGCCTTAATGTTCTTAGCAGCAGCGGGATTCTTCGATATGATCTCGGGAATTTTCCGCGGTTCTATCTGGAACCAAACGATCCCAAATTATCTTCGAGGGCGCCTCGCAAGCATAGAAATGATGAGCTATCTCACCGGGCCAATGCTAGGAAGCGCCAAGATGGGTGTGGTCGCAGAACAATTCGGTGTCCGGACGGCGCTAGTTTCGGGTGGCCTGCTTTGTGTCGCAGCTGTGGTCCTCGCTGCCCTATTTCTTCCAAAATTTGCCGCATACGATGGGCGTGAAGGCGTAAAACAGAAAGAGCGCGAAGAAGCGGAACGCGCTGAGCTGTTACGCATCTCCGAAGCGCAATTCTAAAAAAAATAAAAAGCTTGACAGAATGGAATACGCAGTTCAGTATATAACCACAAGGTTATAGAACTGATGAGTTATCAACAAATCGATCCACGACAGCTGGATGCGACATTCGCTGCACTTGCAGATCCCACAAGGCGGGCTATCCTTGCTCGACTTGCAAAAGGTGAAACGATTGTAAGCGATCTGGCGAAACCTTTCAGGATGAGCCAACCTGCGATCTCGAAACATCTCAAGGTTCTCGAACGTGCGGGATTGATCTCATTTAGCCAGGTAGCGCAAAGCAGGCCCAGAAAACTTGAAGCTGAGCCGTTAAAGGAGGCATCCGTGTGGTTAGAAGAATTTAGAAGATTTTGGGAAGTAAGCTTTGGCAGGCTCGACAACCTGCTTGACGAATTGAAGCTTGAAGGCGAACAGAAAAAGGGAAAGTCACAAAAATCAAACAGTACAACGAGGAGAAAGAAAAATGCCAAATAAAACTGAGATCAAGGCTGAACCAGGGCAACAAGAGCTTTTTATCATCAGAGAATTTGATGCACCGCGGGAATTGCTGTTCCGAGCATATACCGAGGCTGAACTCTATGAAAAATGGGTAGGGCCAAAAGAAATGAACATGCGGGTAGAAAAGATGGATGCGGTTGACGGCGGATCATTTAGGTTTGTTCACGAACGAGGCGGCCATGAATATACATTTTTCGGCGTTTATCATGATGTAACACGACCGGAACGCATTATCGGCACATTTGAGTTCGACGGCTTGCCGGAGCGAGGCCATGTGATAATGGGAACGACCAAGTTTGAAGAGCTTCCAAACGGAAGGTCACGTTTGGTCCATCAATCGGTTTTTCAATCGGTCCAGGACCGGGATGGAATGATAGCTTCGGGCATGGAACGTGGTGTGAACGACGGCTACGAAAAGCTCGACTCGTTGCTCGAACTAATCACTTCAAGTGCACAGGCAGCGAGTTGATATTTGAAGGAGTGAAAGAAAGCTTGTATCGAAAGGTGCTTGTTCAAACCGATGGTTTTCACCTCGCAAGAACGATATAGGTTACAAACCGTGTGAGGCAATGTTTATTTAATGGTTGCTATCAAAAAACTTAATGCAGCTGTGTTTGTCAGGGAACTAAAGGAGAGCAAATCTGATATCGAGCTGACAAAGATCCAAACATACTTCAAAACCGAACCGAGCTCGGACGACTATTTTATCGGAGTTCGGATGGGAACAGTTTTTAGACTCGCGAAAGAGTACATTGAAATGCCTGTTGGCGAACTCGAAAAGCTTCTGGAAAGTCCGATCCATGAGGCACGGGCGGGTGCTCTGAGCATAATGGGTCAGTGCGCAAAGCGGAAAAAGTGCAGCGAAGCCCGGCTTAAAGAGATGGCAGAGCTTTACCTGAGCCGCCACGATCGAATAAATAACTGGGACCTGGTCGACCTGGCTGCGTATCATGTACTCGGGCGTTATCTAGCCGATAGATCACGAAAGATACTTCATAAGCTGGCTCGTTCTAGAAATTTATGGGAACGCCGAACAGCCATTGTAGCAACGGCACATTTTATTCTGCGTCAAAGACAGCTTGATGACACCTTCGCTATTGCTGAGATCATTTTGAATGACAAGGAAGATCTTGTTCAAAAAGGAACGGGTTGGATGCTGCGTACCGCGGGAGAAGTTGATCGATCACGGCTCGAAGCATTCCTTGATCGTCATGCAGCGTCGATGCCTCGGGTTACACTGCGGTATGCCCTCGAGAAATTCGAAAAAAACCAAAGACAGCATTATCTCGGTCTGAAACCAAATCGCTTGAAAGCATAATGTTATATTGAACTGGTCAGATCTATGCCGGTTGTACGAAAACGCGAAATCGAAAACCTCGAGCAGATGAATGGCGAGGAACTGCGAGCCTTTCTTGATTCATTGCCCGAACAACAAGACACGATCAGCGACCTTCTCGATTACATCGAGGATGAATTATATGGGTCTGAATGCAACGATCACTTGAAGCATGCAATGCGGTTCATGATGGATAATCGTTTGGATTTTCCAAAACTTACAAGTTGGCTGAACGAGAATGGCGGTTATTGCGACTGTGAGGTCATGAAGCAGATCGCTCCTAAATGGCGTGCAAAATTTGGTGACGACTAGGGCTTTCCGTTCAAATACGGTTTCAGATATTTACCTGTAACAGATGCGCTGTTTTTGACTATACCTTCTGGCGTTCCAGTCGCCACGATTTCGCCGCCGCCGATCCCCCCCTCCGGCCCGAGGTCGATAACATGATCGGCCGTTTTGATCACGTCGAGATTGTGCTCAATTACCACCAGGCTCGCCCCATTGTCGATAAGTGCGCGAAAGGCGGCCAGAAGTTTGTTGATGTCGTCGAAATGCAAACCGGTCGTCGGTTCGTCAAAAATGAACAATGTTTTAGTTTTGGTCTTTTGAGCCAAGTGGGCCGCGAGCTTTACTCGCTGCGCTTCACCGCCGCTCAGTGTTGTCGCCGATTGTCCCAATCTTAAATAGCCTAATCCAACCGCCTCCAAGACCTTTAACCGCGAAGTAAGCTTAGCGACGTCGCGGAAAAATACGAGAGCTTCGCGGATGGTCATTTCCAGCACGTCATGTATGCTGCGTCCCTTATATTTGATGTCGAGGACTTCCTGTTTAAAGCGCATTCCGCGACATTCTTCACATGTCAGCTCTACGTCAGCTAAAAACTGCATCTCGATGGTCACGGTTCCGCTTCCCTGGCAGATCTCGCACCGGCCGCCGGGAACATTGAAGGAAAAATGCGACGAATTGAACCCCTTAGCCTTTGCCCCGCTTGTCGATGCAAAGACGTCGCGGATGGCATCATATGCCTTAATGTAAGTAACGGGATTGGAGCGCGGCGTCCGTCCGATCGGTGACTGGTCAACCAGGATCACGTCGTCGATAAGTTCGGCGCCTTTGATCTCCTTAAAAAATCCAACATGCGTGTTCCATTCGCCGCGGTTCTTTTTCAGGCCTGCATAAAGAACATCGTGTACCAGAGTCGATTTTCCCGAACCGGAAACTCCCGTTATGCAGACCAACACATCCAGCGGTATCGTGACCGAAACGTCTTTTAAGTTATGTTCCCGAGCACCGATTATCTGGAGCTTTCGTTTGCCCGCCGTCCTTCGCTTTTGGGGAACTTTTATCTCGCTGTCACCACGCAGGTATTTTGAAGTAAGCGAAGTCTCGTTTTTCATCAGGCCGTCAAAGCCACCGGAATACACGACATTTCCACCCAGTTCACCGGCGTGTATTCCAATATCCAGAATGTGGTCGGCCGCGCGCATTGTCTCCTCGTCGTGTTCAACAACGAGAACCGTGTTTCCAATGTCGCGGAGATTTTCGAGAATTCCTATCAAACGAGAGTTGTCTCTGGGATGAAGTCCGATCGATGGCTCATCCAAAACATAAAGCGTGCCGACAAGCAGGGAACCGAGATTCGTAGCCAGCTGGATCCGCTGTGCCTCGCCGCCCGACAGTGTGGCGGCCAAGCGGCCAAGGGTAAGGTAATCGAGTCCAACATTGACAAGAAATTTAAGCCGGCGTCTGATCTCAAGCAAAAGCTTTTCGGCGATTTTCGAACGCTCAGCGCTCAATTCAAGCGATTCAAAAAAATCACTCGCCACAGCTATCGACATTGCCACGATCTCAGGCAGTGATTTACCGCCGATCTTCACATCTCGGGCTTCTTGTCTCAAACGCTGTCCGTCACAGTCAGGGCATGTCGTATAGCCGCGATACTTTGCCAGGAACACGCGAACGTGCAGTTTGTATTTTTTGGTCTCAAGCCATTTGAAAAAGCCCTTGATCCCCCGAAACCCTGTTGCTCCATAAAGGATCGCGTTTCTCTGCTTTTCCGAAAGATCTGCAAAAGATATCGATGTGTCGATTTTGCTGCTTTTTGCAAAACTGAGCAGCTCCTTTTGTGCCCACTCATATTGCGGCCGGGTAAAAGGCTCTATCGCTCCGTTTTTTATCGACAGTAGAGGATTGGGGATAACCAGTTCATAATCGATACCAATCGTATTGCCGAAGCCCTGACACGTAGGACAAGCTCCGAACGGCGAGTTAAAGCTAAAGAGCTGCGGCTCCGGTTCCTCGTAAACCGTATCGTCGTACTTGCAGATGAATTTGTCCGAAAACTTTAGCGACTGGCTTTCCGTTGTTTGGATCAGTGCGGCATGACCTTCCCGAAAGCAGATCTCAAGTGAGTCAACCAACCTCTGCCTAATGTCAGGTGCCGCTTTGAGCCGGTCGATCAAAACGTAGGTGCCTTCAAAATCTGAGTATGGATAATCTTCCGGCTTCTGAAGTTCGAGTACTTCGCCGTTCCGAAACAAGCGAGAAAAACCAGATTGCAGTAACAGCATCAAGAAGGCAGAGGTGGATAATTCTTCAGACTTGTTGACAGGTTGTTTCCTGCTTTTCTTTGTGGTTTTTACGCTCCTTACTGAGCCATTTTCCTGGATCGGAAATAATACGTAGAAGCGAGTGCCATCAGCAAGATCACTTAAGATCTCATCGGCTGCCGACTCCGGCGAATCCTTTAAAACCTCACGCCCGCAAACATGACAGAAGGTTTGGCCGGCGCGAGCAAACAGCAGCCGCAAATAGTCATAGATCTCTGTCTGTGTGGCGACGGTCGAACGCGGATTGCGTGTCGAATTCTTTTGCCTTATTGCGATAGCAGGAGCGATACCTGTGATCTCGTCGACATCGGGTTTATCCATACGCTCAAGAAACTGGCGAGCGTAGGCCGAGAGCGATTCGACGTAACGGCGTTGCCCCTCCGCGTAGATCGTATCGAACGCTAGCGATGACTTTCCAGAGCCCGAGACACCGGTAATGACCGTCAATTTATTGATCGGCAGAGAAAGTGAGATATTTTTGAGGTTATGGACACGGGCTCCACGAACCTCGATCGCCTCTTCTTTAGATTTTACCGCCTGCATAGATAAGAAATCTGCTGTGTGCGCAATAGGACATTTTACCAAAACGGTGCGGGCTATAAAAAGCGGTGGAATACGACAAGTATCAAACGGAATTACATCTTTAAGCTAAAGTGCAAAAGAAACACGATCAGGCATAATATTAGAGAGCATGAAAACAGTTCTTTTTTTGATCATCCTTTCTGCGGTGCTTGCTGTTGGCTGCATAATGCAAACGGCCGTAAGTCAGGAAAGACAGGTGAGAGCCCTGTCTACCCAAGACCCACGGCCAAGATCGGCGGTTTTGGTCGAACTATTTACGTCGGAAGGATGTTCTAGTTGCCCGCCTGCTGATCGGGCATTGAAATTTCTTGCCGAGCAGCAACCGGTCGCAAACGCTGAAATAATTCCTTTGGCATTTCACGTTGATTATTGGAACAATCTCGGGTGGAAGGACAAGTTTTCCTCGCCTACCTATAGCCGCAGGCAAGAGCTTTATGTTTCGAGGTTTGGGCTTGGATCGAGCTACACGCCGGAGATGGTGGTCGACGGCCGGGCGGAGTTTATCGGCAGCGATACCGGTGCTGCAGCTAAAAAGATCTTTGAAGCCGCGACAGAACAAAAGGGAATTATTTCGGCTACATTGGCCGGGGACATTATCAGTGCGTCGGTTCGAAACTTGCCGGACCACCACCCGGCCACTGTTTTTCTGGCAATTGTGGAAGACGCTTTGAGTTCGGAGATCAAGGCAGGCGAAAACGGTGGGCAAACGATGGTCCACGCCTCGGTCGTCAGGAGTCTTTCCACTCTCAGTTTAATTGAAAAGGGGATAAGTTCGACCGAGGTGCAGGGAGCGGTGCCGGCTGTCGCAGATCTAAAGCCACAGAATAGTCGTTTGGTATTGTTCGTTCAGGACAATGTTAATCGCAGAATTCTGGCCGTGGGTTCAATAAAAGCAACATAGATTTTCTGCCTTACCATCTCTTGTCGTAATTCGAGAAGTTATCGCGCCACGTGTCTTCAGCATCGGCAGGCAGGATTGCGAAGCCGCCTTCCACAAAAACCTCGGTCGCCGGATCTCGCCGCAGCCGATACGAGTGTCCGCTCGGCGAGCAGACAGTTAGTACGACAATCTTTGTCTCCTCGACGAAGCGCGATATTGCCGCCGTGCGCCAATCTTTCCGAGACCGCACCAACAATCTCGAACCTATCGGTAGATCAGAAAGCTTTATTTGAGTTTCGGAAGTTTTAAACGTTGCCGAAACGAATTGTATTCTGCTTCGGGCATCTGGATCAGGTAAGGAGTCTTTGCAGGATCGAGCCATTTTATTATCTTTTCGAGATCATTCCGCGACATTGCCGTGCAGCCAGCGGTGCCTGTATGGTTGTCCTTCCATATGTGAAGAAATATGCAAGAGCCATTTCCACGGATCGCGGGATAGGAATTATACGCCACAAAAATTCCCAAGTCATACTGCTGGCCAACAGCGAGCATTTTTTCAGAGCTTTTCCAGTCAAAATTGCCTACTTGCATCCGATTGGCGATCTTGTTGTAAAAGTTTGAATTGACGTCGTCGACGCATTCGGTAAATTCATCGAGTTTTGTAAAGGGAAGTTTTGAGCCGACATCTGAATTTCCGAATGCAAACGTTAGTGGGAAAAAGCCAGCGGGAGCTCGTCCGTCTCCTTCATGCTTGATGAATGTTCGATCTACAGTCTTGGCAAACTCACCCTCCACTTGCATTTGATCCCAGCCTAGCCCAGAGCGTCCTACAACCACTGAAAACGATTCTGACGATGCGTTCCAATCTTTACCCCTTTCGACGCGTTGAAACAATTGCGCTTTACCCTGAACTGTATTCCAGTCCGGTGTTGTGACAATGATAACCTGTCGAGATCGATCATATGTTGGTTTTTGAGGAGGCGGCTCAGGCCTTTTTACCTGTGAAAATAAAGGAGCGGCCATAATGAAGATGGCCGCTGTTAAAAACAATACTTTTAATGGCATGAGCTAATCCTCGAAAACGGTATCGGTGGAAACCTTGGTCTGGTTTACCGCGTAAAGGCGAAGGCCTAAAGAGATCATGAGAAGCGAAATGCCGATCCAAACAACGACCCAAACGATGCCTGGCAGGTGAGTCGCATTGGCCATATTCAAGGCATCATTTTGAACGTCAGAACCGGAAAACGGAGCGTTAATAAAGAAAAGAGTAATTTGATCGGTGATCGCGTTGAGGAGGCATTGAACAGCCAAAAATGCCACTGCGAAATCAGCGAGTCGGGGACCAGCAAATATACCTAGTGCAATTAGGCCGCCTGCCAGCACACCGCCGCTTACTAGTGTGAACAGAACGCTCGCGAATGAAACCTGAAGCGAAAGAAAATTGAAAATCGGACTGATCAGCGTAAATACAACGAGCATCAGGGCAACGAAAAGCCCCTCGGCAGTCAAGATCTTATTCGGAGAAAAACGCTTTCTAATGAGGTACAGCATCAAGACGCCGGCGATGGTCGTGCCTATATAGCCCGCACTTGAAGTTAGCATCCCGCCAAAAAAGCCCGATGGCGCAGAGTACGTCAGGCCGCTGCCGTCGGCCGCGATAGTGAGACTTTGAACCGCTCCGCCTGTTAGAACAGCCATTATTGCGTGACTGCTCTCATGAATGAACGTGACAAACAGCCTGATTGGATAAACAACATAGCCGCCGTACGGAACGATCCATAATGCAATGGTAACGATAGTAGCGACCAACAATAGCCATACTTGCGGTTTTGCATCTTCTGCTAGCTTATATCTCATTTCAGGCTCCTTTCCTCAGCAATAAAGATACGTTCAATTATAAACGAAAGTTCGGGTTGGGCGCTTCATAAAAGCCGCCGGCATTCC
>Ga0207701_10003793_pt1 | contig 15464 bp, 14 predicted proteins | sample KBSSwiSSwithPhiX_FD_184294 | JGI IMG/M metagenome (GOLD analysis project Ga0207701, IMG submission 184294) | Switchgrass rhizosphere bulk soil microbial communities from Kellogg Biological Station, Michigan, USA, with PhiX - S5 (SPAdes) (version 2) | ecosystem: Environmental > Terrestrial >... | reverse complement strand
CTTAAAGATAAATTTCTGATTAGAAGGGGTAAAAAGAATAAAGAGGAAGGTTTATTCACGCTGAACCGTGGATATGTAATCTTTGCAACTATATTATTGATAGCATCGATTGTTGCAGTTATAAAATTTCTTACCGAAAGGCCATCGCTAAAAATTGGTATCTTCTGCGTTGTTCTTGTGTTGCTCATACTTATCACTCACATTATTTTCAAAAGGATCATGAGTGCTTATACAAAAAAAGGAAGAATGATAGTTGATCACCTGCTTGGATTTAAAATGTATCTCGCGCAGGCGGAACAACATATTTATAACCAGCTTGCGCCTCCTGAAAAAACTCTTGACCTGTTTGAAAAATATCTTCCTTATGCTGTTGCCCTGAGAGTAGAAAATGAATGGGCTGAGAAATTTGATTCCATTATGGAAAAAGCCATGGCATCCGGATATCAGCCTTCCTATTACAGCTTTGCTGGGCATTCAGGAAGTTTCCACATGAATGATTTCAGCAGAGGTATTTCTTCAGGGCTTTCAAGTACCCTTTCGTCTGCTTCAACACCACCGGGCAGCAGTTCTTCAGGAGGTGGCAGCAGTGGCGGAGGTGGTGGAGGCGGTGGCGGAGGCGGATGGTGAGAAGGAGGGAGAAAGAGAAAGGAAAAGAGAAATCTGCAGAGAAATTAAAAAATGAAATAAATGAAAATAATTCTATTTATTTTTTTATCGATTGCGTTAAACGCATGTAGTTCAACAAAAAACTCATCCTCCGGAAAAATGAATGACGAAAGGAAAAAACTTTATTCACTTTTAGGAAAACTTCCCGAAAGAAACCGTCCCATAAAAGTTCAGCTTATTTCAAAAGAAGAAACCGACGACCTGATCATCGAACGACTGATGCTCGACATCAACGGCCTCGAACTTGTGCCGGCATATTTTACAAAGCCGAAAAACAGTTCCGGAAAATTACCGGTTGTATTGTTCGATCATTCGCACTTCGGGCAATACGAAGTTGGAAAGGATGAATATTTATTCGGAAGAAAAGAAATGCAATCCCCTCCATATGCGATAGCGCTCGCACGTAAAGGCTATGCAGGTTTGTGCATCGACAGTTGGGCATTCGGTAAACGCGCCGGGCGCAGTGAGCAGGATATTTTTAAAGATATGTTATGGAAGGGACAGGTAATGTGGGGAATGATGGTGTATGATAATCTCCGCGCACTCGATTATCTCGAAAGCAGGGAAGATGTAGACATGAAACGTGTGGCTACGATGGGTATGTCGATGGGAAGCACCATGGCCTGGTGGCTTTCCGCGCTTGATGAAAGAATTAAAGTGTGTGTTGATCTTTGCTGCCTTACCGATTTTGATGAGTTGATTAAAGAGAATGGATTAAGTCTGCACGGCATTTATTACTACGTTCCTGATTTGCGTACGCATTTTACTACTTCACAGATCAACGCCCTCATTGCTCCCCGTCCACATTTTGGTTTAGCCGGCCGCTATGACCCTCTCACTCCTGTTAAAGGATTGGAAAAAATTGATACTGCATTGAAGGAAGCTTATAAAGCCGCGGGGGCACCTGACGCATGGAAGCTGAAGATTTATCCTGTCGCGCATATTGAAACTGAAGAAATGAGGAAGGATATTCTTGATTTCCTGGAGAAGTGGTTGTAGGAAGGCTAACCAGTGAAACAAACTGATACAAAAATATGTTCGACAAAAAATTAGCATTAATTCATGAACAATCTTCTCCATTATTTCGAATAATGAACATTTACGATCATTCGAATCCAATGAGGAGAAGATTTTCAAATAACATCAGCGCTTTTCATGTTGGAAATGGCATAATCCTTACCGTCGCTCACCACTTAAGAGCCGATGCTTCAAGATTTGAATCAATCGATCAGGCGTTTTTTGAAGCCAATATAAGACCTCACTTAAATGCCAGTCAAATTTTACTATTTGATCAATATTATCCTCTTGATCCGGCAACAAACAAGCGATATTCAAATATTATTGATCAAAAAGTAGCTCAACCAATAATTGAAACGCTCAAGCAGATCAAATTTGATACCCGATGGTTTAATCTTATTAATTGCAACATTTGTAATCCATTCCTTATTGTTCAATTTGTAAATCGTCAATTTTACAACAGCCAAGATCTCACAGCTTCTTTCAACGTTAATTCTATACTCGCAGAACCGCCCATTAATCGAAATACATTTTTGCTTCCGCTGGAATTAGTCAGCACAAATTACAGTGCAGACATAGCCCTGTACCGCATCATAAATACACCTGAAGAGGTTATTAACCGGCTGCCTAAAATTGAACCCGATTTCTCGTTATTTGATGATAATCAGGCAAACACTTATTGTTTACAAAGTTCAACGAATAGCGAAGTTGGAAGATTGTTAAACAAAGCTCACATTGATGGTTTAACTGAACATTTTGGAATATTTAGCGATAATATTGGCGGCAAATATATCGGAGAAGGTTTGCGCTACTTGATTAAAGGATATTTCCGATTTGGATCTTCAGGAGCACCATATGTATATTACAATAACGAAAGTGAAACATTTAAAGTCTGGGCAATTCAGAGTGAAGCCTGCCCAATTCAGTTATCAATCAATAATAGTATGCAAGGCAACTATCAGTATATTAATGCAATTGCAACTCCCCTGCATTTAATCCAAAAAGAGCTGGAAGGATTTCTTACCTAACCGAAAAATATTTCGTGCGGGGGATATTTATTTCCTCCTCACTTTTTTCACATTGTCCCTATACACTTTCTTCAAAATCTTATCACTCAAACCAAATCCATACGAAGGCCAGTGATAAAACCTGTAGTAGTAAAAATGCTCATCTAAAGTTTCGAGAATACGAATGGTAACTTCATACATCGGGACATCAGGATCATTATCTGTTCCATACAATAACCTGTCCTGGTACTTTTCATAAAACTTCGCCATGTATCTCGGAATAGGCGACACTTCACCAAACCTCGCGGAACCATCGGCAAAAAAGTTAGGATATTTATCGAACATTCTCCCCAGTATTGAAAGGTCATACTCACAATTCGCGTAATGACATGCTATGAAAATAGTTTTAGGATTTTCCCTTACAGCATTCTCAAGCGTTGTTACCAGCGCTGCATGACCTAATATTCCCTGCTGGGTTGAATCTATCTTCCAGGTGTATGCATTCATTAAACCATCGTTAGTCGAATCCATCGGGAGATACATCCAGATCGGTTCCGCAACATGGATATTGATTGGTATATCCAGTTCTGCACACCTTTTCAATAATGGTTTCATCATGGGATCATCAATGTGGGGACCAAATCCTCCTTTATACCTTAATCCAAAACCTTTATCACTCAGCTCTCCAATTCCGCGAGCGCCTTTCTTTACACAACGTTCAAGTTCCTTTACTGCTATATCGCTCCATCCGGCATCTTTATATCCTTCAATCTCAAAACCGCACCATATTTCGAACCTTTCAGGATAGCGCGAATATTTATCATATATGGAGTCAAATCTTGCTCCTGTGGCACCACTCAATATGATTGTTTTTGCAATGCCGATGGAATCCATGGTGCGCACCCACCTGTCCACATCTTCATTCGTTTTGGCGAAGTCGTGCGAGTGCATATCGATAACAGGGTATTTTGCTTTTTCAATTTTTGTGATGGGTACTCTATAAATGGAGTGTGGACGGTAGTCTTTTAGTTTGAGGTTGTTTACATCCTGGGCGATAACTGCGTTTGCTGTTAATAGGAATAGTATAAATAGTTTTTTCATAATTATTTTTTGGATGACAAATAAAACAAAACTTCCCCCTCCCAAGGGAGGGGGAATATTTAATAAGATTTTTATTATTAAAAAAATCTATAAATTTCTCTTCTTCATTTCCTCAACCGCAAAGTTCGCAGCTCTTGCAGTCATCGCCATATAAGTGAGTGAAGGATTCTGGCAAGCATTGGAAGTCATGCAAGCCCCATCGGTAACAAAAACATTCTTCGCCCCCCACACCTGGTTGTGTGCATTCAATACAGATGTTTTCGGATCGCGGCCCATTCGCGCAGTACCCATTTCATGGATTGAGAGACCCGGTGCCTGCAATGAATTGGTCACCTGTATATTTTTAAATCCAGCCTTTTCAAACATCTCCGCACCGCTGTTAAGAATATCTTTGAGCATATTGTCTTCATTTTCCTTGTACTCGCAATCAATTTCAACAAGTGGCATCCCCCATTTATCTTTCTTCGTTTTAGAGAGACTGACCTTATTTTCAACATAAGGCAGATGCTCACCCATACCCGTCATCCACATCTGCCAGGGACCTGCCTCAGACATAGCCTGTTTTAAATCTGCACCAATAGTTTCATCATGAACATTCCCGGTACTGCGGGTTCCGCTTGCGGCATATGCAAATCCACGCAAAAAAGCAGACTGTTTATCTTTCCCAACATTTCTAAAACGCGGAATATATACTCCGTTGGGTCTTCTTCCGAAGAAATACTGATCCTGGTAACCATCGTATTCTGCATTTAACCGTCCACGGTAGTTATGATCCATTAAATAATGACCGAGCACACCACTATCATTACCCATGCCATTTGGAAATCTTTTTGAAGTTGAATTCATCAGCAACATGGTAGTATTAACGGTTCCCCCATTCACAAAAATGATCTTCGCAAAGTATTCTGTCGCTTCTCCTGTTTCATCATTGATCACCCTCACTCCTTTCGCACGCTGCTTATCTTCATCAAATATTATTGATAGCACAACAGAAAAAGGTATCAATGTAAGATTGCCCGTAGCCTTTGCGGCGGGAAGCGTTGCAGAGTTGCTACTGAAATATCCGCCGTAAGGACAACCCCTGTTGCACAGGTTACGGTATTGGCAAGGACCACGGTCTTTTAGCCCGCGGGTAAGGTTAGCCGTACGCGAAATAATAAGATGACGCTCTTCATAATTAGATTCAATGCTTTGCTTAAGATGTTTCTCAATGCAATTCATTTCTGTGGGAGGTTGAAATTCGCCGTCAGGTAAATGGGGAATGCCGTCGCGGTTGCCGCTGATACCCGCAAATTTCTCTACATAGGAATACCATGGCGCAATGTCTTTATAGCGGATGGGCCAGTCGATACTTATGCCTTCCCTTGCATTTGCTTCGAAATCAAGATCGCTCCAACGTTGCACCCATCGCGCCCATAGCAATGACTTTCCTCCTACCTGGTAACCGCGTATCCAGTCGAATGGTTTGGTTTGTATGTATGGATGTTCCTTATCCTTTACAAAAAAATGCTGTGTTGTTTCATCGAACGCATAACATCTGCTGATGATAGGGTTCTCTTTTTTGAATTCATCGGTAAGCGCACCGGCATGCTTGAATTCCCATGGCTTTTTCGTTGCCGTGATATAATCTTTTATGTGCTCTACATTTCTTCCTCTTTCAAGAACAAGAGTTTTAAGGCCATGCTCGCAAAGTTCCTTTGCCGCCCAGCCTCCGCTCATTCCGGAGCCGATTACGATTGCATCAAATGTATTCACCAGCCAAAAGTTTTATTTACATATTATGGTAACGCGTAAGCTACGTAACTGTCTCCGCCTTTGGCACCAAGTTTTGTTCCGCCACACGCAAGAACCACAAATTGTTTTCCATTCACCTCATACGTGCTTGGCGTGGCAAAATTCGCTGAAGGAAGTTTCGTTTTCCACAACAGCTTACCATTGGTTTTATCATACGCCCTGAAAAATTGGTCCTTTGTTCCTGAAATCAAAAGTAATCCACTTGCAGTGATAACCGGCCCACCATAGCTTTCGGAACCTGTCTGCGGAATCCCTTTCGCCTGAAGTTCGGGATATTCACCATAGGTTACCGTCCATAAATATTCACCGGTATTCAGATCTATGGCATTAAGCGTTCCCCATGGCGGTGTCATGGCAGGATATCCGTTTTTGTCGAGAAACTTAATGTAACCTGATATTACAAAATCAACAGGTGAGTCTTTTTTCAATTTGGGTGTTGTACGTTCTTTTGCCATGCCGGGTTCCTCTTTTTCCTCACCAAATAAAAATCCAGCAATTACCTTTTTCTGTTGTTCGTCGAATTTTGGAAATGCAGGCATCATCCCCTTTCCTGTGGAAACAATATTTCTTACAAAATCCTTCGAACGTCTTCCGCCCACATCCAGCAAAGAAGGATAACCACTGGCAGGATTTCCTCTTCTGTCCTTACCATGGCACACCGCGCAGTTAATAGCGTAAAGATTTTGGCCCGAATTTTCTTTAAGCTTCTCTGATGGCATCAGCAGCTTTATTCTCCACGCCATTTCGTTGCTGTTGACGTATAAAATTCCATCAGGGTCGGCAGCTGCGCCTCCCCACTCAGCTCCGCCATCGAGTCCGGGGTATACGATCGATCCTTTTTCACTTAATGGTGTAAATGGCCCCTCCGATCTGCTGGAATCCAACTGGCGCATCAGCTCATCTTTATTCTCAGCATAGGGATTGATGTCTTCTCTTTTAAATTGCTGCCGCGCATATGGTGCAGGCTTATCAGGAATCGGTTGAGTTGGCCAGGCTACCTCACCGGGTACATCCGACGGAGGCATTGGCCGTTCTGATATCGGGAACAACGGTTCGCCTGTTTCCCTGTTAAATACAAAAACAAATCCTTGTTTGGTGGTCTGCGACACTGCATCTATCTGTTTGCCATTGTGGGTAACCGTTATAAGATTTGGAGGAGCCGGTGCATCGCGGTCGAGGATGTCGTGATGAACAAGCTGGTAGTGCCAGATGCGTTTTCCCGTTCTTACGTCGAGGGCGAGTAATGTATTTGCAAACAGATTTGAGCCAATGCGGTGAGTACCATAAAAATCGTCACCGGCTGATCCGGTAGGCACAAAGATCATCCCCCGCTCACGGTCAACCGACATACCCGACCAGTTATTGGCAGCACCTATATTAATATTTTTATAGGCATCTTTCGGCCACGTGTCGTATCCGAATTCACCGGGATGAGGAATGGTTTTAAAAACCCATGCAAGTTTCCCCGTTTTCACGTTGAATGCCTGGATGTATCCCGGTGCTGCATCAGGTCCTTCAGAAAGTCGCATTGGCATCACGATCAGGTCTTCGAAAATAGTACCGGGTGTATTAGAGGTCACCATCTTATCCTTGCTGGTTTCGCCAAGTCCCGCCCTCAGGCTCGTTCTGCCATTCTCACCAAATGTATTTATGGCATTACCGGTGCGTGCATCCAATGCATATAACCACGCACCCTTTGTATAAAGAATTCTTTTATCGTCGCCATTCGCCCAATAAGAAACTCCCCTGCTGGTACTGTAACTATCTATAGTATCTTTTGAGCCTTTCCATATTTCTTTACCCGTTGCTGCATCCAGCGCAAAAGGTCGTGTTGTGGCAGTCATTGCATATAACACTCCATCCACAATTATCGGGTTGCATTGTATCTGCCCGGAATCTTTTGTGTGATATTCCCAGGCAATTTTTAATTGTCCTACATTTTCTTTGGTGATCTGATCGAGGGGAGAATAATGGTTTCGCTCGGGTCCTCCGAGGTACTCTTTCCATTCGCGCGTTCCGTAAGATTTTTTTTCAGTCTCCGATTTACATGATAATAGTCCGGCGAAAAGAAGCACGGGTACGTGTACCAAAAATTTTTTCATCAGCAAATTTCTGTTTTTTTATGAGAAGTTTCTTAGTGTCTTTTGCGTGAGGCTCAGTGTCTTTTGCGTGAAACATCAACCAAAGAAATATTGTTGTGCCATGTAAAAAAATGCACCGGCAAAGTACCCCGCTAACGCAATCAACGAAAACCTTTTCAGGTACCAGATAAAATCCATTTTCTCCATGCCCATTGCCGCCACTCCCGCTGCTGATCCGAGTATCAGGATGCTACCGCCTGTACCCGTGCAATAAGCAATGAATTCCCAGAAATAATGATCTACAGGATAAGTATTCATGTCGTACATCCCCATCGTGGCAGCAACCAAAGGAACATTGTCAACTACCGCCGACAACAAACCTATTGAGATAGCTATGATATTAATATTGGCGATCTTTTCATCCATAAATGATGCGAGCGCTGCCAGCTGGTGAGTTGATTCCAGCGCAGCGATCGCGATAAGGATACCGAGAAAGAACAGCACACTGGGAACATCAGCCTTGCTTATTGCACGCATTACAGAATAAACATCTTTATCTTCCTCCTTCTTTTTCTTATGTATTAATTCCGTTACCATCCATAAAATGCCAAGAGAAAATAATATTCCCATAAATGGTGGCAACCCGGTAATTGTTTTGAATACGGGAACAAAAAGCATGGCTCCCATACCAATGAGTAATACGAGTTTTTGCTCGAAAGGATCTGTTGTACCCTTCTGAGCATTCATTTCCTGCCTTACAGGCTCCGCTCTTCCCTTCATTTTAAAAGAAAGAATGATCAATGGAACCAGCATGCACACCAGGCTCGGTATAAATAATTTCAATATAATATTCAGGGCAGTGATCTGTCCTCCTATCCACAGCATCGTAGTGGTAACATCTCCAATTGGTGACCACGCTCCGCCCGCGTTCGCCGCAATGATCACCATTCCCGCGTATATCATTCTTCTTCGCGGCAAGCTTACCAGTTTTCTTAAAAGAGAGACCATTATAATAGTGCTCGTTAGGTTGTCAAGCACCGCCGACATAAAAAATGTAAGAAAACAAACTATCCACACTAATTTTTTTTCGCTGGTAGTGTTTATTCTCGTGGTGATCACATCAAATCCATCGTGCGCGTCTATCAGTTCCACGATGGCCATTGCACTTAACAGAAAAAACAAAATAGCGGCAATTTCACCCAGGTGCTCAAGCAGCTGTGATGAAACAAGAGCCTGGTCACCTTTACTGAAAATATACACCACCCAGCAAAGTACTCCTGTAATGAGTGCGGTCGCCGTTTTGTTAATACGAAGGGGATGTTCCAGCACTATGACCAGGTAACCAACAATAAAAACAATATTTACCAGCATTGGATAAAGGAAAACACAATTATTTAATTTTAGGTAACAATTTTTATTATGAAGGACGTAAAGCAAGGCGCAGATAGGATCGTACACCTCACCAGGATCATTCCTCCCCTGTTGTTAAAAATTCCAGAATCAGAATTTGCCCGCAAACCGGCCCCGCAGAAATGGAGCAAAAAACAGATCATCGGCCACCTTGTAGACAGCGCCACTAATAATCATCACAGGTTTACCAGGTCGCGGATTGACAGCTCTGCAAATATATTTTACAACCAGGATGAATGGAACAATATTGCCCATTACAATGAAATGAATTCAGGTGATCTTATTCATTTATGGGAGTACTATAATAAACTCATCGCTCATATCATTCTTTACATAAAACCTTCAGATCTTCAGCTTAAATGCCGCACAGGCGCGAATGAATATACATTGGAATACCTGATCCTGGATTACGTTGAACACCTTGAACACCATCTCAGGCAGGTGTTAAAATATGATTAATAAGAAATCCATATCTTGAAAGATCAAACTCTTAATCGCGCGGCCTTGAAAAAAATAATTTTATCGATCTGTATCGTATCGGCACTTGCTTATACTATCTCAATTAATAGTCCCCAGGCAAATATATCTAACGGAATCATTAATGCCACATTGTACTTGCCGGATGCAGAAAATGGCTATTACCGGGCCTCCCGATTCGATTGGGCTGGCCAGATCAGTGCGCTGGAATACAAAGGACATTCTTATTTCGGATTATGGTACGACAAATATGATCCGTACCTGCACGATGCGATAATGGGTCCGGTAGAAGCATTCGACCCGATCGGGTATGAAGATGCGGCCACTGGTGGCAGCTTTATTAAAATAGGCATCGGAGCACTCGAAAAACCTGAAGAGAAAAATTACTTTTTCGCCAATAATTACAAATTGGTCAATCCAGGGAGATGGGACATCAAAAAAGCATCAGATAAGATCAAGTTTATCCATACCCTGAATGATACTACTATCTCTTATGTATATACGAAAACGGTGCAGCTCACAAAAGACAAGCCCGAGCTTGTTTTATACCATACAATAAAGAACACGGGAAAAAAACCGATTGAGACCAATGTGATGAACCACAATTTTTTTGTGATCGACAGCCAGGTTACTTCGTCGCACTTTGAAATCAACTTTCCATTTGAGCCCATGGTTGAAGAAAGCAATGAACCTAAAGCCGCAGTGATACAGGGCAAGCAGATACTCCTTGAAGACGGTGACCCTAAAGGAAAAAATTTCTATCTCGGTCCTATCACCGGTTATTCACAAAATGCAGATGATTATAATGTTACCGTCAGAAATAAAAAGACCGGTGCTGCGGTGAATATCAGGGCAGATAAGCCTTTTTCGCGGCTCGCATTCTGGGCTACTGTTAAAACCGTTTGCCCCGAACCGTTTATCCATGTAAAAGCCGAGCCGGGAGAGGAGTTTAGCTGGAAAATTATTTATACGTTTGCGGCTAAATAATTTCAGATGCTGGAGGTACTGTTTGCCTACTTTGAACGCACATGGACCTTAACGCCCGAAGAAAAAGATCTCATTACTTCACTTGTTATTCCAAGAGCACTTAAAAAAGGAGAATTCCTTCTGCGTGAAGGCGACCCTGTAAAATATGGAGCTTTTATAGCCAAAGGATTTCTACGCAGCTACGTGATAGATAACAAAGGAAAAGAACACATCGTCCAGTTCGCACCTGAAAACTGGTGGATCGGCGATAAAGCCGGTGTGTCAAAAGACGCAAAAGCATCATTTTTTATCGATGCCATCGAAGACTCAGAAATATTGTTAATGGATTTTAAAGCTCACATGACAATGATGGAAAAAAGTCCGGGTTTTGCATCTTCCTTCCAGGCCGGAATGCAGAAACGCGGAGTGGCGAAAGATAAAAGAATAGTACAGTCTCTCTCAGCCACAGCCGAGGAACGTTATAACGATTTCATAGCTACCTATCCCTCTATTGTTCAGCGCGTGCCACAGCATATGCTTGCCTCATTTCTTGGCGTTACTCCTGAAACTGTGAGCCGCATCCGCAAGCAGCAATCAATAAAAAAATAACTTATTTACCGTTCTTGATGTACATCAATGGAGGCGCCTCTCTCCAACTATACTTTTGTTCCAACAAAATAAAAACATCATGAACAATACAATGGAATTTATTATAGGGCAAAAAGCACACTGGTTCAAAGAATGGTTCGACACTTCTTTCTATCACCAGCTATACGCAAACCGCGACGAAAATGAAGCTGCAGCATTCGTTGATAATCTTATAGATGAACTTCAGCCTAGAGATCATTCCGTAATGCTCGACCTCGGCTGTGGTGCCGGCAGGCATGCAAAGAAACTCGCCAGTCATGGATATAATGTTGTTGGCCTCGACCTCGCAGCTTCGAGTATAAGAGCTGCAAAAAAGGTACATGTTCCCGGAGTACAGTTTTACCAGCATGATATGAGGCTGCCATTCTGTGTATCGAGATTTAACTATGTATTCAGTTTTTTTACCAGCTTCGGATATTTTAAATGCGCTGAAGAGAATAATGAAGTGATTAAAAATATTTCTATGTCGCTGAAGCCAAAAGGCACCCTTGTACTGGATTATCTGAATGTGAACTATTCAGAAGACAACCAGGTAGATAATGAAGAAAAAGAAATAGACGGGATCATCTATCATATCACAAGATGGAATGATACCACTCATTTTTATAAGCTGATAGAGATAGATAATATACAGGCTGAGGGAAAATTTGAATACATGGAGAAGGTTGAAAAGTTACGCCTGGTGGATTTTGATATTCTTTTTAAACGGAATGGATTAAAACTAAAGAAAGTATTCGGTGATTATTCTCTTAACGAATATGATCCCGAATACTCTCCAAGATTGATAATGGTTGTTGAGAAGGATTAATCTTTTAAGATCTTAAACTCCACCCTTCTGTTCAGTTGCCTGTTGTCGTCAGTATCATTAGGCACAACAGGCTTTGTTTCTCCGTATCCCTGTGAAATGATCCTTGAAGGGGAAATGCCTTTCGAAAGAATGTATTCACGAACAGAACGTGCCCTTTCATCACTCAGTTTGAAATTATATTCATCAGAACCATAACTATCTGTATGTGCACTCATCTCAATTTCAATCGATGGATTGTTGTTCATCAGATCAACAACACGGTTCAGCTCGATATATGATTCCGGCCTCAGATCCCACTTATCGAAATCAAAGAACACATTGTTCAGTCTTACCACCTGGCCTATTTCAATAGGGGCGAGATAAAGATCTTTATGTATTTCTTTGTATCCTGCTTTAATAAGTGAATCAAGATTCAGATTCTCTGATATGGCAAAGAAGTGATCCGCAGAAGCACGGATGCTGTAATTATTATCGTAAGGCAAAACGATCTTAAATGATCCGTCTAAAGCACTGGATACACCATTACCTGCAATTTCACCATCAGGCAGTGTTTCGTACACCAGTGATGCATTAAGCGGTTGTTTCGTTTTTAAATTATACACGTTACCACTAACCATTACAACCGGGTTTGGTTTTTCTTTTTCCAGCAGCTTTACACGAACAATATCACTTTCGCCATAAGTATCAACACTGTTGGTGAGATAAGCATATTCACCACCCGCGTCAAGTGTAAAAAATGCATCCCACTGATCGGTGTTTATTGGTGCTCCGAGATTAACCGGGTCGCTCCACTTTTGCCAGGTTTTATCCAGGCGTTTGCTCATGTAAATATCATTGTCGCCCAAGCCTCCGGGACGGTTACTGCTGAAATAAAGTGATTCACCATCAGCAGCCACATATGGCGTCATTTCATCATAATCCGGCAGATTGATCTTTTTACCCAGGCTTCTGGGTTCAGACCAGGTTCCATCGGCGGTAATAAACGAAATAAAAATGTCGTTGTTTGTTCCGCCTCTCTCCGGTGTCATGTACAACAGTAACGCCCTGCCATCGTGCAGCATATATGCGCCTGACTGTCGACCTCTGTCGTACTTCTCGTAGTTTCTGATTCTCAACATTTCAGGTTCGCTCCAGTTACCATTTCCTCCGAGCCTGCAAAGGCTCACCCCCTTCCCCAGGAATGCACCTTCATGGAATGCCCCACGGATCAGGATCTTGTTATTGTCGGGCGATATCCAGTACACAGCGTTGTATTGCATGGTATTAAGCGGATAAGAAAGGTGGACGGCGTTACCCCATTTCCCGTTTGAATCGCGTTCAGAGAACCATATGTCCTGTGAATTGGGAACAGAATTATACTTTGTATTGGCAGGGTGATTTTCACAGATGAAAAACAAAAGGTTGCCATCTGCTGAAACTGTGGGTCTTAGCTCTGCAAGGTCTGAGTTGATATTCAATCCAAGGTTCTCGACCTTGATGATTGTAGAAGCATTGATGACCTTGTCGGTCTTTTCGATCAGCTTGTTTGTATCAGTGGAATATTGAGAAAACGATAGATGAAAACACGCAAGTGGCAATAGGAAAAGCGCTTTTCTCACAGGGTTTAGATTTGGGTTAAGAATAGGGAAAAATAGCAATAATCCCAATTGCTTCCCGTTAGTGGAATGTCCGGTTCATTTCAGGAAAATCCAATCGCGGGATACCCGGTTTTAGTGCTATTACTCAGCGTGTTAAGAACGGCATTTCCTTTGAAATAGTATGTAGTCCCAAATTTCCGACCCTATGCGATCTTTAAATAAAATATTATCTGCCACATGCCTGAGGCTCGTATTGAGTCTTCTCATGCTTGCGGCATTTTTGCATTCAGGAGCACAGACATGCAACGATCCGGTGAATGTTATTTACGGTTTAACGAATGCAGGCACTATACACCCGATCAATGTAAATACCGGTGTGGCAGGTCCGGCGATTAACCCGGCTTACCCTGGCAATGCGCCCGATCAGTCGAATGGTTTGGGCTACAACCTACTAAACGGCAAATTTTACTACTTCAAAAGAATACCTTCTTCAACAATAATAGAGTTCGTTTCATTTGATCCCGCTACAAATACTTATGCCATACTAAGTAATCCCGCTACTACAAGCTCGGTTTACTCAGGTTCCATTACAGCAAACGGGCTGGGTTATTATTGTTGGGATACGCAGGGTACATTATTTTATTACAATATTCCGAGCGATACCTGGACAACGATCACATCAACTATCGTGGATCAGTTTGGAAAAGATGTTGACTCCATCATCCGCCTGAATGGTTCAGGTGACGGTGCAATAGACGGATATGGAAATTTATGGATCCTCCCTTCGAGCAATGCGATGTACGGATTGTTCAAGCTCAATGGACCCCTGCCTACAACTGCCGTGGCAAGTGTAACAGTAGAACAGGTTGTTGCGATGACGGCGCCGCCTGCGAAATTCATTGGTATTTCATTTAACAGCACTGGACAGATCTTTATGTGCACATCGACCGATAAATTATACAGGCTCGAAGACAACATGAGCCTTACGTTGTTGTCGACGCTCAGCCTCAGTATGGGCGATCTAACATCGTGTAACTTTCCTCTTGCTGTACTTGCAGCAGCAGATTATAATTTCATAGCAACGATAATAAACGGCAATGTAAAATTATCATGGAAGCCTTCACAGCAACAGGGCTCATTCACCTATATTCTCGAACGCAGTGCCGATAACAGGAACTGGAACGTTATTGCTGATGGTAACGATTTAAACTTTTCAGTAAATAAAATTTCCTTTGTTGACGCAGCACCACTTAACGGCAGAAATTTTTACAGGGTAAGAGTAGTGAGTACAGGAAATAATACAACCTATTCGATGGTTCGCACCATTGAATTTACAAGGGAAAACAATTTCTCTGTATATCCAAACCCAGTGAGCGGTGACCTGTTCATCAGGAATGGAAATGAAAATGCCTACGTTACGATCTTCAATGAATCCGGAATCAGGATCAGGACCACCAGGATAACCGGAGGTTTGAACAATATTGATGTTAAGACGCTCTCCAGGGGCAAATACTTCGTTAACATCCGATCAATGGATGGCAATAGTTCTTCATTCAAGATCATTAAGCAATAACTTCTTAACATTGGCTTAATCTTTCCGTGTTAATTTACAGTGTGTTTTTACTATCACATATAGGATCATACGTACTGATGCTTGCAGGGGTATTTTCAAAACCCGAAAACCGGCGGATGTATGTAAAGGAGATATTTCACCATTGCTCTGAGATTGGCTGGCGTTCATTAGGGATAGTAACTGTTATTTCATTTTTTATCGGGGCAGTATCTACTGTGCAAACCGCCTATCAGTTAGTCAGCCCTTTGATTCCCCAGGCCGCCATTGCACAGATCGTCAGAGAAGCCGTTTTACTTGAATTTTCACCGACACTTGTGTGTATTGTTCTGGCAGGTGTGG
>Ga0207701_10003792_pt1 | contig 15466 bp, 12 predicted proteins | sample KBSSwiSSwithPhiX_FD_184294 | JGI IMG/M metagenome (GOLD analysis project Ga0207701, IMG submission 184294) | Switchgrass rhizosphere bulk soil microbial communities from Kellogg Biological Station, Michigan, USA, with PhiX - S5 (SPAdes) (version 2) | ecosystem: Environmental > Terrestrial >... | reverse complement strand
GCCGCTGCGCCGGTATCATCGCCTGCGCAAGCGCGTCCTCGGGCTCGAGAGCTATCACACCTACGACGCGGTGATCCCGCTCGTCGACCTCGATCAGAAATACCCCTACGAGGCCGTGCTGGAGTGGCTGCCGGAATCGGTCGGTCCGCTCGGCGCCGAATACCAGCGGCTGATGCGCGACGCGTTATCGGGCGGCTGGATCGACGTCTACGAGAATCCCGGCAAACGGAGCGGCGCATACTCGGCGCCGGTGTACGGCGTCCACCCGTACATGCTGCTCAACTACAACGACACGCTCGACGCTGTGTTCACCCTCTCGCACGAGATGGGACACTCGATGCACACGCTGCTGTCGAACGCCCATCAGCCGTTCGTCTACTCGGCGTACACGATCTTCGTCGCTGAAGTGCCCTCGACGCTCAGCGAGATGCTGTTCCTCGAGTACATGCTGGCGCGCGCCACCGACGAGCGCGAGCGCATCATCCTGCTCCAGCACGCGATCGACGGGATCGTCGGCACCTTCTACACGCAGGTCCTGTTTGCCGACTACGAGCTGCAGGCGCATCGCCTCGTCGAGGAGGGCCGCCCGGTGACCGCGGAGGGGCTCGGCGAGATCTACTTCAACCTGATGAAGGCGTATCACGGCGATGCGCTCGACTACGACGAGCTGTCGCGCGTCACCTGGTCGAGGATCCCGCATTTCTACAGCACGCCGTACTACGTCTACCAGTACGCGACCTGCTTCGCGTCGAGCGCGCAGCTGATGAACCAGCTGACGAGCGGCTCGAGCGCCGATCGCGCCGCCGCGATCGAGCGCTATCTCGCGCTCCTCAAGTCTGGCGGCAGCGATCATCCGATGACGCTGCTGCAGCGTGCCGGCGTCGACCTGAGCAAGCCGGCCACGGTCCGCGCCGTGGTCGATCAGCTCGATCGGCTGGTCACGCAGCTCGAGGACGCGATCGCCGCGATCGCGAAATAATGTAGGGCAGCCCTTCAGGGCTGCCGTCGGCTCCTGGCGGGCCTGAAGGCCCGCCCTACGGAATCTCAGGCGTGCGACTTCTTGTTCTGGACCCGCAGGAGGCTATGCGTGGCGCCGATGCAGGTGTCCATCACCGCGACCATGCCGCCTTTGGCGGCGCGCTCGGCTGCTTCTTCGCTGCGAATCCCGCTCTGAAGCCATAGCACCTTCGCGCCGATCGTCGCCGCTTCGTCGGCGATTCCCGGCGCATCCTCGGCGCGGCGGAAGACGTCGACGATATCGATGCGTTCGGGGACGTCGACGAGCGAGGGATACGACCGCTCGCCGAGGATCTCGGTCTCGCGTGGGTTGACCGGAATCACGCGATAGCCCGCCTTCTGCAACTTCTGCATGATGCCGAACGAGGCTTTCTCGGGATTGGAGGACGCGCCGACCATCGCAATCGTCGTGGCGTCGGTCAGGATCTGCTTCAGTTCCTGATCGGAAGGATTCTGGTGGGCCATCCCCCGATCTTATGCCGTAACGCTCGGCTCACGCTGCACCGGCCCGAGCGCGCCTCGCTTCCGCACCAGATAAAACACCGCCGCCACCGTCAGCACAATCCCTTCGACGACGAACTCGCGGCGCGTGGCGTGCGACAGCATCCAGAGGATGACGCCCGCCGCCAGCGCGGCAATCACCGGGCCGCCCGGAAGCGCGAACGGCACACCGTCGGTGCGGACATCGCGGCGCTGCAGCTCGACCGAGGCGGCGACGCACATCAGATACAGCGTCAGCGCGGCGACGTTCGCGAGGATCGCAAGCTTCGTGAAGCTGCTGCTCGCGGCGATGATCGCGACCATGACGGCGTACACCGCGATGGCGACGTACGGGGTGTGGAAGCGCGGGTGGATGCGCGCCATCGCCGCCGGCAGCACGCCGTCGCGCGCGAACGCGAAAAGCGCGCGCGGGCTGCCGAGCATATCGCCCGAGGCGTAGCCGAACATCGAGATCGCCGCGCCGGCGAGGACGAGCAGGCGTCCGCCGGCGCCAAGAACGCGGCTCGCGGCCTCGGCGAGCGGCGCGTCGGCATGGGCGGCGATCGCCGGCCCGAGAAGTCCCTGCGCAACCATCTGAATCAGCAAGTACAGCGTCGTCGTGATCGCGAGCGCGGAGAAGAGCGCCCGCGGTACCGTTCGCGTCGGGTCGCGGAGCTCGCCGCTCGGGACCAGCGCGATCTCCAGACCGACGAACGCGAAAATCAGCACGATCGCGGTGCTGCCGACCGCCGACGCCGGCGGCATCCCCGGCCAGCGGAGGTAGTCACCGTTGACGAACCAGACGCCGACGGTGACGAGGACAAGGAGCGGCAGCAGCTTGGCGACGGTCACCGCCTCGACGAGCCGGACGCCCGGCCTGACGCCGCGGATGTTCACGGCGGCGAGGACGGCAAAAAGCGACGCGATCAGCGCCGTGCGGACGCCCGGCGCGGCGAACGCCGGCCAGAGGACGCTGACTGAGCCGGCAAAGGCGCTCGCGACCGAGGCCACCGCGAAGGTCGCCATCAGGAAATAGAGCACGCCGGCGAGGAACCCGACAAACGGCCCGAAGGCGACGCCGACGTAGGCGTAGAGGCCGCCGGTCAGCGACACGCGGCTGCCCGCCGACGCGAAGCAGCAGACAATCAGCGCCATCAGCACGGCGCAGACGATGTAGGCCATGGGTGCGGCGGGACCGAGGCCGGCGGCGGCTGCGGCCGGGAGGACGAAGATGCCGGCGCCGATGGTGACGTTGATGATGCTGGCCGTCAGCTGACGGGCGCCGATGGCGCGCACCAGCCCGGCTTCTGAGGGAGCAGCCATGCGGCGCGACTGTACCTCATCGCCGCCTGTCGGCGCCGCCTGGGCTGCCGCCGCACCTACTCCGGCACGTGCGGCTGCACGGTCTGCGCACGGTCCTCGACCTCTGCCGACCCTTGGGGCACAGCGCTTGCGTAAACGAGTGTAAACGTGCTCAAGACCCAGGAGAAACCCAGTATGGCCATTGCGTCCCTGAAGGATTTGTACTTCGACGAGCTCGGAGATCTGTACGACGCCGAAACACAGATGATCCGCATGCTGCCCCGTCTCGCCGAAGCGGCACGGGCGCCGGAACTCCGCGAAGCGCTGAAAAAGCACTGCGACGAGTCGCGCCTGCATCTCGAGCGCCTCGAGCTGATTTTCACGCACTGGGGCGAGCGGCGGCGGGCCAAGAGCTGCGCCGGCCTGGCGGGCATCGTTCAAGAAGCCGACGATCGTCTGAATCAAGAAGCGACAGACGACGCGCGCGATGCAGCAATTATCGGCGCGGCCCAGCGGATCGAGCATTACGAGATGGCGGCGTACGGCTGCGCTCGCACCTACGCGCGCCGGCTCAACCGGCTCGACGAAGCGCGGCTGTTGCAGGAGACGCTCGACGAAGAAGGCCGCATCGACCACCGCCTGTCCGAAATTGCCGAAGCGCACGTCAACGACGATGCACGGCTCGAGGCGGATCTGCAGGCGGAGCCGCCGGTCGGGCGGCTCCGCTACGTGCCGATGGACGTGATCGCCCAGGGCCGGAAAGACCACGCGCCGCTGCCGATCAGAAACGACGAGGAGGATCTCGGCACCCTCGACGGCCTCGTCGCCGAGCGCGAGCTTGGCGCGGCGCGCTACGCGGTGGTCGACGCCGGCGGCCTGCTCAAACGCCGCCGGTATCTCTTGCCGCTGAGCCTGCTGCAGTTTGACGAGCGCGCCCGCGTCCTGCGCGTCAAGATCGACAAGGATGTCGCGAATCGCTACCCGGATTTCGATCGCGACGAGTTCCAGACGATGAGCGAGGAAGATCGGCGCGGCTACGAGACGCGGCTGCTGCAGTTCTTCCCGCCCGACAACGGCGTGCCGCGCGAACCGGAGGCGCCCTCACTGCCCGACTGGCTGCTGGGCGGCACCTGGATCACGGTGCCGCCGCATCGCGCCGAGCAGCTGCCGGCCGAAGCGCGCAGCTTCGTCAACGAGTTCGTTCCGATCCACGGCGAAGACGTGCCGCTCGCTTCCGAGCGGCTGGTCGCGCGCGATCGCGACTCGGACGGTCCGTGGACGCCGGACGAGAGCCCGACGCCGCCGCAGGGGGACAAACTGCGGTAGGGAACCGGCGCCGTTCGACGTTCTCCGTTCTGCGTTCGACGTTCGACGTTCGGGGTTCGAAGTTACACTACTTCGAACCTCAGACGTTGAACTTACGCGATCACATCAGCGGCGATCGACCGTAAGATCGAAAGCCGCTCGATGATCCACCTTCTCGCCATCCTTGGCGTCGTCATCATCTCGTTCTCGGCGATCTTCGTCCGCCTCGCTGCGGTCTCGCCGGTCACGGCGACGTTCTTCCGCGCGGCGTACGCGCTGCCGGTTCTCGCGATCATCTGGGCCGTGCAGCGCCGCGGCGATCGACGCACCGCGCGCGAGCGCCGGCTCGCGGTCATCAGCGGCCTGATCCTGGCGGTGGATCTCGCGCTCTGGCACGAATCGATCGCGCTGGTCGGCGCCGGCCTCGGCACCGTCGTCGCGAACGTGCAGGTGGTGTTCGTCGCCGTGACGGCGTGGCTGCTGTTCAACGAACGGCTGACGCGAAGCCGCGTGGCGACGATCGTCGTGGTGCTCGGCGGCGTCGCCCTCACCTCCGGGCTCGCGCGGCACGACGCGTACGGCTCCAACCCGGTCGCCGGCGTCATCATCGGCCTCGTCGCCGGGATGTGCTACTCGGCCTACATCCTCGTCTACCGGGAAGCGAACCGCACACCGGGTCCGGCGTCGGGACCCTTGCTGGATTCGACCATCGGCATGATCGCGGGCGCGATCGCATGCGCCGTGTTCGACCGCCACTTCTCGCTCTCGCCGGGACGGGCGGCGCAGCTCTGGCTCGCGCTGCTGGCGATCGGCTCGCAGGTCGTCGGCTGGCTGCTGATCGGTCAGGCGCTGCCGGCGCTGCCGGCGGTGGAGATGTCGATCCTGCTGCTCGGGCAGCCGATCTTCACCGTGCTCTGGGGCGTACTGCTGTTCGACGAGCGGCTGTCAGCGTTGCAGTGGCTGGGCTGCGCGATCGTCCTCGGTGGCGTCGCGACGCTGTCGATCCGGCGGCCAGTGGCGCACCACGCCGATCACGCGAGCGTGTGAGCCGCGGCGACCTCGGCCGCGGCACGGCGGCCGCTTTCCACGGCGCCGTTCATGTAACCCTGCCACTTGAGGCTGGTGTGCTCGCCGGCAAAGAACAATCGCCCGGCCGGCCTGGCCAGCCACGCCCGCAGCGCCGGATCGAATCCCGGATCGAAATACGCGTAGCCGCCGCGCGCGTAAGGATCCTGTTCCCAGACGATCTGACGCGACGCCGTCAACTCGCTCGATTGTGAGCCGAGCCAGTCGAGCGCACCGGCCAGGCCGCGCACGCCGTGCTTGGCGACAATCGCCTGCGTCGCGTCGCTGGCGCTGCCGCCGGCAAGCAGGCTGAGGATGCCGGCGCGCCCCGGCTGCTCTTCGTTCGCCTCCCAGACGGCGCCGAAGGGCAGGGGCGAGCCAAACGCGCGCGGGCGTCCCGTCGCACGCCAGAATCGGCTCGAGAACTGGAGCAGCGACTTGGTCGCGCGCCCGTACTGCAGGCGCGCGATCGCGTCGTGCTGCTGCGCCGGCAGCGCGGGCGTAATCGGCATCCGCCGGAGCAGCGTCGCGGGAACGGCAAGGATCGCGTAGTCGCAGGTGATCTGCGACAGCGCGCGGCCGTTCTTGACGCTGACGCGCACGGCCCGGCCGCGATGCGACAGCGCGACGATCTCGCTGCTCAGATGCAGGCGGTCGCCGAGTGGAGTGGCCAGTGCGCTCGTCAGCCGATCGTTGCCGCCCTCGATGCGATACAGCCCGCCCGGCGCCGGCGCGTCGCCGGCGGAGAACTGATCGACCAGCGCCACGAGCGACAGCTCCTCGGGGTCGGCGAGAAAAAACCCGCGCAGCCCGGTCGCCGTCGCCCGCAGTTCCGCGTCGGCGCGCACCTCGTCGAGCCACGCCGCGACCGATCGCCGCGCGAGGTCGGTGGTGATCGGCGAGTCCCATCGGTGCTCGGCGAGGTTGTACGGCTTGGTCAGCGGCCAGAGCTCTTTGGCCATCCGCTCCCAGCCGCGACGGGCGCTGCGCGCGGCGATCTTCGGCTGCCCCGCGCCGTCGGCCCGCACATAGCCGAAGCCGCTGCGGAGGATCCGCGCGAGCTTCAGCCCGAGCTGCTCGGCGAGCTCGCGGATCTCCTTCTGGTCCTCGTCGATCAGGTCGCCGCCGGCCTCGGCGTGCTGGCCGTCGGCGAAGCCGTCGCGCACCGTCCAGACGCGGCCGCCGACGCGATCGCGCGCGTCGACGATGGTCACGCGTGCGCCGAGCGCGACCAGATCGCGCGCCGCCGCGAGCCCGGCGAGGCCCGCTCCCGCGACCAGCACCGACACGCCGTTGAGCATCGTCACCGACAACACTCTAAATGGAAACGCGCACCGCTTACGGTAAACTTTATGGATGTTCCTAATACTGGCGCTCCTGGCCGCGGCCTACGCGCACCCCGAACAGCTCGTCGAAACCGACTGGGTCGCCGCACACGCGAACGACGCCAACCTACGCGTCGTGGACATGCGCCAGAACGGGTATGCCGCCGGCCACGTGCCCGGCGCCGTCTACCTGTCGCCCGTCGCCATCCGCGACGCCAACAGCCCGCCGACCTTCCTGCCGACGCCGGCGGCGTTCGAGGCGATGATGGCGTCCTTGGGCATCTCGGACTCGACCCGCGTCGTCGTCTACGACGAGCGCGGCGGCATCTACGCGGCGCGCCTGTGGTGGATCCTGAACTACTACGGCCACTCGAACGTCGCGCTGATGAACGGCGGCTGGACCAAGTGGACGGCCGAGAATCGGCCGGCGCCGGCCGACGCGGCGCCCTCCCGAAGCGCCAAGTTCACCGCCAAGCCGCAGCCGAAATGGCTCGCGACCGCGAGCGACGTCGTCGGCGCGATCAACAAGCCGGGGGTGAAGATTATCGACGCGCGCACGGCCGCGGAGATCGAGGGCAAGGACCTGCGCAACATCAAGCGCGGCGGCTTCGTGCCGTCGTCGGTGCCGGTCTACTGGGAAGATCTCCTCGACCCGCAGAAGAAGACCTTCAAGCCGGCCGACGAGCTGAAGAAGATTTACGACGATCGTGGCATCGCGCCGGGGCAGGAAGTGATCGCCTACTGCCAGGTTGGCATGCGCGCGTCGGTTGATCTCTTCGCGCTGCACCTGCTCGGGTACGACAAGCTGCGCAACTACTACGGGGCCTGGGAAGAGTGGGGTAATCGCGACGATTTGCCGATCTCCAAAAAGTAGAGTCCGGCTTCAGCCGGACCTGACGGTGGCGAGCAGGCGGGGGCGGGTAGGGCAGGTGGGGAGAACGGCAATCTCTTCGAACCGCTTTCCCGACTACCCACCAGCCTCCGTCGTCAGCGAATGGTCCACAGATAGATCGTCAGGCCGTTGACGTCGCGCGTCTCGTCTGCGGGCCACTGCTCGCCCATGTCGAACTGGTGTGAGACGACGCGCGCGCCGCGGCGCAGCTCGCGCTTCAGCTTCGGCATCAGCTGCTGGTTCAGGCGAGGCAGCAGGAACAGCGTGACGACGGTCGCCGGGCTGATGTCCGACTCGAACAAATCCTGATTCAGGAAGACCACGCGATCGGCCACGCCTGCCTTCGCGAGGTTGTCGAAGGCGAAGCGCAGATAGTACGAATCGATCTCGATCCCGACGCCGCGCGCGCCGTACCTCTGCGCCGCGGTGATGGGGATGCGGCCGTCGCCCGAGCCGAGGTCGTAGACGACGTCGCTGGCGGTGACGTTGGCCATCTCCAGCATCGCGTCCACGGCGCTCTGCGGTGTCGGCACGTACTTGACGTCGGGCGGACGCAGCCTGGTCTGCGCGCCGGACGCGGCCGCGATGCCTCCTGCAACGATCAGCGCCAGACACCAATTCACGGGGGTAGAATACTCGCCCCGGCAGTCGTCCACGCCGCGGGCATCACGAAAGTTCAAAAGATGACACGAACGGCCCTTCGTCTCGCGTCCGTCATCCTTCTCGTTGCCACCAGCGCCGCGGCGCAGGGCGGGCTGCAGACAGCCGATCTGCTCAAGCTGCGCTCGGTGACCGCTGTTCAGGTTTCACCCGACGGCTCGCGTGTCGCATATGTCGTCGAGAACAACGACGGCACCGGCCGTCCGTACGGCCAGCTCTGGCTGATGACGCTCGCCGACGGCAAGAGCAATCGTTACGGCGCGGACAAGGAAGCATCGGGCAACCCGGTCTGGTCGCCGGACGGCCAGTCGATCGCCTTTCGCGGCAAGGTTGGCGACAAAACCGGGCTGGTCGTCGCCCGCGCGGACGGCGGCGGCGCGCGGTTCGTCGCCGAGATGTCCGGCACCAACGCGCCGCTGCCGGGCAGCGGCCGGACCGTGGCGTGGTCGCCGGACGGCAAGCGGGTCGCGTTCGTCTCGTCGACGCCCGGTCCCGAGACCGCCGATGCCAGCGGCGATCCGATGGTGATCACCCGCTATTTGTACAAGCCTGACGCGGCCGAGGGGATGACGCGTTTCAACGACAACCGTCGCCTCCACCTCTTCGTGGCCGATCTCGCGAGCGGCAGGATCGAACAGCTGACCGACGGCAATTTCTACGAGCACTCGATCGACTGGTCGACGACCGGCGAACTGCTCTTTCTCTCCAACCGCGACGCGGACGACGACAAGTTCTTCAACTACGACCTGTTCGCGATGAAGATGGCCGACAAGTCGATCCGCCGGCTGAGCGCGACCGAGAGCAACGAATACCATCCGCGCTGGTCGCCGGACGGCTCGATGGTCGCCTTCGAGGCGACCAAACGCGGCCTCACCGATCGCGAGACGACGATGGAAGACACCCACGTGTGGGTGATGAAGGCCGACGGCACCGGCCGCCGCGAGGTTGGCACAATCGACAATCGCCAGGGAGCGCCCGAGTGGACCTCGGACGGAGCCGCGCTGCTCTTCACCGTACAAGATCGCGGGCAAGTGCGGCTGTATCGTGCACCGATCGCCGGCGGCAAGCCGGAGGCGATCGTCACCGAGCGCGGCAGCGTCGGCAGCGTCTCGACAGCGAAGGACGTCGTGGCGTATACGTTCACGAGCCCGTCAGATCTGGCCGAGCTCTACGTCGCCAGCGCGGGGAACGCGAGGAACGCGCGCAAGCTCACCGATCTCAACACGGCGGTGCTCGGCAGTAAGCGCATTGCGGAAGTCGAAGCGTTCACCTTCGTCTCCAACGACAACAAGTTCGAGGTCGAGGCGTTCCTCACCAAGCCGGTCGGAATGCAGCCGTCAGCGAAGTACCCGCTGATCGTCAACATCCACGGCGGGCCGCACGGGCAGCAGGGGCCGGGCTTCGTATTCAAGAACCAGGTCTACGCGGCGCGCGGCTGGGCATCGCTGATGGTGAATTACCGCGGCTCCACCGGGTACGGCCAGGGATTCGCCGACGCGGTGTTTGCCGATCAGAACGGCAACGAGGCGCAGGACGTGCTCTACGGCGTCAGCGCCGCGATCCGCCGCTACCCGTGGATCGATCGCGATCGGATGGGCGTCGAGGGCACGAGCTACGGCGGTCAGTTGTCGACCTGGCTGATCACTCAAACCAACATGTTCAAGGCGGCGATTCCGACTGCCGCGATCACCAACCTCATCAGCTACAACTACACGACCTATTACAATCAGTACGAAGCGATGACGTGGGGTGTGTATCCGCATCAGGGCGACCTGATGGACACGCTCCTGCAGCGCTCGTCGATCCGCCACGTGGCGAAGGCGCATACCCCGACGATGATGGTCCACGGCGAGTCCGACAACGACGTGCCCATCGAAGAGGCGGAGCAGTTCTACATCGGGCTGCACGACGTGGGCACGGAAGCGGTGATGGTGCGCTATCCGCGTGAAGGGCACGGGATCCGCGAATCGAAGCACGTCGTGGACTTCATCGATCGGAGCATCCGTTGGTACGAGAAGCATTTCCCGGCCGCCGCACCCAAGTCGTAACCGCCGCCGCGGCGCTCTTGACGCTCTTCGTTGTCTGGACCTCCGTTCGCGCGCAGGCCGCCATTGACTCGTCCGGCGCCGCCGCCGTCGCCGACGCGCTCTTGTGGGGACACTCGATGCCGCCGCCCGAGGCGACGTCGAAGCTGCCCGGGGGCGTCCAGCGCAGCCTGTTGGAATATCGCCGGCGCGAAGAAGAGTTCAAGAGCGGCCTGACACCGCCGCCGGGCGCGACGCCGGAAGAAAAGGCGGTGTTCCAGCAGCGCGTCGGCATCGAGCGCGTCGTCTTCTGCCTGTTTCCGGGGCGCGACAGCGCGCGCATCGCCTCGCTCTACGCGCTGGATGTCGACGTCTCGCTGGCGTGGGAAGGCGCGGCGGATCTGCCGCGGCGCGAGGCGGCGTTCATCAACCAGCTGCTCAGCGATCTGCCGATACCCTGGCTGGCACCATATCTCCACCTGATTGCGGGGCACCGGCGGCTCTGCGCCGGCGAGCTCGAGTCGGCGTCGGGCAGCGACGGCGCCACGGCCATCCGCGAGGCGCAGCGTCAGCTCGCGGTCGCCCACGAGAGCGGCAGCCCGCTCATCAAGGTGGTTGCGGAGTACCTGGCTACAACTGCTCGACCGTGTAGCCCTTTGCCTTGAGCATCGCCACGATGCCGTCGGCGCCGACCAGGTGCGCGGCGCCGACCACGACCAGCGCGTGGCCGCTGCGGTTGAAGAGCGCCTCGATCTTCGGCAGCCAGGCCTTGTTCCGATCGACCAGCAGCCGCTGATACATCTGCGGCTCCGACTTCAGCTCCGATTGCACGATCCGCTCGACCGTCGGCACGTCGCCGCTCTTCCACGCCTCGGCGAGCTTGCCCACACTGGCGAGCTCGGTCTCGAGCTCCTTCAGCGTCTGCGCCAGCATCCGATCCTGCTGCGCCATCGTCATCCCGTCGAAGACCGAGATCTGATAGTCGGCGGTCTCCAGGCCCTGGACGGATTTGCCGGCGGTCTTCGCCTGATCGTAGAAATGCTTGTCGAGGCCGAGCTCCGGATCGTAGCCCGCCTTCTGCAGCTCGAGGCCCTGCAGCGCGATCGCCAGCATCCACGGCTTGAAGCGCATCAGCGGCTGGCCGGCCGGTCCGAGATCGCCGGTGACCTTCTTGACGAGCGCGAGCGTCGCCGGCGAGATCAGCTTCTCGAGCGATTGATCGCCCGGCAGCATGCCGCGCGACAGCACGCGCAGCTGCGTCGTCGGATCCAGCATCTCCGCCATGTCGACTTCTTCGACGAGCAGATCGGAATCCTTGAACGCCGCTTCGAGCGCCGGGTCGAGCGGGTAGAAGTCTGGCGTCAGGACGTGAATCGAGCCGATCAGGTAGACGACGCCGCTGCCCTTGGTCGCCTTCCACGCGAACGTCTTGGCCTCCGCCGCGTGCGCGACCGCGCAGAGAGCGACGGCAACGGCCAGCGTGCGGACGGGAAGGATGCGCGAGACGAAAGAGCCGCGGCTCTGAGGCATTAGATCTCCACCATTTTTCCGGGGTTCATCCGGTTCTCGGGATCGAGCGCGCGCTTGATCGTTCGCATCACCTCGAGCGCCGGACCGTGCTCGGCCTCGAGGAACTTCATCTTGCCGAACCCGACGCCGTGCTCGCCGCTGCAGGTGCCGCCCATCGCCAGCGCGCGCATCACCATGCGCTCGTTCAGGCGGCTCGCCTCGGCGAGCTCGGAGGCGTTTGCCGGATCGAGGACGTAGATCAGGTGGAAATTGCCGTCGCCGGCATGGCTGACCAGGCAGACGGGGAATGGCGCCCCTTGCGTGTCCTGCTTCGTTTCGACCACGCAATCGGCGAGGCGGGAGATCGGGACGCAGACATCGGTCGTCCAGCCGCGAGCGCCCGGCCGCAGCGCCAGCGCCGCGTACAACGCGTCGTGGCGCGCCTGCCAGAGGCGTTCGCGTTCCTCGAGGCGCGACGCCCATTGGAACGCGTGGCCGCCGCGTTCGCCCGCAATCGCCTGCACGGTTTCCGCCTGCTCGGTGACGTGGCGCTCGTTGTCGCCGTGGAATTCGAAGAAGAGCGTCGGCGCCACCGGGTAGCTGGTCTTCGAGTAGCGGTTGACCGCGTCGAGCTGCACGTCGTCGAGCAGTTCGATCCGCGCGACCGGCACGCCAAGCTGAATCGTCGCGATCACCGTCTCGACCGCGCCTTTGATCGAATCGAACGCGCACACCGCGGCCGATACCGCCTCGGGACGCGGATGGAGCCGCAGCGTCACCTCGGTGATGACGCCGAGCGTACCTTCGGAGCCGACGAACAGGCGCGTCAGGTCGTAGCCCGCCGACGACTTCCGCGCGCGCGTGCCGGTACGAATGACCGTGCCATCAGCGAGCACGGCCGTCAGGCCGAGCACGTTCTCGCGCATCGTGCCGTAGCGGACGGCGGTGGTGCCGGATGCGCGTGTCGCCGTCATGCCGCCGATTGTCGCGTCGGCGCCGGGATCGACCGGGAAGATGAGCCCCGTGTTGCCGAGCGCCTTGTTCAACTGGAGGCGGGTCACCCCCGCTTCGACCGTTGTATCGAGATCCTCGACGCTGACGCGCACGACCCGGTTCATCTCGCGCAGATCGACGCTGATGCCGCCGTAAATCGCGTTGACGTGGCCTTCGAGCGAGGTGCCGGCGCCAAAGGCGATGACCGGCAGGCGATGGCGCGCGCTGACGCCCACGATCTCCGCCACTTCGTCGGTCGTGTGCGGAAGGCAGACGACGTCGGGGCGCGCGGGCGTGTGGTACGACTCGCCGCGGCTGTGATGATCGCGGACGGCGTCGCTGTCGATCGCGCGCGCGCCAAGCTTCTCTTTGAGCTCGGCGATCGCCTGCTGGATTGAGGAAGTGGTTGAGGGTGTGGCCATATCAATCGTGCGCGGAGGCAGCCCTGAAGGGCTGCGCTACCTCCATCAAATCCCAGACGCGTTTTGTAGAGCAGCCCTTCAGCGCTGCCACGCATCTTTGATTATCCTATCGGTTTCATCGGCAGCCGCACGCGGAAGGTCGATCCCCGTGCATCGCCAGCGCTCTCCGCCAGCACCGACCCGCCGTGCAGTTCGACGATGTGACGCACGATTGCGAGGCCGAGGCCGAGGCCGCCGTACGGCCGGGTCGTGCCCGATTCGGCCTGGCGGAAGCGCTCGAACACATGCGGCAGGAACCCGGGCGTGATCCCGATCCCGGTATCCGAGACGATCAAATCGACGACGCCGTCGCCCTCGACGCGTCGCAGCCGTACCGCGACCGAGCCGCCTGACGGCGTGAACTTGATCGAATTCGAGAGCAGGTTCCAGACGACCTGCTGCAGCCGATCGGGATCGCCGCGCACGACGAAGCGGCCCGGGGCGATGTCGGCCTCGACGCGGAGGCGCTTGGCATCTGCGGCCGGCCGCAGCGTCTCGACGCCGGCGCGCACCAGCGCCACCAGATCGACGTCGCGGACATCGAGCCGGAGCTTGCCGGTGATCGCCTGCGAGACGTCGAGCAGGTCGTTGACCAGACGCGTCTGCGCGCGCGCGTTGCGATCGATGGTCTCGATCGCGGTTTGACGGCGCCGATCGTCGAGCTCGCCGGCGGCGAGCATGTGCGCCCAGCCCTGGATCGCGGTCAGCGGCGTGCGCAGCTCGTGCGAGAGCGTCATCAGGAACTCGTCCTTCAGCGTGCTCGCCGTTTCGGCGTCGCCCCTGGCCCGCCGCTCGCCCTCGAGCGCCTCGGCGAGCCGCTCGTTGACTTCGCGCAGCCTGCCGGCCTCGTAGTTGCGCGCCTCGGTCAGCGCCTGCTCCGCGATCCGCTTGGCGTCCATCTGGCGGAAGAGGACGACCACCCCGCCGGTTAACAGCACGGCGAGTCCGAGGAAGAACAGCGCCGAGGAGCGTGACTGGTGGCGCCATTCGGTCAGGACCTCGTTCCGGTCGAGCGAGACGGCGACGATGAGCGGCGGCGACGTCGTGCTGTGAAATGCGCTGATCAGCTGTGGGCCGCCGGCGTGCAGCGCCCCGACGAGCGTTCCTGCGACTCCGCTCTTCGCGGCGGCGAAGATCGGGTTGTCGGTGGCGGCTTCGCCGAGCGGATCGTTCGTGGACGGCTCGCTGTAGAGCACGACGCCGTCGGGGTGAAACACCCAGATGACGCCGGATTTCCCGACGTTGACGGTGCGGAAAAACCGGCGCGGCGGCGCGGGGATGAACGACGCGACGATGAGGCCGTCGAACTCACCCTGCTCGGTCGTCAGCCGCCGCGCGATCGGGATGAGGAACTGTCGCGGCTCGGCGACCGAGAGAAACGGCCTGCTGACCACGAGATCGTCGCTCGCCTTCCGGGAGAGCAGCTTGAACGCGTAGTCGTCGCGTCGTGACTGGCCGACGATCCGCGGCTGAGTGGAGTGGCGGATGATGCCGGTCGCATCGGTGACCGTGATCGAGCCGATGCTGGTCAGCCCGGCGCGGGCCGAGGTGAGCGACGGCAGCCACGTGGCCGCCGGCGCAGACGGCCCGCCAACGCGGCGGCTGTGCAGGGCGAGCTGGCGCAGTGACGCGTCCGCGGCGCCAAACGTCTCGCGCATGTATTCGGACAGGATCGACGAGAGATTCGCGGCGCGCGTTTCTGCCGCACTCAGCGTCTGCGTGCGAAACCACCACAGGTCGCTCTGGCGGATCGCCGACAGCCCCAGCAGCACGGCCGCCGTCAGCGTGGCGATTGCGGCTTTGGACACGTTATCTGGCCTCGCGCCGCCGCGTCAGTCGTGGTAGGCCAGCGCGCGGTCGCGACGGACGTAGCGCCCGCCGCCGGCCGGCTCGAAGACATGACAGCTCGACATCTCGCCGCCGTAGATGTGGATCGTGATCGACGGCTCGTCGAGCGGGTTCGCGAGCACGTGATACTCGTACGGCGGGATGAGGCAGCCGGTCGACCCGACGGCGGCGTTGACGCAGCCCCTGGTTTCGAAGCGGTACTCGTGGCCGCCGGTGGTTTCCTGGTCCTCCACCAGATCGAACTGCGTCACCTCCATGCGCCCTTGCACGACGCCCTCGACGCACCAGATGCCGGCGTGATCGTGCAGCGGCGTGCGCTGCCCCGGTCCCCACGTCATCACCACCGCGGTATAGCCGAGCGCGTCGTTCCGGTGCAGCAGCCGGCGTGCGTAGCGGTCCGGGAGGACGTGGTGAAAGCGTTCGGGAAGCTCGACCGTGCGTGCGCGGATCGCGTCTTCGAGCTCATGCTTGATGCGAGTGGTCGTCGCCGCGGGATTGGCCAACCTCACCGCGTCGTCGATGCGGGAGATGAGCTGCGTCAAACCCGACACGAACTCAGTATAGCCAACCGATGGAAGAGCGTGC
>Ga0207701_10003791_pt1 | contig 15467 bp, 7 predicted proteins | sample KBSSwiSSwithPhiX_FD_184294 | JGI IMG/M metagenome (GOLD analysis project Ga0207701, IMG submission 184294) | Switchgrass rhizosphere bulk soil microbial communities from Kellogg Biological Station, Michigan, USA, with PhiX - S5 (SPAdes) (version 2) | ecosystem: Environmental > Terrestrial > Soil... | reverse complement strand
TTCACTTACGACGCCAACCGCAATCCGCTGTGGTTGTCGGCGACGCTGGCGCAAAGCGGTCCTGGAACCTACACCGGGATGATCTTGCTCACGGGTGGTCAGGCGTTCAACGCGACGCCTTTCAACCCGACCAAGATCACGCGTACGACTGTCGGCAGCGCGACTCTTACCTTCAGCAACGGCAATGCGGGCACCTTCAGTTATGCCGTAGATCTCGGGGACGGGGTCAGCAGCGCGACTCAAAATAAGGCCATCGCGCGGCAGGTGTTCCGCGAACCGGGGACGATATGTGCAGAGGCGAGCGGCCTGGCAACCGCGGAAGGGATATGGCGTGGCACGACGAATCAGGGACAGGCGGTAACCATAGTGATTCTCGACGACGGGACCTTCTACATTGTCTTTTCAGGCCAAGGAACGACAATTGAAGCGGGTGTACTGCATGGATCAAGCAGCTCGGTGAACGGGGTTTTCAACGCCACGGATGTCAAGGAATATCCCATGTCGCCGTCTAGCCCGCCATTCATCGGTGGAGCGCCCACGGTCCACGGAACCTATGTCCCGCGTACCACGCTGCAGTTGAACTTCGGATTGAGTTCGGTGACAGCGTCGTATGACCCAACCTATGATCAGCCCGGTAATCTCGCCAGCCTCGCCGGCGTTTACCAAGGCTTCGTGGGCCATGTCACCGAGCAAGCTGCCGCGATGTCTGTCATGGATAACCAAGGCAATCTCACGATTTACGGTGTGCAGTGCACAACCGTAGTCTCGGCCACTCCGAGGGGCACGGTGAACCTGTTTAACGTTTCTGTGAATTCCCCCACTTGCTATAACGGGCCGGGAATTCTGTTTTACGACAGCGCACGCCGAAAGCTGTACGCGTTATCGGCCTTTTACAATGGATTGCTCGGGTTCCTCGATATGTGGTACGCAATCGGGACGCGGCCATAGCGTCGACTTCGTGCGCGGACGCGGTGAACCCGCGAGTCCGTCAACCCGTTTATCGAGCAATAAGTGGAGCCCGAACGGGAATCCAGAATGAAGATCATGTGCGGCCTGCTGGCGTGCTGCCTCTGCATATTTGCTGCTCTCCGCTTGTGGCCGCGGAGGAGGTTCAGGTTTTCCACCTCAAGACATGGTCATTGTGACGCCGGCCGCGGGGAATGTGATGGTGGTCAGCAAATACAGCTGGTCGCAGCAACGGGTATCCTCCCGGGGCGCGTCGTGACTTGGTCGAGTAGCAATGCGGTTGTGGCCACGGTCAACTCGACGGGACTAGTTGTGAAGCGTCAAGAGGTTATTGCAGGACGTTTTGAGTCTGGTCATGGGTGTAACGCCTCCGATGCCTTGATGCGGGCGAGCCAGTTGTAGTGATGGATCCAGGCGTCGAGTTGGTGCGTGCGCTGGCAGGAGTTTTGATAGACGAAGCCGTAGGCCCACTCGCGCAGCGCCGACTGGATGAAACGCTCGGCCTTGCCGTTGGTTTGCGGTCGGTAGGGTCGAGTGAAGCTATGTTTGATCTTCAACTCGCCGCAGGCCTGGGCGAAGTCTTTGGAACGAAACGCCCCGCCGTTGTCGGTCAGCAGGCGCTGGATTTTCACACCCAGCGACTTGTAATAGGCCACTGCGTTGTACAAGAACTGGACGGCGCTGCCCTTAGCCTCGTCTGGATACATGTCGGTGAAGCCGATGCGCGCGTGATCATCGATGGCCACAAACAGATACTCCCAGCCGGCGTTGAGGCTACCAAAGATGCCGCGGCGGTCACCGGTAACGCGATGTCCCGGCCGCAGAATGCGTCCGAGCCGCTTGATATCGATGTGCAGCAGATCACCCGCCGCCTCATGCTCATAGCGCATCACCGGCACCATGGGCTCCAGGTCTTTCAAATGCGACAAGCCAGCACGCGCGAGCACCCGTCCAACCGTACTCTTCGACACGCCGAGGCTGGCGGCAATGCGTGCTTGGGTGAGCCGGTGCCGGCGCAACTCGACAATCGCCAGCGCCTTGGCGGGGGCAATGGCGCGCGGACTAAACGCGGGGCGCGACGAGCGGTCCGCCAGCGCAACCTCGCCATAGGCCAGATACCGTCCCAGCCATTTGCGTACCGTCGGGACGCTCCCGCTGTGCTCCGCAAATAGTCGCGTCACTCTTGTTTCCGCCCTTCCCAATTGAGCGGTCACGCGCCCGCGGTCGAGGTCGCAATGGAGTACTCGTGATGCAGGCCTTCCAGGATCGATTTCGCGAGCACGAGCGCACCCGCGGCCAGTCGATGCCGGGATTTGGACTTCCGGACTACCGCAACTCCTTCCGGCGGATCGGGTACGCCAGAACCCAACGCGCTATGAGGGCGTCCGCGATTGTAATGAGTCGTCCACTCGCGCAGAATCGATCGCAGATGTGCCTCCGATAGCGGGATCATCCAGTCCAGACATTCTCTTCGAATCGTCCCGATAACGCGTTCACAAATTGAATTCGCCTTCGGGCTCGCTATTGGTGATCGCAGCACCTTCACACACAACGCTCCGATCGATTCATCAAGATGCCTGGCGAAGATCTTGTCTCGGTCATGGATAAGATATTGATGCGCGCCTTCGTCCCTGACGACCGCTCGCAACTGCTGCAACGTCCAATCTGCGCTTGGGTTCGCTGTCACATTGACGTGGGCCAGCCGACGCGTGCCGTGCTCGATGACAACAAACACGTACAACATCTGAAACGTCGCAGTGACCGCCACGAAGAAGTCGCAGGCGAGGATCGCCTTGGCATGGTTCTTCAGGAAGGTGGACCAACGCTGATCGCCGCGCGGTTGGCCTGGTGGTCGCTTCGGCATGTATTTGCTAACCGTTCTCGGCGAGACGCTGATCCCGAGCTTGACCAACAGCTCATTGGCAATTCGCTCCTCGCCCCACAACGGATTCTCTGCGGCCATCCGGCGAATCAGTTGGCGTAGTTTTGCCGGAAGTGGTGGTCGACCCGCCCTGCACTTGCAGCGCCAGAAGATCCGCCAGCCCAGCCGGTGCCAGCGGACGATGGTTGCCGGCTGCACGTTGACCACGGCATGGCGCCAGTCGAACAGTCTGGTGACAAGGGCAAGGCTGACGCGGGTCGCGTGATCCAGGCGCCGAGGTTTGATACGACGCTCGATATAACTGGCGAGCTGTTTGCGAAGGACTAGGTTCTCAGCGCGGATCGCTCTGGACGAGCGCAAGAACGAGACGACCAGCCTTAGGACGTCCCAGACTACTGCGACGATCGATCGCGCCAGCTGCAGCATGTGCTCATCATGCCAGAGTCAGACGGAAGCTGCAGACGTTGGACACGAAAGTCGTCGCGGCGCGAATTATTGCGGAGCACAGGAGACACGTTCTGCCACGCTGCCTGGGCGATGTCGTCACGGCAATGAATTTGCGATTCCGGTGAACCGCGCTTCTATTGCGTCGCGTGGATCCCAAAATGTCAGTGAGACACGCGGATCCGAAACGAGCTCGCGAACCTTGCGGGAGCGAGCATCCGTATGGAATTCGAATCGCCGTGCGGCGGCGTCTACATTACGTAGTGCGAGAACGCGTGCGCGCGGGCCTTCCGATGTATTCGTTGCAAGAAGCGGGAGAGCCCATGGGGGCCAACGCCCATCCAAACCAGCTGACTAGCACCGGCCGCCGTCGCATGATCATCGAATCGCCTCCGCTGTGGGTTGCAGCAGCGACTGCGTGATGGCAAGCTCCTCTCCCAGCTTTTTACGTTGACCGCCCGCAAATGCCTCGTAAGCTGCTCGACGGTCAGGTCACCTAGTTTTCATCCCCGCTCAGCTCGCATTGGTCAGAGCGCGCGAGTGGCGTCGCGCAATCCACTGAACGCGGACCGTAGGAACAGCGCCGCGATCATGCAGTCGACGATGATGTCCGGCCAATTTGGATGTGAGCAGATACGCCCCGCCAGCCGACAAACGGTCAGCCATCGCCATGATGTCGCGAGCATCATGTCGGTGCGAGAACGTCGGCCCGCGTCCAATCGGGCCCGGACTCGCGGGGTCTCAGAGGATTTTAAGGTCGCTTGCAGGGGGACACATGAGCCGCCACTTCGCGGAAGCCATCGCTTCCGATCTGAGACAAACTCCGTCAACTCCACACAGGAGAGTCACTCATGTTTAAGCGTTCACTCATCTGGGGCGCGGTCTTCGCCCTTTCCGCAAGCACGGCGCTGGCGCAAACGGTTGCAACCCTGCAGGCTTCGGCCAAGGAATATGCGGACACCGACTGGATGGGCACTTTCCAGCGCCTGTGCGTAGCGACGGTCCCGAATTCCCAGGTCGTCAAGCCGAGCATCGATCCCGACCAATACCCCACCACTGAACTGCCTACGCCGCCAGGCGGTACGAATCCACGGCCGAACTGGTATGCCCCCCCAGCCAAGATCGGCGACAACCTCTACTTCCTCGGCACGAGGATACACACCACCTTCGCGTTGGTCGCCAGTAACGGCGAGATCATCCTCATCGACGACAAATTCGCATACGCGACGCAGGCTGAGATCTTCGACGGCCTGCGAGCCTTGGGCCTCGACCCGAACAAGGTCCGGTATTTGATCATTTCGCACGAGCATGGCGACCATGATGGCGGCGCCCACTTGACCCAGGCAGCTATTCCAGGTGTCACCGTTGTCTATGGCGCAGCCGCCTGGCCGAGCGTGCTGGCCCGCACCGGCCCGCATGCGACCCGTAGCGGGCCGGAGAATGACGGCACCGACGGTCGCGTCATCAGCGTCGGCGACGTATCGGTCCAGATCGTCACGACGCCCGGCCACACCCCCGGCACAATATCGCTTCTGTTCGAGTTCAAGGACAAGGGCCAGCGGATCAAGGCGGCCTACGTCGGTGGCACCGCGATCTCATTCACCGGGAATGCAGCCTTCTACGACCAATACATCGCCTCGGCGAAGAAGTTCGCGCAGGCCGCAGCCAACTACGGAGCTGACGCGCTTTTGTCGAATCACACCGAGTTCGACAACAGCTACTTCAAGGCGAATACGGCGCTGGCCCTTCGCGCCTTGTTCGGCGACAACAACCGGCGCAGCAATCAGTTCTTCGTTCCTGGAGGTGCTGCCGAAAAGCCGGATAGCATTCGGACGGATGTCCCCAATCCGTATTACGTTGGGCAACGGCGGGTGATGAACTACATGGGCGTGGTCGAGCTCTGCGCCAAGGCAGCCAAGCTCCGAGCGACCGGTAGCCTCTAGACTAGAGTCTCAGCGGCTGGGGGCGGCGGCTTGCCGCCGCCTCAGTTCGTACAGCGTTTGCGCCCAAGCCGCGCAATTACGGATATGTGCGAAGGTTGTCCTGCAATACACCGGAACGTCTTACTTGCACGGAGGAACGATGAACACACGGCAGTTAGGCAGGGGATTTACAATTTCAACGGTCGCATTGCTGGGTCTTCTGCTCAGCAATGCGCTCTTCTCGGCCGAACGGGCCGATCGGGTGGGATCGATGGGGCCGGTGCCCAAAGCCGAATGCGGCCCTAACGATTCGACCGAAAGCGGATTGCAGGGCCAGACCACGTCGGGGGAGCGCGCCGTCGTGAACGGCCATACCGACTCGGAACTCGGCTACAACTGCAATCTGGAGCTCGTCGGCCAGTTCCGAGGCGAGGGAGCTTTTTCGCAGAATGGGCCGGCGTACTTTGATCACTGCGCCTATATGTCAACGGAGAATAATCCGTCGCAACAGCACCCCGGTGTCGTGGTGATCGACGTTTCGGATCCCACGAATCCGCGGCCGACCGCGTATCTAAACGATACTGCGGCCGGGCTCAACCCGCACGAAAACATAAAGGTTAACCAGGCTCGCGGACTTCTCGGGCTCGCCCAAAGTAACGGCCCGAATTTCGCCGTCTATGACCTGAATGCTGACTGCGAGCACCCGAAACTGGCGTCCAGCATCACCGTGCCCAATAGCTCCGGCCACATGGGTGGGTGGGCTGAGGACGGCAAGACGTACTACATCGGCCAGAGCTTTCGAGGCGTAGGCGGCATCATGCCTATTATCGACGTCTCCGATCCGTACAACGCGAAGTGGCTGCTCAACTGGACGTTCACCGGTGATGGCCGGCCCCATGACCTCTCCACCAACGAAGACGGCACGCGGATGTACTCGGGGCAACCCGGCAACTTCGGCGTGGCGCCGACCAATTCTTCGTTCGGGCCCGACGGCCTAGTGATCCTGGACGTGAGCGACATTCAGTTCCGTCGCCCCAATCCGCAGATCCGGATTGTCAGCAGGCTGTTCTGGAATGACCAAGGGCAAGCGGAGCAGATGCTCCCCTTCTTCTCCCGCGGACGCTCGTACCTCATCAGCACGGACGAGTCCGGCGGTCAGGCCGGTGTTGGCGGTCTGGCGGCGGCATGCGCCCGGGGAGCATCGCCGTACGGTTATTCGAACATCATCGACATCACCGACGAGACGAACCCCAGAATCGTCTCGAAGATCATGCTCGAAGTGCACGACCCCAAGAATTGCTCGAAATTTCTGACTGAGCTGCCAGAAGTCAACGGGGGGCTGCTCGACTATTCCACTGAGAGATGCGCTGTGGACCGTCCGAACAATCCGACGCTGGCCGCTTGCGGCTCGAGAGGTACGGGCACCCGGGTGTACGACATTCGCGATCCCCTCCACCCTGCAGAGATCGCGTACTGGAAGGGGCCGGCTCCGCGGAGGGCTTTCCTTCCCGGATCAGGGAGCTGGTCACCGACCGTCGATCGAACCGTCGAAAAGCAAGCGGGTTTGGCGCGCTTCGTAAAGGCTCGTGCCGCCGACGGGAAAGGGCACGAGTTGAATCTTTGGATCGTCGGTGATGCCGGCGGTTTTCAGGTTCTCCGCTTTACCGATGACTTCTTGCAGAGGAACCCGGGCAAGGCGATCCACGCCGAATCCTTGAAAGGGGACTAGGTCTACTACACTAGTCGTCAGGCAGCTAGCAATCACGCAACGCAATGTGAGATTTTCGTAGCCAAGTTGCCGTCTGCTCGAAATGTTCTGGCTCTTCGATCACGGTCGGAGAGCCGTTTTTGATCTTTAACCAAGGAAGCAGACATTCCATCGCGACCTAGCGCCCGCCGGCGTCGCTTTCGGCGATTGCCAGGTTCTGCTCGGTCACCAGCCGGCGAGCTAGGCGCTACGGCCGGTATTGGGCCGAAAGCGCCAGTAGCTTGTCCTCGACCGAGCGGTTGCTTTCGCCGTAGCGGACGCCCGATCCGTCGGCGCAGGACCAAGCATCGACCTCGCTCTTGCGCGACGTCTACGCAGTCCCTCAGTACCCCGTTCCTAGAATTTTGTACAAGGTGCGGAGTGCTCAGTACTAGGTACCAAGTGCTTCGTTCCTGGTGCTCTCTGTCTGTTGTTGGTGGGCAGTGCGTCGCACCAAGTGCTCCGTGCTCAGTACTCGTAGATGCGCGACCGTCTCAGTAAGCAGTCTCCGATAGATGACGGTTGCTCCCTCGACCCTACCGCAACCGCCGCTGCCGTTCCGTCCAAAGCTCAACGATCTCCCGGTGCTCCGCGATGCAGCTCAAAAAAAGCTGGCGCAGCCCGACGTCGTGAATGCGCTCGGCTTCCGTGGTCAGTGCGGCATGCGCGTCGGCCAGCAGACGCTCGGCACGCGGTGCGTCGCTGGAGACGAAGGCGCGGTACAAGGTCAGGCGGATGAGGTGCTCGTAGGTGCCGTCGAGCTGCTGCGTCGACCGATCGGCGCGCGCCTCGTCCAGGAGCTGGTCCCCCAGCCGCTGCGCTTCGGACGCATCGCCGCGCGCGAGCGCGACCCGGGCCCGGCCGTCGAGCGCATTCAGCACCAGCGGCACGAGGCCCATTTCGCGCGCCAGGCCTTCGCCGCGTTCGAAGTGGCCGGCCGCTGAATCCCATCGACCGAGCGCCAACTCGGCATTGCCCAGCGACCAGAGCGAATCGGCCTGGTGCAGCCGCGAGTCGCCCTCGACGCTGATGGCGTGCGCCGCCTGCGCATGGCTCAGGGCGAGCCCGTGATTCTCCTCGCGCCATTCGAGCTCCGACAGAATCGAGAAGCAGTTGCCCTCGATCTGTCGATTCCCCAGCGACTGGTTCATGCGCAGGCCCTCGTGCAGATGCTCGCGTGCCTTCTCGAACGCGCCGAACCCGAGGTACGACATGCCGACGTTGCTCAGACCCACCGCCTCGTAGATCCGGTACCCACCGGCGCGGCCCAGCTCCAGGTCGAGCAGGCTGTATTTCAAGCTGGCCACCCGATCGCCGAGCATGTCGGTGCAGACCGTCAGGACGTTGATCAGGCGCGACTCCTCCTGGTGCAGGCCCAGAGCCCGCGCTCGTGCCAGCGCGGCTTCGGCGAGGGCCCGGCCGGTGGCCGGGTCGCCGCGGTACGCCAGCGCCGGCGCCAGTCGATGGATCGCGCGCAACGCCAGTGGCACGTGGCCCGCGCGCTCGGCGAGCGCTTGCGTGCGCCGCGCCTCGCGCTCCTGCGTCGCCCAATCGCCGGTGCGGTGCGCGTGGTCGGCCCGGCGCCAGGCGACCTCCGCGCGTCGCGTGTCGCCCTCGACGCCCGGTGGCATCGTCTCGGCCAGCGCCGAGAGCGCGTCGATGTCGGTGAGTTGCGCTTCGCGCCGCCCTAGCAGATCGAGCACGCGCTCGCGGTTGGCGAGGAGCCGCCAGCGCAGCTCGACGTCGTCGTCGCTCACCCAGTTCAGCGCCCGCGCCGTGGCGTCGAGGGCGGCGTCGTGCACGTAAATGCCGGCCAGGTGCTCGGCCGCGCGGGCGTAGTACTCGGCGGCATGCGCGGCGTCGCCCGCCTGCTCGTAATGCGCGGCCGCGGCGCCAAACATGCTCTTGCTCATCGCGCCCGCGTGATGCGCCAGCCAGTCGGCGGCTCGCGCGTGGGCGCGGCGCTTTACGCGTTTGAGCACAGTGTCGTAGGTCACCTGGTGCAGGATCTGATGATCGAAGGTGTACTCGCAGACGTCGTCGGTCGCCCGGCTCGTCGGGCCCTTCCGGTGGACAAGCTCGCGCGCCTGCAGCGCTGGCAACCGGGTAGCGGCCGCAGCGTCGACGTGCGTCAAGGCGGCGTCCCAGAATGTCAGTCCGATCACACTCGCCAACTGCAGCGCTTGCCGATCCGGTGGTGGCAGCGTGTCCAGCCTCGCTTGCAAGACACCAATGAGCGTCGGTGGCACGTCCACGGCCAGCATCCGGTCGGCATTGAGCGTCCATTGCTCGGTCGTCGTCACAATGGCGCCCCGCTCGACAAGCATCTTGACCAACTCTTCCATGTAGAACGGGTTGCCCCCGGCGCGACGCGTGACGAGGTCGCTCAGGGGATCCGGGATCACGGGTAGTTTCTTCAACAGCTCGTCGGCGAGCATCCGGCTGCCAGTCTTGTCCAGGGGTCGAAGGTCGATGCGTGACGAATCGGCACCGGCCGCGCTTAGCGCCCCCGCTCTGCGCTCGAACAGCGCCGGCCGAGTGAATGCCAACAGCAGCATTGGGACGTCGCGATTGACGTGCACCAGGTGGTCGATGAAATCGAGCGATCCGTCGTCCGCCCAGTGCACGTCGTCCAGCTGGACGACGATCGGAACTCCACGTTCCGCGCCGATGCGACGAAGCGTCTGCGCGGCGGCGTAGAAGCCGCGGCTGCGGATCTCGCGTGCGTCGTCGCGGATGCCGCGGACATGGCGGCTGTCGCTGTAGTCCAGGCCGATCAGCTGGCCCAGCAGGTGCACATTAGCCTCCGCGTCGGCGTCGGCAAAAACCGGTATGACCCCCTCTTCGAGCTTTCGCTTGGCGTCATCCATGCTGTCGCTATCGCGAATTCCCCAGCGCGACGCAACCAAGTCGTGCAGTAGGCCGTATGGTTGGCCTTGGGTCTGGGGTGTCGCGCGCGCCTGGACGAGGCAGTAGCGCTCGGCGTGTGCCTCGGCCCAGTTGCCGAACTCGTACAGCAGTCGGCTCTTGCCAAGACCGGCTTCGCCGACGATTAAGACGCGTTCCAGCCCCGCACCCGTTTCCCATAGGCGAGAGAAAGCATTTTGCAGTGCAGTCAGTTCGCTCTCGCGGCCGATCATCCGGGCGTCGACGCCTTCAATGCCGCGTGCGACGCCCTTGAAGGCGCGCGCTTTGGCGCACAGCACCAGATAGGTTCGCACCGGCGTGTCCACGCCCTTGACGGACAGGGGCTCCTGCGCATCGACTTCGAACGCGCCACGCACCGCGCTGTACGTGTCGTGGCTGATGCGCAAGGCGCCCGCCGGGGCGGTCTGCTCCATCCGCGCAGCAATGTTCACCGCTTGGCCGCGGATGCTTGCGTCTTGGTCGACGCCGCCACCGAGTAACACGCCGCCGGTGTGGATGCCGACCCGCACGTCGAAGCCGGCATAGTTATGTCTGGCGCGCACCTCCGCGCCGAGCGACTTACCCAGCGCGAGTAGCGCTAGGCCAGAGCGCACGGCGCGCTCTGCATCGTCTTCGGCCGCGCCATCAGCGCCAAACGCGGCAAGCAGGTTGTCGCCTGCGTATTTCAACACCTTGCCGCCGTGGGCTTCGACAATGGTCGTGCCGCGCGACAATGCCCCATCCATCACGGCGCCGATCTCTTCGGGGTCCAGACGTTGGCTCAGTGCAGTCGAGCCGACCACGTCGAGGAAGAGGACGGTCACTTGCTTGAGGCTTTGCGCGGGTTCGGTCGCAAGCGCGAGGGTCCGCAACTCGGCCAGCCGTGCCCGAAGCCCGGCGACGGCGGCATCGACGACCGCATCACCCAGCACGCCCCGTTGCCCCTCCAGCGCCGCGATGCCAGTCTCGAGTCGCTGCTGCTCATCGTCCATGGGCAGGCAGCATATCAACTGCGCAACCAGTACGCGTGGAAGCAGCGACTGCGACGTGGGAGCACGCGACCGGCGCCCTCACTTTGCGAAGCATTACGCAAGAGGGACGGAGGCACACCGTTAACGTCCGCCATGAGTCGAACTGGGACGGTCGCAGGAGTGCACCCGATACGACACCGGGCACTGAGTAAGTACCTGGTACTACAGCTGACTCACGCCGCCTCAGCACGAGGTACTTCGTTCCTGGTACTAAGGACTTCGGGCAAGTACTCGAACCTTGACCTGAGAACTTCTCCGAGCCGCGAGCTCGTACGACTAACTCGCCCCCATCTCGGTATCGCGAGTCCCAGAACACTGGGGATAACGCTTGCAACCCCAGAATTCGTGGCCTACGCTGCTTCCGCGTCTGGCAACCCTGCGCGCCATTCCGCCGCCGCACTTTGGGCATGTAGGTGCAGTGGCTTCGGTCGGGCTTGTTGCGCCGCGCTGTAATCCTTTAATCAGGTCAGCGAGGCGAGCTCCGTCAACCAGATCGAGCGGTTTGCCGCGCGCGAATTCGACGGCATCCGGGCTAAACCTACTAGTGGACACGAAAATGCCGCGCGCTGCGTTTTCCGCCACCATGACGCCGAAGAACTCGCGAATCAAAGTAACGTCGACCTGCGCAGATCTCCAGCGCTTGCATTGCACTACGAACTTTCCACCTTGCCGATGCAGCACTAAGTCAAAACCGCCATCCGGCGCCGATCCACCGACTTCCTCAACGGCATAACCCTGGCGTCGGTACGCCTCGCCAACTAGGCGCTCGAAGTCCTGCCAGCTCATGGCACGAAGACTCTCGAAGCCGCTCTGGGTATTGAGCAGGCGTCGGCGGTACCAGGCATTGATTGCAGCCACGCCCGCAACGACGACGAACGGCAGAGCGAACATCCACGCCTTGTCGCGCAGCGCTTCGCCCAACCTCGAAGAACGGCATTGGGACTGCCAACGGCCGGGAACAGCCAGCCAATCGCCACATAGACGACGACGGCGACAATCAAGCTCATCCACCACGGGAGGCCGGCGAGTTCATGCAGCAGGTGCTTCTTCCGGCGAGTTCCCATATGACGATGCTGGCAGATGATCGAGGTAGACGTCAAAATCCCTAACGGGAGCTATCAGCAAGATGAATGCCAATCTGAGGAGCATCAGGACCGCGCTGGAGGAGCTAACCGATGTCGAGCTGCATGCGCTCATCGTCGCCACCAACGATGTATCCCAGATCGCGCCTGGCCTGCTGGCATGGATCGAAAGCGCCTGCGACTGGGAAATCAATCGCCGTGTAGGGCGGCACTACGACCTCCTGCCACCTGAGGCCGCGATTGACCCGACCGAGGACGCCGTCAGCATCGAAGCCACGTACGCTATGCGTGCATCGTTCGCCACGGGGGACCTGGCTCCCGCCGCACTCAGTTCTTTTATGCGCTCGTGAAATGCTGACGGGCGGCCCAGGGCAAAAGCAGTAGGCGCGCGGGTCGCGTATCGAGTTTGACCGAGCCCCGCCAGGAGCCGCTTGAACGGCAGGAACAAGACGGTAAGGAGCCGGCCACCGCCGATAGTCGAAATGGCGCTCTCGACCCGATCCAGTCGTCCGGCTCACTCCAGACCGGACACTCGTGGCGCAAACAGACGCGACGCTAGCCTTTCTGTCGCCGCCGGAGCAGCAGGTACGCCGCCGGAAGCACCAGCATTGACAGGAGCGGCGCGGTTATCATCCCGCCGACCATCGGCGCCGCAATCCGCTGCATCACCTCCGCACCGGTGCCCTCGCTCACCATGATGGGCAGGAGCCCCGCCATGATCACGGCCACCGTCATCGCCTTCGGCCGAACGCGCAGCACCGCGCCCTCCTCGATCGCAGCGAGCAGCGTGGCGCCTGTTGCCGGCTCTCCGCGCGCGAGGCGTGCCTCCCAGGCGTGCCGCAGGTAGAGAAGCATCACGACCCCGAACTCGGCCGCGACGCCCGCCAGCGCGATGAACCCGACCGCCGTGGCCACGGACGTCGCGTACCCGAGCGCCCACAAGAGCCAGTAGCCGCCGACGAGCGCGAACGGAACGGCGACCATGATCAGCAGCGCCTCGTCGATGCGCCGGAAGGCGAGATAGAGCAGCACGAAGATCACCGTGAGCGTCAGCGGCACCACGTAGGCGAGCCGCGCCTTGGCGCGCTCGAGAAACTCGAATTGGCCGGACCATGACACCGAGTAGCCGGGCGGCAGCTTCACCTCGCGGCCGACCGTCGCCTGTGCATCGCGCACCACCGACACGAGGTCGCGGCCGCGCACGTCCACGTAGACCCATCCGGTGAGCCTCGCGTTTTCGCTCTTCAGCATCGGCGGCCCATCGACGATCCGCACCGTCGCCACGGCCGACAGCGGCAATTGCGCGCCGCGCTCGGTGACGATCGGCAGCATGCGCAGCGCTTCCACCGAGTCGCGTATCTCGCGCGGATAACGGACACTGATCGGGAACCGTGCGAGCCCTTCGACGGTCTCGCCGATGTTCTCGCCGCCGACCGAGGCACCGATGGTTTCCTGCAGCTCCACGATGTTGAGGCCGAAGCGCGCCGCCGCCGCGCGGTCGACGACGATGTCGAGGTAGCGCCCTCCCTCGAGGCGCTCGGCGAGCGCCGACGTGACGCCGGGCACTCCCTTGACGGCGCGCTCGATCGCCTGCGTCACCCGGTCGATGGCGGCTGGGTCGGGGCCGGAGACCTTGATGCCGACGGGACTCTTGATGCCGGTCGCGAGCATGTCGATCCGGTTCCGGATCGGCGGCACCCAGATGTTGGAGAGGCCCGGCACCTGCACCGTGCGGTCGAGCTCCTCGACGAGCTTGGCGGTCGTCATGCCCGGCCGCCACTCCTCTTTCGGCTTGAACCGGATCGTCGTCTCGATCATTTCCATCGGCGCGGGGTCGGTCGCCGTTTCCGCGCGCCCCACCTTGCCGAACACGACCGCGACCTCGGGAACGGTCTTGATGAGGCGATCGGTCTGTTGCAGCAGTTCGCCGGCCTTGCCAGCCGACAGTCCAGGGAGCGCGGTCGGCATGTAGAGAAGATCGCCCTCGTCCAGCGGCGGCATGAACTCACCGCCTAGCTGAGACACGGGCCACGCCGTCGCCGCCAGCGCGAGGGCGGCGGCGACGAGCGTCGCCTTCGGCCATGCGAGTGCGGCGCGCAGCAACGGCCGGTAGCCGGCGATCAGGATCCAGTTCAGCGGATTCGCGCCCTCCGAGGGAATGCGTCCACGCACGAAATAACCCATCAGCACCGGCACCAGCGTCACGGCGAGTCCCGCGGCGGCCGCCATCGCATACGTCTTGGTGAAAGCGAGCGGCGCAAACATCCGGCCCTCCTGCGCTTCGAGCGTGAACACCGGCACGAACGACAGCGTGATGATGACGAGACTGAAGAATAGCGCCGGACCGACCTCGACCGCCGCGTCGGTGATCACCTGCCACCGCTGGTCCCCGACCGACGCGCGGCCGTGCTCGTGCTCCCACGCCTCGAGCTTCTTGTGCGCGTTTTCGATCATCACGATGGCGGCGTCGACCATCGCGCCGATCGCAATCGCGATGCCGCCCAGGGACATGATGTTCGCGTTCACCCCTTGCAGGCGCATGACGACGAACGCCGCCAGCACGCCGAGCGGCAACGACACCACCGCCACCAATGCGGAGCGAAGATGCAGCAGGAATAGAAGGCACACGAGCGCGACGACCGCGAACTCTTCGGCGAGCTTGCCCTTGAGATGGTCTACCGCGCGCTCGATCAGCGCCGAGCGGTCGTAGACAGGGACGATCTCGACACCCGCCGGCAGCCCCGGCTTCAACTGCTCCAGGCGCGCCTTGACTGCCTGAATCGTCTCCCAGGCGTTCTTGCCCGAGCGCAGCACGACGATGCCCCCGACAACCTCGCCTTCGCCGTCGAGCTCGGCGATGCCGCGGCGCATTTCCGGCCCAAGCTGGACGCGTGCGATGTCCTTCAGCAGCACAGGCGTGCCGTCTTCGGACACCCGCACGGGGATCACGCGGAAATCGTCGAGCGATTTGAGGTAACCGCGCGTGCGAACCATGTACTCGGCCTCGGCAAGCTCGACCACCGACCCGCCCGCTTCCTGATTGGCGGCGCGAATCGCGGCGATCACCTTGGCGAGCGGCAGGTTGTAGGCCTTGAGCCGCGCTGGATCGACAACGATCTGGTATTGCCGCACCATTCCGCCGACCGTCGCGACTTCGGCGACATTCGGCAGCGCCTTCAACTCGTACTTGAGGAACCAGTCCTGCAGCGCCCGCAGTTGCGCGAGGTCATGCGCGCCGGTGCGGTCGACGAGCGCATATTCGTAGATCCAACCGACACCGGTCGCGTCGGGACCGAGCGATGCATTCGCTGCAGGAGGAAGGCGGCCCTGCACCTGGTTCAGGTATTCGAGCACACGCGAGCGCGCCCAGTATTGGTCAGTACCATCCTCGAAGATCACATAGACGAACGAATCGCCGAAGAACGAATAGCCGCGAACCGCTTTCGCGCCCGGTACCGACAGCATCGTCGTCGTCAGCGGAAACGT
>Ga0207701_10003787_pt1 | contig 15476 bp, 13 predicted proteins | sample KBSSwiSSwithPhiX_FD_184294 | JGI IMG/M metagenome (GOLD analysis project Ga0207701, IMG submission 184294) | Switchgrass rhizosphere bulk soil microbial communities from Kellogg Biological Station, Michigan, USA, with PhiX - S5 (SPAdes) (version 2) | ecosystem: Environmental > Terrestrial >... | reverse complement strand
GATTCGTTTGGTGCGTTGAGAAGCCGCGCCGAGAAAACTGCCGGGGCTCGGACACTCGGAAAAACCCATATCGAAATGGTGCTCGGCGACAAAATAAAAATCCATGCCCTCCTGGTCGGCCATTTCGACGACCTCGAGATGATTCTTATAAAGATCAACGTAGGAACGCGCCGGAATGTCGTGCTTTTGCATGTGATCGAATAGCCCAAGTTGCATGGTTTTAACCTTACTTGTTCAGTGTCATTTCTTTCTGGATTTCTTGCAGCAAGGAGTTATCGTACATCTTTTCTATTGCGAGCTTCTTCGCTTCGGGACTCGTTTCGGCACGAAAGTCGACGATGGAACTCAACCCTGCAGGCGAGACGTAAGGGATACGCAACGCGTAATCTTTCACATTTTCTTTGTAAGTCGCGTCAAGGGTCTCGCTATCAGTGGTGCGGGTGTATCTGCCGATGGCTTTCTTTGCCAGCGCGGGCTCTTGAATCGCCGTGTCATAGGCGGCGATGGTCGCGCGCAGGAGTTTCTTCAGTTCCTCGCGTCTGGCGTGCACCTGCGAGTTTTTAACGATGAAGCAGCCGTAGTCAAAAGGCAGCTCAAGAGTAGCCGTAGTGAGCAGTTCCCGGAAACCGAGCTTGCGCGCTGGCAGACTAAGCGGCAGTGAAATGGCTCCGCCTTGCACCAAATTTTTTTGCATTCCGCCGATGATTTCCCGGGTGCCGCCGAGCTGCAATAAGGCAACATCTTTGATCGGCTGCAGGCGATTCTTTTTGAGTACATAGCGCGCGACGAAATCGGAAAAGGCGCCAAAGCGTGAGACGCCGACGGCTTTGCCCTTGAGCGCTTCGACGGTTGCCACCGCCGGAGTGGTAAAAAAAGACGTTTGTCCGGTATCGTACTGACAGCCGATCATGGTCAAATCCGCGCCGGCGAGATTGGCATCGACCACAGCCGCCGCGGCCGAGTAGACAATATCGACGTCGCCGGCGAGCAGCGCCTGCACCGCAGTGGTGCTGGAGCCAATGAAAAGCAGTTCCATATCGACGCCCTGTTTTTGATAAAGCCCGGCATCTTTGCCGAGCCAAAGAATGGTGAAAGTGCCGGCGAAGGCAGTATAAGCGACGCGGAGTTTTTGCGCGTGCGACACGCCAGCGTCCGCGAACAAGCAGGCGAGCAAGGGGATCGCGTAAAGTAATCGCGTGCGGATAACTGGCATGACGATCGCAGCAGCGTAATTGAACGGCCTCCGTAGATCACGTTCACTGCGGGTCTGTCAAGGCGTTTTGGAGCAACGGCTGAGATCGACCTCGCTTCGGTTTCGGCTTGACGCCGTAATCGGAACTAACCTATTTTGCGCCTGGATCAGTGCCGATGCGGTTTTCCGGGTGTGACATTGCCAAGCAGTTCGGGAAAGAATCGGATCGATTCACAGACGACACATGTTATGAGCGCTGCAGCGGCGCGAAAGGAGAAAGACGGAATGTGCAGACTTGTGGGTTGTGATTTCATGCTGATGCTTTTCCTGAGTCTGCTGATCAGCGCTAGGGCAGGGGCGGAAAAAATTCGCACCGCTGTGCCGGGGCTCAATCTTAACTATTTGTCCATTTTTTCCGCGGATATGAAAGGATTTTTCAAAGACGAAGGATTGGATAACGAAACTATTGTGATCGGCGGCCCGGCAGGGATAGCGGCGCTGATTAGCGGCGATGTCGACTACAGCGGCGCGGGCGGAAGTGGCCTGCGCGCCGCAGTCAAGGGTGCCCCGCTCAAGGCCATTATGTATCAAACCGAACGGCCGACTTGGTATTTAATCGTTCATCCGAGCATCTCGCAGGTTTCAGATCTGCGCGGGAAGAAAATCGGTGTAGCGTTGCTTGGCGACAGCGAGGACCGATTCACCACTTTGTACGTCGAACGCGGCGGGCTTTCGGCAAAGGACGTGACAAAAGTCAGCCTTGGGACGAGCCCGAGCGACAAGATCCTCGGCGTAAAAAGCGGCGCCGTAGCGGCAGTGGTGCTCGACCCGGCGGGTGCGGTCGCGGCTCAGAGAGAAGGGCTGAAAACTTTAGCCTATCTTGGCGATATCTTTCCGTTACCTTTTCAAGGCTATGTGACCACCGATAAAAAAATCGCGGAAAATTCGGCGCAACTCAAACGCTGGGCACGAGCAGTTGTCCGTGGTCTCATGTTTATGCGCGAGCGGCCGGAGGAGGCCGCCGATGTGGCGATGAAGACGCTTCGGCTCAGAAACGTCACTCAAGCGATGCTCGCCGACGCGATCACGGGGTACGCCCGCGCGCTGCCGCATGGAGTGCCCGGGATGCCCTCGGCCGAGGGGGTCAAGAACATTCTCGAATACGAGATCAGGCTGCCTTTGAAGATGGATGCGCCAGTTGCGGCGGAAAAATATTTGGACCTTCGGTGGATCGCGGAAGTGAAGAGGGAAATCGAACAGCAGGGCAAGTAAGGACGGTAACCTCCAAAAGGCCGCCAAGAAACTTTCGTAAGAGGAAATCGATGAGCATACATCCAAATATTGATTTGCGGTCCATGCGAGTGGATCTGGTCGGCAGTCTGTTGAGACCCCAATCGGTCAAAGATGCGTTTATTGTGTTTGGCGAAGGACGAACCAACGAAGCGCAATTGAAGCAAACGCAAGATCAGGCGATTCGTGAGGTGGTCGCAAAACAAGTTGGGCACAATTTGCCGATCGTTGTGGACGGCGAATTTCGCCGAACCAGCTTCATGGAAAGTTTTTCCGTGGTGGCCGGAGTGGAGGAATGGCAGGCTGGAGTGAAAACTTATCACGAGCTCCTGAAACGTATGGAGCGTGACGAAAGCGTCACGCACAAAGGCGAAGATCCGATTCTGTTGAATCGTAAGCGGGTGACGCAAAGGCTTAAGCTCGTGCGCAATTCACTGCTCGATGACTTTCGATTTACGCAGAGCTTAACGGACCGGCCCGTGAAGGTGACGCTGATTGGACCGGATCGAATTCAGCAGTGCTACGACGCCGATGCTTCCCGCGGCGTTTACCCAAACACTGCTGAGTTTTTGCGCGATGTCGTTATTGTCGAACGCCAAATCATCGAGCAGCTCTTTCAAGCAGGATGCCGGTACATTGGCATCGATGCGCCTGGTTATACGGCGTATGTCGATCCGGACTCCGTTGCCGCAATGCGCTCGCGGGACGACGATCCGATGGAGATCATGGAACGTTCCATCCAGGCGGATAATGAAATGATCGCCGGGTTTGCAGACACGGTCTTCGGCATTCACATCTGTCGCGGCAATCGCCAGAGCATGTGGCATCGCGAAGGCCATTACGATGCGATCGCTGAGAAGCTTTTTGCCGGTCTCCAGCACCAGCGACTGCTGTTAGAGTACGATACCGAGCGCGCCGGAAGCTTCGAGCCGCTCCGTTTTGTGCCCAAGGGCAAAATCGCCGTGCTTGGGTTGATTACGACGAAGGTCGGCCGGGTGGAAACCGTCGACGAGTTGCGGCGGCGGATTGACGAAGCAGCTCACTATCTGCCCCTCGAACAGCTCGCCATCAGTCCGCAATGCGGTTTCGCCTCGAGCCTGCGCGGGAATCTGCTCACTGAAGACGAACAGTTCCGCAAGCTGGACGTGATGCTCGAAGTGGCGCGAAAAGTCTGGAACTGAAAGAGCGAGCCTTAGGCCAAGCTCGCCATCAATTGGCCATAGCCTCGGACGTTTTCTCTCACGTCGATCAGCTTCATGGCGTACCAAATACATGCCAGGCTGCTGGTGACGACGGGCTTTTTAATTTCTTGTTCCAGTAGTTCCACGTCCGGAAGGGTCGGCCAGCGCGGACACGCGATGAATACTCCGTCGGCATCTCGTCCGTTGGCGTAAAGCCGCTTGGCGATCTTGTAAGAGGCGTGCACAGGTAAATCGGTGAGATCGGCATTTTTGCGCACTCCATAGCCGGCGATCTGCAGGACTTCGAAACCCGAGGCTTCAAGATGACGTTTGAGCCTGTCATTGAGATCTTCCGGGTAAGGTGTGCCGACCACCAATTTTTGGCAGTTCATTGCTTTCAACGCTTCCACTTCCGCGGTCAGACCGGCGGCGACAGGAACACCGAACTTGTCGCTGAGCTTTTTACCGAGCTGCTGGTCGCTGCCGAAAGGCAGACGGGTAAAAAGCGGTGAGCCACTGAAGATGATCGAATCGCAGTGGTTTTCGACCAGATCTTGCACCGCGTCTTCGATGCGAGCGAGCTGCTTTTCAAAATCACCGTCGACGAGTTGGCGAACGGTTCCAGTGGTATTGAGGATCATGAAGCCTTCAGAAAATATTTTATAAAACTCGTAAACCAGAGTGTCGCCTCGCGAGGGGGCAACGTGACCGATCCGTGCGCGCCATCCGTACATTTTTTAGCTCCTCAATTTTGTGTTTCCATTATCCGTTCAAAGTTCAAAGTTGCATATTCATATCGGGCGCCAGCCGTAAAGGTTGGCGGGATTTTGAGCAAGGATTTGCTTGTGAAGGTCTTCTTCCGGTGCGACTGCCGCGTTGCAAGCCGAGGCTCCGATGCACCTGCAAATAATCGTCAAGAGTGGAATGGAGGTCAGGTGTATAGTTCCGCTCACGACTCAATGGGTATTTCTCGGTGGGTCCATGGACATGTAGGTGCGTATCGCACGCACCAGGCGGTGGGACAAGACGGGGTTTTGTCGTGGGTGGGTTGGGTTTCTGAACCGATCGCATTACACTACCGACATTGAGCTCGACACAACATGAAATCTCCAGCAGCGCCAGGCAGCTTGTGCTTACCTGCTATCGCGCGCTCGACTTAGAGCGTGCTTTAACCTATGGATTTCTTCTGAGAGTGGCAAGGACAATTTTCTAGCGAGAGGTTTTTATGCCGACGAGCAATGGAGAATTGCATCTGTTTCTATTGAAAGCCGACGGACTGGTGCGTTGTCGCTGGGACGGTAACTCCGAGCGGGTGGAAATACTCGACCGTGCGCTCAACGGAGAAATCGTGCGCGAGCTTGTGCGTGATCCATTCCGACGCAACCGTCTTTACGCGGCGACTCTGACAGAGATTCACGTCAGTGAGGACGGCGGCGAAACTTGGCAATGGCTCCCGTCCGGCGGCCTTGACTATCGTGACATCTGGACCATGGCGGTTCATCCAACCCGGCCCAATGAGCTTTACGTAGGCACGCTTCCCGCTGCGCTATTTGTCAGCGACAACGGCGGTCGATCGTTTCGAGAGCTTGCGGCCTTTCGCGGCTTGCCGGATTATTCCAAGTGGACATTTCCGCCGCCGCCCCACACGGCTCATGTGCGCTGTATCACGCTGGACTCGCGAGTTCCGGATGAGGTTCTCGTCGGCATCGAAGAGGGAGGCGTCGCGCGCAGCCGCGACCGCGGTGAGATTTGGGAGGACATCAGCGGGCATGCAAGCGCGGCTGCATACCCGGAACACAACGATCCAGCCGGACTGGTGCCTTATCAAATGGGCAAGCACGAGGACGGCCGAGTCTATCGCGATGTACACTGGGTGACACGCCATCCGACGCGGCTTGAAACGCTTTATGCCAGCACCGGCATCGGCACGTATCGATCCGACGATGGGGGGAAATTTTGGACGAAGCTCGACTATGGCATGGGTCGAGCCTACGCAATTCCAATCGCCATTGATTCTGCAGTCCCTGATCGGCTCTACGTCGGCGCGGCAGAGAATGGGCCGACTTCCTGGACAGGCTATCGCACGGTGCGAGCCGGGCCGTACAACACGATCCGGTTTAGCCGCGATACTTCGCGGGAAACCGGCGGAGCACGAACGCAGATTTTACGCAGTGTCGATGCTGGCGCTACCTGGGAATTTTTAAAGAATGGATTGCCGGCGGGAAATGCCCATATGACCTGCGGCTTTGCCGTCAGCCCGTTCCATAGCAATTCACTTTGCGTCGGGTATACCGACGGCGCAATCTACGCCACTTCCGACGGCGGAGACCATTGGCATCGACTTACGGTCGATGAGGACAAGCTCTACGGCGTACGGTTAATGCCATAGGTAAGCGTTTGCAATTACAGTAATCTGTGTGATTTCCTGGTAAAGCTCGGTATCCTGCGGTCAAAATAAAATATTATTTTACTTAATAGTTGACAGCTGCGTTGCGATGCTTCACAATCAGCGATCAAAATCAGTCCGTTACGGACGGGAAAGGCGGAATTGATGATGAGGGAGCAAAAGCAGTTACTGAGCTATGGATTAAGCGTATTGGCAGTTGTTGGCTTGTTCGCTTGCGGCAATCCGGCGAATCCGCCGCCGGGAAAATTTACCTCAGAAAATCCGAATGCTTCTAGCGGAAGTTCCGCGACGTCGGCGACCAGCCCAGTTGTGGCAAAGTCCGAAGTGACGCCAGGTTCCAGTCTGGACGCGTTGCAAAGGGGTGAGGCAGCAGGCGGCGGGCCCCTCAAGGATATCAGCTTTAATTTTGATAGTGCCGATCTTTCTCAAACCGCACGCGCAATTTTGAAGGACAATGCCGAATGGCTCAAGGGAAATCCGGCGGCCCGAGTCCAGATCGAAGGGCATTGTGATGAGCGTGGCGCGGCGGATTACAACATGGCGCTCGGCGCAAAACGCGCTCAAGCCGCGATGGACTATTTGGCGACATTAGGTGTTGCGGCTAATCGGATGTCGACCATCAGCTATGGCGAAGAAATTCCGGTGTGTAGGGAACACACGGAAGACTGCTGGGCAAAGAACCGCCGCGCAAGATTTGTTGCCTCGCAGACCAAGCCAACTTCCTGATCATCAATACAATCCTTCAGGCCAAAAAGGCCTGTGCCATTTGGGCGCAGGCCTTTTTTTTTCACTGCGACTACGCTGGCTCAAGTTATATCGCCAGCCAGCACTCTGAATCCGTGAACATTATATTAGACAATTCTCTCAAACATAGAGCGCTGCAAGGTATCGAGATGTTGCCTGACCGTCTCGAAGGTAAACAGTACATCGGAGCGGCATTCCGAGGCAGGCCAGAGAATTCGTCCGCGCGCGACCTCAGGTCCGAAAGCTTCGCGACATTGATCATTTGATCATCGCACGTAGGTTGGTTCGGGCCGAAAACAGTTTCTGGGTTTGACTTCTTTTGAAACGCTCTGGTAGCTAGTCGCAACATGTGAGTACGTCCCAGTCACCTGGAGGATGGAAATGTTTTGCATTCGCTCGTTGAAGCTTCTGTATGGATTTGCCTTTGTCGTCGTGTGTGTCTTTTGCCACCGATTTTCCAATGCGCAAGAGACTTTTCGCGTTTCTTACGGCGGTTACAACGAAACCGCCGCGCCCATGTGGGTGGGCATTGAAAAGGGCTTTTTTAGAAAATATGGCATCGATGCATCGATGATCCAGGTCCGTAACGGCGCGTTGAGCGTGGCGACGCTGGTCGCGAAAGAGGTGGAAGCGGTTACCCCGCTCAGTCAACAATTCTGAGCACTGTTTCGGGCGGCGTCAGGCTCGGTTGTATTGCCAGCGCGATCAACAAAATTCCGCGCGCTCTCATCGTTCGCAAGGAGATCAAGAGCCTGGAAGATCTCCGCGGCAAAAGCGTCGGTGTGCAGAGCATCGGCGGGGGATTTTGGCTGCAGACAATGATCATCCTGGATCACCTGGGCGTCGATCCGGACAAGTTTGCTCTCAAGCTTCGGGTGATCGGTGATGCGCCAGTCATTGCTCAGGCACTGTTGGCAGGAAACATCGACGTCGCCGCGATGACATACGGAGTAAGTGAGGGACTGCTCAAAGCAGGTTTTCGGTCACTAGCCGATGCCGCCGATCTCAAGGCGCCTTACCAAGGACCCAGCATTTGCGCGCTCAAAGAAAGTATTGCTAACCGCGGCGAATTTTTTCTCGGTCTCACCAAAGCGCTCGCGGAATCCAGTGCATTTGTTCTTGAGCCCGGTAATAAATCCGAAGTGATGCGGATATTGCAGAAGAATTTGCGGCTCGGCAAAACTGAAGAAGCGGAAGCATCTTACAAGGTACTGCGCCTGATGACGACCCTCGATTTGGCGCCCAATCCGGCGGCTTACAAAGTCGTGCAGCGCATCGTCGGCCGCATCAATCCAAAAATAAACCAGATTGATCTCGATCAGATTATCGACTCGAGTTTTGTTCGAAACCTGGAAAAGAGCGGCTTTCTGCCGGATTTACGAAAAAAAATCAGCTAACCGCTTGGGTAAAGCGCTGAGTCTAAGCGAAGAGCTCCAAGGTCTCCCGAGCAAACAATTCGTCTACCTCAAATTTTCTTTTGGTCAGGCCTTGTTCATTTGAATACAGCGTCGCGGCCTCTAAGGTCGGTAGATTCTTCCTCACACCGTACGGGTAAAAATCGCTACCGAAAATTTCTTGGGCATATTCCAGATCTAAATGGACCCAAGGCAAGCACGACAATCCTTCGGCGTAGGCTTCGAAGGACAGCTGCTTTGCGGTGTCGAATGCCTCGGTCAGCCGGGCAGCAAGGCTGGGATTTTGTTGATAGATCGCGCGCCGGATCACGATCATATGCATAATCGGAAAAATTTTCGTTTGCCGATAGTATGCGGTTTCCACCGCTCGAGCATCGCAAAACAACCGTCTGATTTCGGGCAAACCGGCAAGAAAACCACGCGGTGGAGACGTTAACGCCACCGCGTCCAGGTCACCCGCCTCGAGCAAGTCATCAAGGCTCTGATCTTTGCCGATATTATCGAGTCGTATGCCCGCGGGAACTTCGATCGAAACGTGCTCCGAACGACGGCGAAACCAATGAACGTCCTGAGGCATGACGCCATATTGATGCTGCAAGAACCCACGCACGAAGAGCAGTGCAGTCATGGAATAGTCGGCGATGCCGACTCTTTTGCCCTTCAGATCTTGCGGGTTCTGAATGCCTGAGCGGGTATTAATCCAGATATACGCCTGGCGAAAGACGCGCGATGGAAAGACCGGAATTGCAACGAAGCGCCGATCGCCTTTGCCGAGCGCAATCATATAATTGGACAACGACATTTCCGAGGCATCGAATTCTTCATCGTGTAGCATCCTTAAAAAGATCTGGGACGGCGGAGAGATATTGACAAATTTGAGGTCGATACCGTCGATTCCGATCCTGCCATCGGCGAGCGCGCGCGTATGGTCGTAATCGCGGCAGCCAATTGTAATGGTTTGAGTGGCCATGATCCCTCCGTAGCCGTGGCGTCGAATTTAGGTGGAACTCGAGCGGCAAGTCAATGGTATCCTGTAGACAGTTTTTCGCAGATGAGTTAAAGGCAATCGATAAACGAGAGCGGGATTACCGCGGGAGCGGTTTGTCATCACATGGTCGTGCGGCTATGCAGCCGAGGCGCTTGACGCGATACGAGTAGCCATGAACCGGAAGAAAACAGTTCTGATTGCGCTGCTTGCGGCATTTTTATTTGGTCCCGCCGTTGTGAAGGGAGCGGAGAAGGTTCGCGTCAGCGGCGGCGGCATTACTCCGTTGCACGCCATTATTTGGGTGGCAAACCATGAAGGGCTGTTCAAGAAGTATGGCTTGGAAGTGGAATACCTCACCATGAACAGCGGCACACTGGGAGTGCAGACGCTCTTATCCAACGATAGCCAATTTCTTTTTTCCACGGGCGCCCTGGCAATTACCGCCGACTTGCAAGGCGCAGATATCGCGATGATTACCGGCGGTTTCAATCTTTTCGCATTCAAAGTGGTATCTCGTCCCGAAATCAAAAACATGCAAGAGCTCAAAGGCAAGCGTATTTCCATTAGCCAATTCGGTTCAGCAACGGATTTTGCCGTGCAGGCGAGCTTGGAGAAATTTGCGCTCGATCCCAAGCAAGTGACCGTCATCCAGCTCGGCGCCAGCGCCAATCGTCTGACGGCTTTGAGCAACGGCTCCACCGAAGCTTCGCTCTTTACGGAGCCGATCGCCACGATGGCGCTCAACAAGTACAAAATGAACTTATTGCTCGACATGGCAGAAGCCGGCATGCCTTATCCGCAAAGCTGCCTGATGATCAAGCGCAGTTATCTCGACGCGAACCGAGAGAAGGCGACGAATTTCGTGAAGGCAATGATCGAAGGCATGTTTCTCGCTCAGAGAGATAAAGCCACGACCTTACGGATTATAAAAAAATACATCCGCGCCGATGATGAGGTTTACGGCATCGGCTACGATTACTTTCTCGGCAAGCATGCGGAAGGCTTGCTGAGCATGCCCGACCGGAGGGGGGTCGAGTTGGTTATCCGCCAGTTAGCGAAGACCAATCCTAAAGCCAAAGGGCAATCCCTGGAAACGCTCAGGGTCTTTGAACCGAGCATTCTCGAAGAAATCAAGAATAGCGGATTTATTGACAAGGTGCGGAAATAATTTCTGCATCTGTATAATTCATGAAAAGAAACTGCGTAGGGCTCTCTAGCTGGCGGTCGAGAGACGAACGGAATCGAGTCATGCGCTGCGATACACTTCAAGCGAAAGGGCTTATGAAACAAATCCGTTTTGAGTTGATCGGCTTTATGTGCTCCTTGGCTTTGTGCTGTGTCGTCTCGCGAGCATACGGTGCTGCGGATACGGTACCCGTGCGCAAACTGCGCATTGCCATCACCTCGTTGTCGGGGTCGATGGCCGTGCCTTGGCTCGCACGGGAGGCGGGAATTTTCAAGAAACACGGGCTGGAAGTAGAAGTCATTGCGACTCCGAGCGGCGTCGAGGGCATGAACGCTTTGATCGCCGGTGAAATCACTTTTCTGCAGATTGCCGGCGCGACCACCGTGAGTGCAGCGGTGGGTGGCGCCGATGTCGTCGTGATCGGCACGACCATCGGCACGCTCGTGCAAAGTCTGATGGTTCGCCCGGAAATCGAAACGGCCGAACAGTTGCGCGGCAAATCCGTCGGCATCAGCCGGTTCGGCACGACCATCGACACCGGAGCGCGCATCGCGCTGCGCCATTTCGGATTGGTGCCCGAAAAAGACGTCTCAATCGTGCAGATTGGCGCCGTCGAGTCCATCGTGCCTGCGATGGCGGGAGGCCGCGTGCAAGCCGGTATTCTCTCATACCCGGCGATCGGACGGGCGCGCAAGCTCGGCTTCCGCGAGTTGCTCGATATCGCAGGGTTGAATCTTCCTTACGCGTCCACCGGCATCACGACCCGCGGCGAGGTGATTCGAAAAGAATCGGATTTGGTGCGGAGATATATGATGGCGCAAGTGGAAGCGATCGCGCGCATGAAGCGGGATCGGGCGTTCACGATTGGCGTAATGAGCAAATTTTTGCGCACCAATGACCAGGAGCAACTCGCCGAAGCCTATGACGTGTACGCCAACAAGTACTTAATGAAGGTGCCGCTGCCAACCGTGGAGGCGATCAAAGCGGTGCTCGAAGAGCTCGAACCGAGAAGTCCCAAAGCAAAGGGGCAAGATCCTAAGCGGTTTTTCGATGACCGCTTCGTTCGCGAGCTGCAGGCAAGCGGTTTTATCGATGCACTTTATCGCTGATGGCTTTTGAAGGGTGCCGAGAAGCTCACGGGGGAAGCTGACGCACCACAGCAGGCGATTAGGTTGGATCGATGCCGACTGTTTCAGCGCGGGTGCTGGGATCGACAATGACTCCGCGCGCAATCAGTATCGGCCGGGCGGCAGCCGCCAGACGTGGCAGTTGGCGCGCGAACAGAAGTCCTGCCAACGTGCAGCCAGCGCCACCGACGGCGACAACCGATGGTGCGCCGATACGATCGGATGCCCAACCGGCGACCAAACTTCCGAAGGGGGCCATCCCGACCAACATCATCGAAAAGAGACTCATCACCCGCCCGCGCATAGCGTCTTCGGCGAGTGTTTGCAGAGCGGTGTTACAGGCGGCGATTTGAACCATCCAACCCATACCGACAGCGACCAAAAGTAACAGTGAAAGCCAAAATAGGCTTGAGAAACTGAAAGCAATCAAACCGAGGCCGAATCCTACGGTCGCGATTGCAATGACGCGACCCAGACCGATTACCGACTTGCGCCGTGCAAGTCCGAGGGCTCCGGCGAGCGCCCCCAGTCCGACTGCGCCCATCATTAGGCCCAAAGCATCGGCACCGCTCTTGTGGATATCCGCCGCAAAAACCGGCATCAGCGTGATGTAAGGCATGCCCATGACACCGACGATACTGAGAAGGATCAAGACGTCGCGTATGGGAATGGTGTCGAGGGTATAACGAAATCCCTCGCGAAGTGAGTGGGCCAGAGAAACCGGCTTTGTCGAGGCGGTCTTCGCGGGCGCAAATCTCATGGCCAGGAGTGCAATGATCACCGCGAGATAACTGATCGCATTTATAGAGAAGCAAGCCCCTTCACCTAAGGTTGCAACCACCACACCGGCTATGCCTGGGCCGATAATCCGGGCGGCATTGATCATCGAGGAGTTGAGCGCAACAGCGTTGGGCAGATCATCGACCGCAACGAGCTTATGAACCAGGGCTTGACGTGCAGGCATGTCGAACGCATTCACAACCCCGAGAACTGCGCCAAGAAGAATGATATGCGCAGGCTGAACCCAGCCTGACAAGGTCAGTCCCGCCAGGAGTACGGCTTGCGCAAGCGCCGCGGTTTGCGTCCATACCGCCACCCGATGCGCCGAATATCGATCACTGACCACACCGCCAATCGCGCCCAGCATGAAAACCGGTATTTGCGTGGCAAACCCGACAACTCCCAGCAGTGTTGCGGAGCCTGTAAGGCGGTAAATCAGCCAACTCTGCGCCACCTGTTGCATCCAGGTACCGCATACGGAAACCAATTGGCCAGTCAAGTAGAGGCGATAATTGCGGTGACGCAAAGAGCGCCAGAGCGGCGAGTTACCAAACCCAAGCCATTGCATGATGAAAATTGACGGCCGGCGATAAATAGGTTGCGGGCCAATTACGAATTATCACATGTGCAATGACGAAAACGAAGTACCCGTGCGTGAAAAAGAGCGGATTATCACTGACGCCGCATGCAGAGAACGATCATTCCACCAGGTTAATTCCGTGCGGCGAATCTTGTCCTCATTTGCGTGTGATTTATTGAGAGTGCAGCCGCTTTGCGCAGCTCAGGGGCGAAGTGCTGGCATCACTTCTGTGGCGAAAAGACGCGTGGACTGTAAAATCTCAATGTGCGGGATGCCACCGAAATTAAAGGTCGTCGTCAGCGTATCGAAATAATAATTCTTCCGGGCATTGTCGATATTTTTGATGCACTCGTCCGGATTTCCATAATTGTTCCGGCCAGTGGCGAGCATCGTGTTCCAATCGTAATCTCCGGGCGCAGCAGTAAGAGACCGCCGGCCAATCCGGGAAATTTCGTCATAACGTCTTATTGCCTTCATCGCGATGGATCGGGCGTTTGCCGAACTTCGTTGACATAGGTACGCACATGAAATTGGCAGTGCTTCGTTTTGAGATCGTAGCCCGATGCCAATAGTCCCTGTTTCCATGCTTCGACACCAAGCCGTACCTTCTCCGGCGGGTGTGGATGGCCAACGGTCATGATGTGGTAACCCTGGCGTCCTGCCCAGCCCAGACCTTCAGCAGACGTACCGGCCACCCAGATAGGCGGATAAGGTTGTTGGATGGGTCGCGGGTAAAGCGTAAGTTCGTCGAAACTCCAAAACTGGCCGCTATACCTGATCCGCTCATTGGCCCAGGCTTTCAAGATCACGTCGATCGCTTCGCGTAGCCGCTCACGGTCGTTCTCTCGGCTGACACCAAAAACTTTGTAGTCGATCTCGGTATTCCCCGACCCGATGCCAAACTCAAGCCGTCCGCCAGAGATGGCATCGACCATCGCATAGTCTTCGGCGCTGTGCAGCGGATGGCGCAGGGGCAAAATTGCGATGCACGGCCCCAAACGAATCTTCGATGTGCGCGCGGCAGCGGCGGCGAGCAGGACGGCGGGATTGGCAACGAGTCCGCCATAACCGAGAAAGTGATGTTCGTTGAACATGAAGCATTCCCAGCCCAGCTCTTCCGCCAGTTCGATCTGTTCGAGAATTTGCTGGTAATACGTGTCGTACGGTGGGTCGAGATCAGGGAAATACGTCGTCAAGATGTTTATGTAGAATCTCATGCACGATTTTATTCGAGGTGGGGCTGAGAAGGCTTAGCCGTTCAGTCCAGGCCTTACTTTGAACCTGAAAGATTGCACGTTGAACCTACTCATAGTCCGTACAGGGCCCGCGCATTATCGCTTAGAATCTTCCGCTTTACTTCGGACGAGACATCAGGCCGCTCTTTGAAAATTTGTATGGCGTCGACATCGCTGGACGTATCCGTATGGCCGTAGTCGGTGCCGATCACCAGACAGTCTTCGCCGGCCTCGCGCACGATGTACGGAATATCATCGCTATTTTCGCAGGTCACATACATGCCAAATGTGCGAAATGGATTCTCGGGCCAAGTCCGGCCGAGGGTTCTAAAGCGATTCCGCGCTTCATGCATTACCCAGGGCAGCCATTGCGCGCTCGCTTCAATGAAACCAAAACGAAGCCGGGGAAAGACATCATGGATCTCGCTCATGATAATATCGTTGAAAGCCGCGACCGTAGGAATCCGGAAGCGGTGAAACGTGGAGGCGATACGAACCGGATGGCTATAGAGGTCATTCAGCCATGAATTACCGTTGGCGATATGAATAGCGATCGGCAGATCGAGTTTCTGCGCTTCCTCGTAAATGGGATAGAAATAACGGTCCGCGAGGAGCCGCTGCCCTTCAACAGGACGCATCATGACAGCGCACGCGCCATGCTCCTTCGACCAGCGAATTTGATCCAGTGCATCGGGTATGCTCAAGGTCGGCGCCATGCATGACCAGAGTAAGCGTCCTTGTGCCTGTTGCCAGATGTCGGCCAGCCATTGATTCCAGCTCTTGTAGAGAGCGACTTCGACGGCAGCGCGATCCGTGGCCGATTCGATAAATACGGTGTTGTGCAGCACCTGAACGTCCACGCCGGTTTCGTTCATATGCTCTAACCTTAGCTCGACGTTCCCGAGCTCGCGTGCTTCCTGAGCACTGGCAAATTTGCGTCCGACTCGGTCGGCCAGGTTTGCCAATGCTTCGGTTGAAAACGCCGGAAAGCGAAATCCTCTGACCTTGCCGTCGATCAACCAGAATTGAAGCTTGATGCCAGCTTCTTCGCGGGTCTCCAGCGGTATCGGACGATATTGCCGCTCCGAAGCGTCCATAAAGTCCCAAGTGCGGGCGCATTCGACCACGTGAGCATCGGCGTCGATGATACTGTGGGAGACCGGTGAGTCCATATTGTCCTCCTCGGGTGGGTAGAGAATGGGTTTACACTAGTTGAGATCACGAGGGAGTGTCAATGGAGCTCGATGCACCATGTAGTAGCTTAGCGAAAATGTCACCCCAAAACTGCTTAGCGATTCTGTCACCCCCTCCGATAGGATCTTCTCCCCAAAAACGGAGGAGATCGGATGAG
>Ga0207701_10003786_pt1 | contig 15477 bp, 19 predicted proteins | sample KBSSwiSSwithPhiX_FD_184294 | JGI IMG/M metagenome (GOLD analysis project Ga0207701, IMG submission 184294) | Switchgrass rhizosphere bulk soil microbial communities from Kellogg Biological Station, Michigan, USA, with PhiX - S5 (SPAdes) (version 2) | ecosystem: Environmental > Terrestrial >... | reverse complement strand
TTTTCATTTTAGCCGGTCTTTTTCAATTATATAATATGCTGTTCAAAAAGAATGCATAACCTTGTAAATAAAAATTATAATTATGGCACTTAAAGATGCGCTTATTGCTGAGTTGAAACACGAATCATCCATGACAAAAAAAATGTTAGAAAAAGTTCCAATGGATAAAAAAGACTGGAAGCCCCATGAAAGATCAATGACGCTCGGCCACCTGGCAACGCATGTAGCTGATACCCCGCATTGGGCTTCTACTATAATCCATATCGATGATTTCGATTTTATGAAAGATTATAAAATGAACCCCGATGCAAATACGCCAGAAGAACTGATCGCGACTTTTCAACTGCATCTTGATAAAGCTATCGCAGACCTGAATAATATGTCTGATGAAGATTTTGATAAGCCATGGACAGTAAGAAGAGGCGAGCAGGTAATGTTCAGCTTACCAAAGAAAGTGTCTATGCGGGGCTGGGCTTTCAATCACTTGGTTCATCATCGTGGACAGTTATCAGTTTACCTGCGCTTGCTTAATATACCCGTTCCGGGAATGTATGGGCCGAGTGCAGATGAAAAGATGTAATAATAGCATCACAAAAATAGATTATGGCCACCCAACAACTCAACCGCACTCTTGGATTAAGGCTTGTTATTGTTTTTGTCATTGCCAATGTGATCGGCTCAGGTGTTTACAAAAAAGTAGCGCCGATGGCCGACACATTACATTCTTCGGGCTGGGTACTCATTGCATGGGGGATCGCTGGTATAATTAGTTTGTTTGGTGCATTAAGCTATGCTGAGGTCGCCGGTTTGCTTGCTGATACAGGCGGCGATTACGCTTATTATAAAAAGATATACAATAGGTTTTTTGCTTTCCAGTTCGGATGGTCAACATTTACTGTGATGCAGACAGCCGCCATCTCATCACTGGCTTATGTGTTTGCAGAATCATTGAACAGTATCGTTCATTTACCGCCGATGCTTGAATCATATTCAGGCTTTAATATCGGCGAAGTGTTTTATCCTTTCAAAAACTTCAATGTAAAATTTGCAGCTATTGTTTTGATCTTACTTCTTACCTGGATCAATAGCAAAGGTTTGAAAACTGGTGCATGGCTTGGAACGGGTATTTTATTATTAGTGTTTGCAGGTTTATTCACCATTATTGCTTTCGGTCTCACAAGTCATGAGTCAAACTTGGGAATGGCATTCAAGTTGGAGACTACAGATAACAAACCTGTAACGTTCAGTGCTATGTTTACGGCTATGCTCTCTGCATTCTGGGCTTACCAGGGCTGGGCTTCTGTTGGTTTTATAGGCGGCGAAGCAAAAAATGCAAATAAAAATATTCCCCGTGGTATTGCGATCGGTGTGCTGATCATTATTTGTATGTACCTGCTTGTAAATACTGCTTATCTCTCTTTGCTTCCAATAGAAAATCTTGAACAAGTGACCGCATCAGGTAATCAAATTGCAGCAATCGAAGCCGTAAAAATTTTCTGGGGAAGAAATGGTGAAATGTTTATTGCGATCTTAATTCTTATTACAACACTCGGTTGCAATCATGCAACAGTTATTACAAGTTGCCGTGTATATTATGCGATGGCAAAAGAAGGTTTGTTCTTTAAAAAAGCCGGTCAATTAAATAAATATGCAGTTCCTGGAAATTCACTTTTGATGCAATGTGTATGGGCTTGTCTTCTAGTTTTATCAGGCACATTTGATCAGCTTACGGATATGATCATCTTCGTTATGTTCCTTTTTTACGGAGCCACAGCTCTTGGTGTTTTTATACTAAGGAAAAAAATGCCTGATGCACCTCGTCCTTATAAGGTTTGGGGTTATCCTGTTGTTCCCGCTATTGTAATTATTATTGCTGCCGGTTTGTTTGTAAATACAATTGCTACAAGACCGAGAGAAGCGGGGTTTGGTTTGATCTTAATGCTTACCGGTGTGCCGATGTGGTATTGGTTCAATAGGAAAGAAAGAAGTCAGGAGTCGGGAGTCAGTAGTCAGAATTAAAAGTTGTCTTCAATTTTTTTAGTTTAAAATCTATATCCCGCGGCAAGCCCCGGAATAATTCTTCCACCTTCATCCTGGTCTCTTGTATTATGTTCTTTTGTAACTTTTATTTGGTAGCCGTAGCCAATTGATGGAGTTGTGAAAAAATGATCGCCAAAAAGAAAATGCCAACCTACCTCACCAATTGGTGTAAACATCAAACTTCCAAGATTTGTTTTCCCTTCATAATTTTCGAATGCAAATAATGCTCTTAAACCGATAAATCCATCGCTTCCACTGATATTGTCTCCAAAACTTTTTCTGAAACCTACCCACATCCCATAACCTTTGAAGCCACCATAGGAATCTCTTGCTGAAAAATGGTACGTGATACCAATACTGAAACTGGTCTTGTCATTGAAGCTTTCATAATGAACCCCGACTATATTGCTTTTATATCCTTTGCCCATTGGCTTCATATACTCAGCCCCTAATTCCGATGGATTTTGAGCTGCGGAGGTTAAGGTTAGGGCAAAGATCAAGAGGAGTAGAAACAGGTTTTTCATGGTTCTAAAACGTTTCTATTGCTGAATTATTTTCTAACTAATCAACGATAAAAAGCTTACAGCCGTTTTTTGTCGACGTACGGTGTGCCTCACAATCATCACCAACAAAATAAGTCATGCCTGCCTTGAGTTTCATGATACGGCCATCATCCAATTCTGTGTCCATTTCTCCTTCAGTACAAAGAATGATATGGCCTTTCTTACACCAATGATCTGCTTTATAACCTGTGGAATATTCTACTTTTCTTACACGTATTTCACCCATCCTGAAAACCTGCCAATATGCAAGCCCGGTTTCACCTCTATGTTCTTCCCTGGGAATGGATGACCAGTCTAAGGTCTGAAAAGGAAAGGAGGATAATTGCATAATAAATTTTTAATGTGCACTGATCGTTTCTACTTCCGGGATACCAGATAAATGTAACTCAATATGCTTATGTTTTGCTTTTGTTTTGAACTCATTTATTATCTCTGATACATCGTAATCAATATAAACACTATGTGCCCCTTCAATATGAACTACCGAGTAATTAGGAATTTTTTCTAACTGGTCCTTGATCCTTTTTTTATTGATAAAGCTCACATTGATAGCAAGATTAAAATAATAATGTGTGATATGTCCTTCTGCTTTTGTTTCCAGCGTATAACCCGCTTTGTATGTATTCTTAAAAATAAAATAACAGGAATATGCAATGCCGATACCAACGCCAACCAGCAGGTCAGTAAATAACATGGCAACAATGGTTACAATAAAGGGGAGGAACTGTTCTCTTCCCAATCTATAAACTGCAGCGATCATGCGTGGCTTTGCAAGATTATAACCTGTGCGGATCAGAATAACAGCCAACACACAATAAGGGATCATATTCAGCATAGAAGCAGCAAAAAATACAAGAACCAATAACCATATACCGTGAAAGATGGCAGAAAGTTTTGTTCTTGCATCGGCTTCTGCATTGGCAGAGCTTCTTACAATAACTGCTGTTATTGGTAACCCTCCCAGGAGACCACTTAAGATATTTCCGGCTCCCTGTGCAACAAGCTCACGGTTTTGAGGAGTAATGCGGTTATAAAGATCAATTTTATCAATGGCTTCAACGCTTAGCAAGGTTTCAAGTGTGGCAACAATGCAAATCACAACTGCATTCTTTATAATGTCAGTATTACTGAAAATAGAACGGTAGTCGGGAAGCTTTATATCGGAAAATAAATTCGAAGGAAGATTGACAAATTGTTGCGGCTTTAATGCCAATGATGGAATAAATTGTTGAAATAAAAATGCCAGCAAAGTTCCGAATACTACAACAAGAAATGAAGTAGGTATAAAGGGAACTCTCTTTGCCATAGTTTTCTTCCACGCTATCAATACAGCAAGCGAAGTGATGGCAATTACAATAGCACCTTTTGAAGAATGATAATAAATATTCTTTGCATGACTGAATGCATTTTTTAATGTAATGATATTAAACAATTCTTTTGTCCAGAATGAGGCTTCATCATAACCAAGCATCAATGGAATTTGTTTTGCAATAAGGATGATGCCAATACCCGCCAGCATTCCTTTAATGACTGCTGAAGGAATAAAATGTGTAAAGCCACCGAGTTTAAAAACACCTAACAATAATTGAATGACACCGGCAACTGCAACCGAAAGAAAAAATATTTGAAGACTGCCAAGTTCTGTAATGGCACCTGCGGAAATAGCTGTTAGTCCCGCTGCCGGGCCGCTGACACTTAAATGAGATTTACTGATAAGCCCAATAAGAATACCACCGATGATGCCGGAAATTAAACCAGAATAGAGTGGGGCACCTGATGCTAAAGAAATACCGAGACAAAGAGGCAAGGCAACAAAGAAGACAGTGATGCTTGCTTTGAAATCATGTTTAAGAAATGACAAAAAATAGTACCGTGCTTGCCGTTTAATAAGATCCATTACCTGCGATTATGTTCAAAGAGTTGCAGGGCGCAATGTAATTAATTTATTTTTTGTTTTTACTGATCGTAATCCACGGTTGCCATTATTGTTTTTCATACTTGTCTTCCGGAATATTTTTCCTCATCTTTTGGGAATTTATTTATGCATTTTCCAACTGCTGAATGTCAAACTTTGACATTTTCATAAACGCTTCAACTACCCTTGGTGCCCTGGCGGGATCAGACATCAGCTTTCCTAATATTGCAGGTACAATTTGCCAGGATACTCCAAATTTGTCATCAAGCCAGCCACATTGATCATATTTGCCACCCTCACCTAATTTTTCCCAATAGTGATCTATTTCAGTTTGCGAATCACATTCTATTACAAAAGATGTTGCAGGTGTGAATTTGTATTTGGGTCCACCGTTCAAAGCCATAAACTTATTTCCTTTCAATTCAAAGGTTACGACAATGGGGTTTTCTGCTGTTATTTTTGAGTCTTTAAAAATTGAACAGTAGTGTTCTGCTGCAGCTTTGGCTTGCCCATCAAACCATAAGCATGGATAAATTTCTTTTTTCATAATTTAAATTTTGTTCAAAAATATAACCGGGAAGGAGTGTTAAAATAGAACAAACCCGACAAAATCATTTTTACAATTCTTCGCCAAATCGGAGATATTCTTTAGGAGTAATATTTGTAAACTCCCTGAATGCCCTGATGTAATGGCTTTGATCTGCATATCCATTTTGAAATGCGATATCCGATAATTTGTGATGCCTTCGATTATTTAATTGAGTAAAAGCTGAATTGAATTGACAGATCCGCCGGTAAAGATTAGGAGCAATGCCAATATTTCTTTCGAACATTCTTTGAAAAGTTCTTTCAGTGATATGTAATTCCTTTTGAACAGCGACCAGCGATTCTTTAGAAGGATCATTTGCAATTTGGGTTGTTGCATATTTTATTATCGGGGATTCAGCTTTAGCGTTGGTTATTAAATTAAAAATAAAATCATCCAATAAGGTGATCATATCCTCAACAGAGCCGGCGTTCAATAATCTTTCCTGGAGTTCACTAGATCTTTGAAGGGATAACAAATTCAGGTCAATTGGCCTGTCAGTTAATTCGGGTGCCGAGACTCCGAAAAGAGATAGTAATGTATAAGGCTTAAAGAAGTAAGCGATCAAAGTGAACTCATCCGTTAAAGTCAACGATTCAGGTAAAACAGTCTGTCCGAATAACGTGAGATGGTGTGAATTCTCATTCCCAAGTTTGCCTTTTATTGATTTAAAAAGTATGGTAGGAACTCCATTTGCGTATAGTGGTAAAATAAATGGAGAAGTAATTTGCCTGTTTTCAATAACCAGTATTCTATCTACATACTTTGTAATTTTTTCGCCCGGTATGATGTTTCTTGCTTTCACTTCTGTACAAATTTCTATTGTCGGTTGTGTATGTAAAATGACCGCTAGCTCCCTTCTTTACGTTCCCTCATCGTCTTGTTGCGTTTATAGATCAATGATATGCATTTGCCACACGTTACTGCTTTCCAATTGTCGGTGGCTATCCTTTCAGTCTGAGCCCGAAGAGCAGCTTCTTTATCTCGGGGATTACACAACACCATTCCATTTTCATCCAGGGCGTGCAAGTCTCGTTTTTGGCTTTTGTCTTTGGGCATTTGAGGAACTTTTTGGTATTGAGTATGAAAAAAACTAGAAGAATTCAATTAACTCTTTAATCGTCATCATCTTCATCTTCCACATATGTTTCAATTATCCATTTGTCATTCATGTTTGCCCGATATGCATAATGTCCAATAGGTATATTTATTGCATCCTTTATACTGTTATCTTTTTTTAAAACTTCACCTAAACTTACAAGCATAATATTCTCATTGGAATTTGTAGAATAATCGTCCATGAATGATAAGTAATTATCACTGGAGTGATAAATTCTTGTTATAAGCTCATTATCAATCATGATTTTTTTTGTTGTAAACACTGCCGTATTTAAAGACATTTCAATCTTGTCTTCATTCTTAAGAAAATCAAAAAGTCCCATGAATTGTTAATTTAAAATTACAGCTAACTCGCAACTTGCCGCAAGTTCTTGTTCCAAATTTAATTAATTATCAACTATATCATTCACTGATAAAAACTTTTATAGACTGTATGCTTTCAATTTTTATTATTTGAAGACTGATATGAAGACCACGAAAGAACTGAAAATTAATTTATTCTTTGTTTTTGCTGATATGTGCTTGCCATCAAAGCTTAACCTTGAGTAAACGTTGATGCCTAGAGATTTTTAGTGAACAGATCTTTGAAAATTTTCAGCATGTTGGATCCCGGCATTTAATGTTACATTTAGTAGGCTCTGTTTGAAAGGTAAACTATGAAATCAGCAAATAAAAAATCATTTAGCCTGGGCTTTGCCTCCTGGAATAATTCTGTGGCTAAACTTTCGGATATTAATTGGACAGAGCAACTACGTATTTTAAATGATGTAGCTGACCTTATTACGCCGGAACTCAGTATTGAAGAAATTACAGCGACTATTTACTTAAATGTCAATCATCTCATTGATGCTTTTCAATTTGCAGTGGGGATATATAATGAGGACGAAGAAGTAATCTCTTATAAGGGTATGATTGAAGATGGAAAACGAATTCCAGATTTCTCTGTGGATGCAATTGATGACAACCGTTTTGCTAGTTGGTGTATTCGTAATGATAGAGAAATATTTATGAATGACGTGAATAGCGAGTATGGCAAATACCTGAAGAATAAACCAATACCCCTTGCGGGATCTGATCCTAATGCAGCTTTGTATGTGCCATTAAAATTGCATAATAAAGTGGTAGGATTGATAACTGTGCGAACAACAAGGAAAAATGTGTATCAACAGCATCATTTATATATTTTAAAGACTGTTGGCAACTTCATAGTAAGGGCACTTGAGTTAGCAAAGATCTCTTCAAAACCTTTTGTGAAAGCAGCAGGCATGCAGAAAGAATGGCGTTGGCGCAATGATGCAGATTTGTCATCAACCTCCAAAAGGGCATTACAACTACTTACAGGAAGAGAAAAGGAAGTCCTGTTCCTACTAGTTACTGGTTTGTCAAACAAAGCGATTGCTAAAAAACTATTTGTATCTCACACCACTATCAAAACCCATACATTAAATATTTATCAAAAAATGGATGTGGTTAATCGCACTTCCGCTATTTTGAAAGCACTGGAGTGGGGTTGGTTTTTTTAAAATCCACCAAATGGTATAGAAGACCGCCATTTTATGATATTACATTTACAAAAACTCATTATTATGCTTCAAGCCAAATTTCAACCGAACATATACCAAAAACCAACTATTGAAAACTCTGTTCATTACATTGCACATACATTTTCTTTTCTTTCAACAGGTAAAGATACCGGGGGTGCTTTTTCACTTATTCATTGTTATTTTCGAAAAGGATTTACTGCGCCTCCTCATTACCATAAGCTAGAGGATGAATCTTTTTATTTACTTGAAGGAGAGATAGATTTTTATGTAGGTGATAAAAAAGTGAAAGCTAGTGCCGGTGAATTTATAGTGTTGCCAAGAAATATACCACATCATTTCGATCTCATAACTGAAACAGCAAAAGCATTAATGCTGATAACTCCAGCCGGATTTGAAATATTCTTCAAGGAATTTGGCCGGCCAGCAGAAACACTTGACTTACCTCCAGTGCCCACCACTAATCCCAGGAAAGAGATGTTTGAAGCTATGCACGACCGAATGATTGAATTGGGGAATGTTTTTATGCCTGAGATATAGGTACAAAATGGAGCACAACTCACAGCTTGCCGCAAATGTTTCAAATTTAATTATCAACCCTCAAATCATTTTCAACAACTTCAGTTGACTTCTTTATCTTCCCTCAGAGTCTTGTTGCGTTTATAGATTAATGATAAACATTTACTGCATGTTACTGCTTCACAATTGTCAGTGGCGATCCTTTCAGTCTGAGCCCGAAGAGCAGCTTCTTTATCTCGGGGATTACACAACACCATTCCATTTTCATCCAGGGCGTGCAAGTCTCGTTTTTGTCTTTTGTCTTTGGGCATTTGAGAATGTATAAAAGGCAGGAATGTTATAAGAGCATTACAGCCAACGTTCCGGGCTTTGCAAAGGTTGGGAATTCTGTGTTCTTGTCGTTCCCTTGACCGTAACTTTTTTTCTCACGGGCGAATTACTAAAGCTGAATAAAATTACAAATGTTGATGTGCGATATTCATCCGCCCCAATGGTGCAAATGTGAATGTTGTAAGCCGTTTTTTTCATTGAATTTTTACTGCCCCAGAATTGTCCCAACTAAATGTATATCGATTTTCGTTTAATAAAGTGACCGTGCCTGTGTAAGTAATACCTAACCATGTAATACTAAGATTTGCCGGTATCCCATAAGATAACCCATATAAGGGTATGCCTCCCCATACTATATCGGTCGTTCCGTAAGCTCCGAAAGCAAACGGATAGGAATTTAATTTCACATTTTTGAATACGTAAGAGTAATCGTTTGCATTAATGTTACTTGTGTAATCAAAATTTATATAAGGAGTATAATTATCATAACGTTTGGTTGAGGATGTGGCGAGACCAATCCAAACTTCGTCAGGCGGTAAACTTGTGTCGCTATACCTTTTAGTTATGCCTGGTCGTATGTTCAAAATATCATCTTCTTTTATTTGTTGAGTAGGACGTAAAGTATCTAAAGTCACATTAATTCCTAAAGTGTCAGTAGTGCCAATTAAACTTTGTGTTAGAGAGTCATAAATTTTAGCAGTTAATTGGTATGTGCCAGAGCAATGAAAAATAAAGCTTGCAATTCCTTTATTTTTGTCACCCTGTACTGAATCACATCCGTTATTGGGAATTATTTCCCATTTATAATATTTGTCTGATGGTGGCGATACAAAGTCAATGCTATCCTTAATCAGAGTAGAGTCATAAACCCATATTGCTTGATTTATCCTAATCTTATTTTCAGCAAGAAAAAGAAATGCAAGGTTGTTGTTACTTAGATTTTGTTTGTCTAAAGACGCAGCTTCTTTCTGACATGAGGATGCTATGAGGGCAATTGTAATTACTGTTATTAAAATTATACTTCGTGTCGAAAGAATGTATTTCATAAAAGCAGTTTAGAATATAACGACATCCTAAACTAAATGTTGTCCCCTTCTTATTTCAAATACTTATCAAACCAATCCACAAATTGATCCAGTTCAGGTTTCATGTCATCAGGATTATGACGTCCACCTTTTTTAATGATATATTTATTTGTCACACCGGCTTCCTTAAGTTTCGCAACAAATGTTTGCGATTGTTGTAAAGGCACGACCATATCTGCATCACCATGAATGATAAATATCGGAGGATCGTCGGGTGAAACCGCATAGATGGGAGAGATCTCTTTACCAATTTTATTTCTTGCAGTTGTATCGGTGACAGTTTCATAGATCGCGGTAGTATTATTCAAAACCCTGAAATCAAATGCACCGTAAACTCTTGCTTGTATTTGCGGTCCCCTGACATTTATCATTGCAGCGCCAGGAAAGCCCCAATTAAAAAAATCTGTTGGTGGAAACAAAACTGCTGCGGCCTGTACTCTTGAAGAAACTCTATCAACAGGATCGCTGGCAGTCACATTTATTTTATCATCAGCAGTTGCAATGACCAGGGAAAGATGTCCGCCGGCTGACCCTCCTTCAATTCCTACATGATCAGGATCGATACCCAATTGCTTTGCATTATAGCGTATATATCTTACCGCTCTTTTCAGATCTTCGATCTGATCCGGGATGGCATATCGTGGTTGTGAGCCCAGCACAACCATAAAAACATTATATCCCTTATCAAGGTATTGTCTCTTGTAGTAAACGCCTCTTTCCACCATTGTGAAATTAGAGAACCAACTGCCGGCTTGCACACTGATGATCGCTTTGCCATTTGATTTACCTTTTGGTTTTAACTGTGTCATCAATAATCCCATTCCATCTTTTCTTCCATAAACAAATTCTTCCTGGGGATATGTATTAGCATCAGCTTGTTTTTGAACAGCGGCAAGTAATTGTTTCCAGCGTTTGTCTGATTGTAATGCTGCCAGTTCTTTAGCACTCTCAATATTTTTATAATCGCTCTGTGTCAGCTTATCATTTTGTGAAAGTATATTGAGTAAATAAAATGCACTGTCGGGTGTATTGGCTAGTATCCATGAAGAAGCTGCAGATAAATACCTGATAAAACCTGTGGTGGTTCCTTGTAATCTTATTCCTTCATTATAGGCAATCGCAGAATTCTTAAAATCTTTTATGATGTAAAGAGAATCCGCCTTTCTATAAAACTGGTTTGCATTCTGTGCAATTGAAAAAAATGTTGTCAGAGTACAGAAGATAATAAGGGTTGTATTTTTCATGATCGCATTTTTCTGAAAAAAAATTTAGGGATTGCCCGCCATAAATTAATTATTGTTGAACCGGTTAAACGATTGCCAATATTTGTCAATGTATATGTCATAACTGATCTCAACCTTATTTGAGTGATCATTTTGAATTTTGTGCAAGACCTTTGAAGGTTTTCTAAATTCTTTACACGCAAAATAAATTTCTCTCACACTATCTGCTGTTTGCCTGCCTATGTTCAGATACCCTTCGAAGTCCTTAAGTTCTTCTACTATTTTGCTCTCAATTTCATCAAGCAACTTTAATGTTTCAGTGCTCGGCATTCCATTATTATTCTTCCCATCATATTTTATCTCTACTTTTAAAATCCATGGATGGGATGCTTTACTATCCCAATTTAGAAGTCCTGTATTAATAGTAGCAATTAAAGCATTTCCACTCTTTAGCTTAGCTTCGAGTATTGAATAGTTGTCATTCTCAGTATTTCGTCTCACTCCCTCGTACTTTTCTATAAATTCCTTTTGCCTCCAGGTTAAATAGGCTTTTAGTTTTTCGACAGGGATTAATTCTTTCTGAGCTTCCTCTTTAGAAATAACTTTTAAATTATCAATAGTTGTCACAAAGTCCAATTCCCCTAAATAATTGTCAAGAAAGATAAATGTGCCACTGGTTATTGTTGTCTTATTTTCTTCATTAAAATCTTTATGAACAATGGTTATGTCAATTTCATCCGGGTACTCACCATGCTCGTTTGAATAAAAACCAAGGTTTTCAGTATTGAATTTGTAGCCAGCCATTTCAATGCCGACATCTTTGCCGTCTAATGCCGGTTTCAGAGCTGTAAATTTCCAGCCTTCTATTTTGGGCGCTGCATCGACAAGTTCCTCTACAAATACAATGTTCTTCACAGCACCATCCGCTGTAAGTACTAGCTCAACGGTATCGGCGTTGTACATTCCTGTTAGGTAAAAAAATCCGTCTTTAAGTTCATTGAGTTTGAGCGAAAGTTTATCAAAAAAATCCTTTTCAATATTTCGACGTTGTTTTACTGCATTGAAAAATATTTTTTCATTCTTTTCAAACCAATTCCAAAAATCTTCATAAGATTTGATTGGTTCATTTGTTTTGCCGAATAGTTTTTTTAAAAAGTTCATTTGTAACGAATTGTTTCATTTAGTAAAGAACCTCCAGCTTTAGCATCAAGCCTCAGACTTCTTGTGTCCATTTATCTCTTTCATCTGGTGAAAACTTCCAGGGAGCAAAATTATTTTCAACATTATTGAACATAGCGTTCCATTCCTGTGGTGCATTGCTTTCTTCCATTACTAATGAACGACGAAGTTCCAGAATGATCTCAAGAGGAGAGATGGAAACAGGGCATTCTTCCACGCAAGCGTTGCAGGTGGTACATGCACGAAGTTCTTCAACAGAAATATAATCATGCAACAATTTTTTACCGTCATCTTTAAATTCTTTGTTCGCATTTATATTTCTGCCTACATCTTCTACACGGTCCCTTGTATCCATCATGATCTTCCTTGGAGATAAAGCTTTACCCGTTTGTGTTGCAGGACAAGCAGCAGAGCAACGACCACATTCGGTGCAACTGTATGCATCGAGCAAATTTCGCCAGCTAAGATCAAAGACATCTTTAGCACCGAAGTTTGCAGGTGGTGCAGCATCAGTTGGTGCCAACTCAGGTTGCATTGCGTACAAAACTTCTTTCTGAACCGCTGGCATATTCCTCATTTCTCCTTTTGGCTCCAGTCTTGCATAATATGCATTTGGGAAAGCAAGAATGATATGAAGATGTTTTGAGTAAGGCAGGTAATTTAAAAATGCAAAGATGCCGACGATATGCAGCCACCAGGCGGTCCTTTCTATGATGACCAGGTTGGAGGATGAGATTGAGGTTAAGGATGTGGAGATCATTCCGCTGAAAAGAAAACTTCCAGCATCGTGATAATGTTCGTTGCCTTGTAATTGTAATGCTCTGTCACTAGAATTTAATAATAAGAATAAAGTCATCAGTACGATCTCTGTGATCAAAATGTAATTCGCATCACTTCTTGGCCATCCATTAAGATCTTTGCTGACAAATCTTTTTAACCTGATAATGTTCCTTCTTACAAGAAAAATAGCGCAGGCAGCAAAAACCAATACAGCCAACACTTCGAATGCATTTATAAGAAATGTATAAAAGCCTCCAAGAGGTTTGGCAAACATTCGATGCGTTCCAAAAATTCCATCCAACACTATTTCCAGCACTTCAATATTGATGATGATAAACCCTGCATAGACAAAAAAATGCATGATCGCTACGAGCGGGTTTTTAAACATTTTCTTTTGTCCAAATGCTAGGAGTAAAACATTTTTCCAGCGTTGACTTTTATTGTCACTAAAATCTTCATCACGTCCCAACTTAATATTGCGAGTTATCTCTTTTATTTTTTTTGTAAACAAAAAGATAGAAATGATAGAAACGAGAACAAATAAAATCTGCTGAAGGATTTGCATGATCAATCAATTACATTTGCTAAATTAAGGTTTAAAGGTTAAAGGGTTTAACGTTCAATGGTTTTTATATGAGTGATCAAAAGAAATATATTCTTAGCAAAGAAGTTGTAGAAAAGAAACTGCGCCGGATGGCGTTTGAAATATTAGAAAATAATATTGATGAAAAGGAAATTATTCTTGCCGGCATAAGAGAAAGTGGGAGTGTGGTAGCAAAAGTGATCCAGAAAATGCTTGGTGAAATATCTGCCATCAAAACAGAACTTATCACAATTACGCTTGATAAAAGCGAACCAACAAATGTTTCGTTAAGTAAAGCATTTGACTTTAACGGAAAAGTTATTGTTGTGATCGACGATGTAAGCAATAGTGGCAAAACATTGCTTTATGCGTTGAAGCCTTTTATAGTCTCTCACCCAAAGAAGATCCAGACGCTTGTGCTGGTAGAACGAACACATACCAGTTTCCCTGTACGACCTGATTATGTCGGCTTGTCTATTGCCACTACTCTGCAGGAACATATTTTTGTCGTGGTTGATGGCACTTCTATCGCTGGTGCCTATCTTCAATAAACTGATTTCTCACTTTTTAATATCAATTTTATTTCACGCAAAGGCGCAACGGCGCAACGATAGAACCTTGCCCCAAACTCTTTGCGCCGCTGCGTCTTTGCGTGGTTTATTGTTAACTGATAAAAGAAAAGAGGTGAATCAAAAGTGGATCGCATTTACTTTCAACTTTCCATTTGATAATTCCAGGCTTGGTGTGGGGAATTTAAAAGCATCGAGGATACCAAATAACAATTTCATCCCTTTGCTGTTTGTTTTTATTTTACTGAAATTGACATCCGGCGCCAGGAACCATTGCCTGTACCTTTTTATATCTGTTCTGTTAACCGGTAAACCTGTTTCTTCATCGATCCAGACATTATGATAGCCGCCAAACATTCCATCGGCACCATAACCAATTGCAACATTCAACCATGGCGGTATATTTGATCCGGGAAAAAAAGCCCTGAGATTTGCGCTGAGCCAATAGGTTTGACCATTATAATCCTTCAACATTCTCTCTGCCAAACTACTACCAAACAGATCATCTGATCTTTCGTTAAGCACTGAATCCGAATAACTCTTGCGGTGAAATGAAAATTTGAATTGAATACGCTGCTCTTCCCATCCAACCTGCTGGCTTATGAATAATCCTGAACCGAAAAGGTTTGCAGCCATATCACCCCAACTCCATCCCCACTGAGCGGAGTGAGCATCCAGAAATTCTATTACTGTCATATAAACAGTACTACTCAAACCACCGATCCACGCTGCTTTTTTTGGTTCGACGCCGGCCCATACCCACATCGCCGCTGATGCACGACCAGCATTGTAAGCAGCCCAGGCATGACCTACTTTATCCATTTGCAGCCATTCCCCATTATCATTAAATGTATGAAACGAAGTTTTAGGATAGTCTTTGTACCATGTATTATTGAAGATAATAAGTGATGCTCCATATCCTATTACATTGAGGCCACCCACAATCCATTGTCTTTTTCTTTTTTGTTCGGGAGTTAGATAATTGAGATAAGAAAAAGGTGAATTTGCTTTTACGATCCCGGATGAACCGGGTTTTATAACTGTATCATTGGGTTGGGCTGATATTTTTTCCGTTACAGTAAGTTTCGAAGTATCAGTTTGTGCACAAAAAGTAAGTGGAATAAAAATTAAACCTACCATCATGCTGAATAGTGAACCGAATGATGAAATGGCCTTTCGCTTCGCTCCGGGTAAACTTGCAAAAGACGATGAGTTTTGCACAGGTGCTGACTTCATTCAACAAAAATACGTTTCCTTTGGCTTTTCAGTTTCTATTGGTAAAATTCAATAACTTTCGTTTCTAAAAATTATTAAGCATGGAAGCAGTGATACAAGAGAGATCGACCAGCTGGCTAAAAGGAAATTTTGACGCAGCAACTAAAGATGCGATAAAAAAAATGCAGGCCGAAAATCCAAAAGAGCTGGCCGAATCATTTTACCGGAAT
>Ga0207701_10003784_pt1 | contig 15484 bp, 17 predicted proteins | sample KBSSwiSSwithPhiX_FD_184294 | JGI IMG/M metagenome (GOLD analysis project Ga0207701, IMG submission 184294) | Switchgrass rhizosphere bulk soil microbial communities from Kellogg Biological Station, Michigan, USA, with PhiX - S5 (SPAdes) (version 2) | ecosystem: Environmental > Terrestrial >... | reverse complement strand
ATCCAATTCTCCCAAAGTATAAGTAGTCATTTTCAGATCGAGCTGGCGGGCAATTCCTTTTCGGCTGTAATTCAATCCCCAAAGGAGGTAGAAGAACACATATACCAAAAGAAGAAAGAATATGATCTGCTTCACGCCGGTAAAAAAGTGTTGCCGGGTGAACCTTTGCTTAAATAGAATTCTCAGAAGTTGCCAGGTCTTTATGAGGAGAACAGCAATAAAAAAGCCGTATAAGAGATCACCCACGCTAAAGGGCAGCCAGCCAAGAAGAATGCGTTGAATTTTTGAAATGAGGGGGTATATCCCGTTCGAATAATAGCGCTCAATAAAACCTGAATAGAACGAGGAAAATTTTATCAGGATGACCAGTAAAACGAGCAGCGCCCAGCTCCAAACTTTCATTAATTTGCCAAGAACAGAGCCTAAAAATTGCCTCAAGGAATTAAAATTTGGTGACCTTCAAAATAAGGTTATTAAATTAGTTGAAAGGCTTAAATTAATTCAAAAACGGGCTCAATTTTTAGAATTTATCCCGTACCTTTGCGTCCCTCCGAATTAGTCCTGAGAGAATTGAGTTTTTGGACAAAAAAGCGGAAAGATGAGCCACAGAAGGGAATACGAGATAGCGTTTGTGGGGCTAAAACCCGGAATTCATGAGTTCAACTATGAAATCAGGGATAAGTTCTTTGACGAATTTCAGGACCAGGATTTCCGGAATTGCAATGCCCATTTTAAGCTGGTCCTGGATAAAAAAAATGGCTTTATGTTGCTGAAATTTGAATTGGGGGGTTCAATAGAGGTTACTTGTGATCGCTGCAACAGCAATTTGCCTATTGAGCTTTGGGACGAGTTCAACATTATTGTGAAGATGGTCGAGGAGCCGGAGTTAATGAATGAGCAGGAGGACGACCCTGATGTATATTACATAAGCCGCACTGAAAGCCATATAAGTGTCGAGAACTGGATCTACGAGTTTATAAACCTCAGCATACCAATGCACAAAACTTGCAGCTATGAAAATATGGATGGGCCATATTGCAATAAAGAGGCAAAGGATATGCTGAAAAAAATGGAAGAAAAAGCGGAGAAAAAAGAAAACCCCATATGGAAAGGGCTGGAGAAGTTTAGAGATCTTGACAACTGATAGTGTAACAGAAAATTATCACTGACAACTGACAAAAACATAAGATATGCCAAATCCGAAACGCAGACACAGTCAACAGAGAAGTGCTAAACGCAGAACGCACTACAAGGCCAAGGCTGCCACCTTGAGTACTGATGGTACAACAGGTGAAACACATGTACGTCACCGTGCCCACTGGAGCGAAGGGAAGCTCTACTACAAAGGCAGGCTGGTGGCAGATAAGACTGTTGAAAAAAAATGATTTTCAAACATTAGAAGTGATAAGTTCCAAATTCCATTGATAACTTTAATTGGAATTTGGAATTTTGCTTTTTGTCCAAAAGATTCGGGAGGAGATCTTATTCATGAACATTGGCTTAGATATAATGGGGGGCGATTTTGCGCCATTGGAAGTTGTAAAGGGTGTATCGCATTATCTGTCGGAACAAAATAGCTCTGCTCACCTTACATTGATTGGCGATGAAACGCAAATAGCAGCTCTAGTAAAGGAATTCAAAATTCCCATAAGCAATATTACAGTTATTCATGCCGACCAGGTGATCGATATGCATGAACATCCTACAAAGGCCTTAAAGGAAAAGCAACGTTCTTCAATTGCGATCGGGTTTCATCTGTTAGCCTCAGAAAAAATTGATGCTTTTATTAGTGCCGGCAATACGGGTGCCATGCTGGTAGGTGCATTGTTCAGCATTAGGGCGATCGACGGAGTTTTAAGACCAACGATTTCGAGCGTAATTCCTAAGGAAAACGGAAAGACAGGTATAATACTCGATGTCGGATTGAATGCGGACTGTAAGCCGGAGCAGCTAAACCAATTTGCTGTGATGGGCTCCGTATACGTGCAGCAAATCCTGGGTATTGATAAACCACGGGTCGCGCTGCTAAATGTTGGTGAAGAAGAAGGCAAAGGAAATATTTTGACCCAAGCAACTTACCCATTGCTGAAGGAAAATAAACACATCCATTTTATTGGCAACATTGAAGGCCGGGACGTGTTGCTTGATTACGCCGACGTCATAGTTTGTGAAGGTTTTACGGGCAACGTGATCCTGAAACTCGCCGAGTCACTCTATGAGATCAGCGAAAGGCAAAATCTCGAACATGAATATTTCGACCGTTTCAATTTTGAAAATTACGGCGGTACTCCGGTGCTTGGCGTTGCAAAGCCGGTCATCATCGGTCACGGTATTTCTCATGCCAAGGCTTTCAAGAACATGATCATCCTGGCTCAAAAAATGATAGAAAAAGATGTGATGACCAAGATGAAGGATGAACTTGAATCATGATTTTGATTGAATAGACTGTGAAAGGATTTTGAGGAAGTAAGAATACTTCTGTATTTTCCATCGTGATGCAAAAGATCAAATTGCTGCTGATTTGTTTGTTGATCTCCGTTTTTTGTTTTTCCCAAGCTGATTCTTCAGTATATACACCCCTCGTTAGAAGTTATTATTTTGATTGGGGTAAAGATTCTACGGGAATTATCGTTAGTCGGTACGGAGGTAGAAATGGCCTTGTCATTGTTCATTTACACAATGATGAAAGTTCTGCAGCAGAAGCGGCAAAACGAATCTTAGTTCAAACAGGAGGCGTATTAATAGAACTTGAAAACAACGGAAATAGACTGGTCAGTTTTCAAAAAGGAGGAAAACGATTTGAATTTGATCCGAATCGCATTTTTACCACGAAAGGCCGTTATCAAAACCTGCACTACCTCAATAAAACTGTTACACCTGAGGCGAGCGTTTTAGTTAAAGCGTTTGCTTCCTTCATTCTCAATAAAATTCCTAAATCTGTCGTTACCCTCGTTGCCGTGCACAATAACAAAAATGGTAATTATTCGATTGATAGTTACAAATCGGGCTTAAGATCAAAGAACGTGTTGAAGTGGTATAAGAACCCCAAACAAGATCCTGACAACTTTTTCATCGTAAACAACAATGAAATGTTCAAAGAGATAAAGAAGGGAAGTTTTAACGTGGTTTTGCAGAACAGTGTCAAGGCGACCGATGATGGGTCACTCAGTATTTATTACGGCAAAAGAAATTTAGTCTATATAAATATCGAAGCACAAAATAAATATTTCGATGAGCAGGTAAAAATGCTGAATGCTGTTTTTAATATTTTAAGATAACAGAAAGCTGACCAAATAATCTTTTTGTGGTTTGTTATTTATTTTGCATATCTTTCCCTTTCTCGCCTCTATTTAAGTCTCCATTTAATTTAATCATTAAAAAAACCACAATGAGAAAATTGTTTATTCTGATTTTGCTTATTCCTGTGTTGGGAATAGGTCAGACAAAAAATGTCGTTAATTCCAGCAGGTATTTTCCTAAAATGGACAAGGTTTTGGAATTCGAAAAAGCATTGGCAACGCATGCCCAAAAATACCATAAAGGTGATTGGACCTGGAGAGTATTTGAAATTCAATCCGGACCGGATGCCGGTGGATATCAAGTCACCGAAGGGCCGACCAGTTGGGAAGGGCTGGACGGCAGGGGCAATCTTGGGGCTGATCACAATAACGATTGGAATAAGAATGTTTCAATCTTTCTTACAAGCAAGTACGAATCATCCTATGCTGTTTATGTAGATTCACTCAGCAGCGTGGCCCTGACGAGTTATTCAGATAAAATCATTATTAACCACATGTTCCCCAAGCCCGGTATGATAGTAGGCGCACTGGGCCTCGTAAAAAAAATGAAAAAAGTATGGGCGGATGGTAATGAAAATGTCGCCGTTTACCAGATAGTAAGCTCAGGCGAGCCGCAAATTGTAACGGTTAACAGGATGAAGGACGGTTTGAAAGAGCTCGCGGATGGGTACAGAAAATCTGTAGCAGACAGATATAACGCAGCGTACGGAGAGGGGGCCTGGGATACTTACCTCGCCGACTATTCAAAATATGTTGAGAGTCGCTGGAGTGAAATGCTTTTTGCCAGGGCTGACCTGGGTTCAAAATAAGGTTTCAATAGTAGAGAGCAGGTACTATGCTCTTTACTATTTTTGAATGACTTTACTATGTATTGTGGCAATTACAAATTCTCGATCACCATTGCGCTTGCACCCCCACCACCGTTACAAATTCCCGCAGCACCATATTGCCCTTTATTCTGCTTCAGCACATTGATCAACGCAATAATAATTCTTGCTCCACTGGCTCCCAGGGGATGGCCAATTGAAACGGCTCCTCCGTTGACATTTACCTTTGCCGGGTCAAGATTCATTAGTTTGATATTGGCAACGCCCACAACGCTGAACGCTTCGTTCAATTCATAATAATCAATTTGGTTCATTTGTAATCCGGCTTTCTTTACTGCTTTTGGCACTGCCAGGCTTGGAGTGGTTGTAAATTTTTCGGGAGCTTGCTCCGCATCTGCATAGGAACTGATCTTCGCTATTGGTTTTATTTTTAATTCGTCAGCTTTTTCTTTACTCATCAATACAAGAGCGGCGGCGCCATCATTCATGGTGCTCGCATTGGCGGCGGTCACGGTCCCATCTTCTCCAAACGCCGGTTTTAATCCCGGTATCTTATCAAATTTTACATTCCATGGTTCCTCGTCTTTTTCAAATTTTATTGTTTCTTTCCTGGAGGGAACTTCCACTGTAACCACCTCGTACTTAAACTTGCCGCTGTTCCATGCGTTTTGGCTTCTTGTATAGCTTTCAATGGCAAATGCATCCTGTTCTTCGCGGCTTATTTTGTGCTCGACAGCAGTCAAATCGGCTGCACAACCCATGGCATATCCATGATAGCAGTCTGTTAATCCATCTTTGGCAAGACCATCGATCAATTTTGTATCACCGTATTTATTTCCCCAACGGAGATTTTCAACATAAAAAGGAACGGAACTCATATTTTCCATTCCACCTGCAACAATAATATCAGCGTCACCAAGCATGATACTTTGTGCAGCCTGCGCGATGGCTTTCATTCCGCTTGCACAAACTTTATTGACCGTTGTACAAATAACTTTATCGGGCAGCCCCGCGTATTTCGCGGCCTGTCGCGCCGGTGCCTGTCCAAGATTAGCCTGCAATACGCATCCCATTAACACCTCTTCAACCTGTTCCGGCTTAACGCCTGCTTTTTCAATAGCTGATTTAATAGCAATGGCTCCCAATTTTGTGGCTGGGACATCTTTTAATGTTCCACCAAAACTTCCAATCGGGGTACGAACGGCTGAAACGATATACACTTCTTTCATAAGATCTTATTTGACCTGCAAAGTTATGAGGTTAATGCATAGCTCTTTCAGTGAAAATCTGTGAAATCCTTAAGCAATTTGTTCTCTCGTGGTACCACAGATAAGCAAGATTTGAAGGCACTTCACGACGAAAAACCATACGCGAGAAAATCGATAGAAAAAAATCGAAAGACAAACCCTTATCTATTTCTTTGCCTGCATGGCTTGTTTAAAGAATTCTCCGGCAGGTGTTAATTCGTAAGTATTCCAGGATTTAAACAATTGTGGCCACCATTCAGGATCGAATACCCAGGAGATCCAGCCCATGCCTCTGCCTTCAAGATACTTTGTGATCTGGTAGCCATAATGATCGGGCCCGATGGTATTGGAGCTTTTCGAATCAAATCCAATTTCAGTAGCGATGACAGGATAATCCCTGGAAGCGAAACCAAAATCTTCTTCCCATTTCGGCTGCCACGGCTCTTGTCTTTTGAAGGGATAAGGGTGGGCCACATAACCGATATTTTCTGCGTTGATTGGCTCCTCACGCAACGGCGTAAGGTCATATGCCCAATCGAAGCCCGCTACTAATGGAATTCTCTCCGTATCATAAGCCCTGATCAAATGAATAATGTCTTCCATCATCTTCTTCCATTCACTCCAACTTATACTTCCTAATTGCCCACGGTAGGTCGTAGGCTCATTAAATAATTCATAAAAGGCTACGGTATTGTTTCCGCTGAAATGTTTGGCAATTGTTTGCCAGAACTCATAAGTTTCTTTCTGAGTAGTATTGTACATCGGATCCTGGAACAGTTCCATTTTTAAATTTCCGATGCTATGCCAGTCGATGATAATATACATGCCTAAATCTGTGCACCATTCCACGGCTGAATCGAGCAATTGCAAATATTTCGCTGGAGTTCTGTCACGCCATGCCACAGGGTGTATCGGAATACGGACCAGCATCGTTCCCATTTCTTTTACTTTTTCGAGATGATGTTTATTCCAGTGTCCCTGGTGCTCTATTTTATCCGGGTCAGAAATGGAAAGGCCGCGAAATAAAATAGTATCGCCTTTTTCATTTACAAATTTGTTTTTGTATACATGGATCAAGGGAAGTGATTTAGCTTTCGGGTTTTTCTTAGGTTGTTGAGGAAAACCCTCATTCCACCAGGCGTGGTATTTTGCTTTTGCAGTATCCTGCGCCTGGGCGCTTAGTGCACCAAACAAAAAAAATATAAGGACTGGTTGAACGACAGTCTTGATGTTTTGAAAAATCATGACGAGCTTTGGTTTGATGAAAAACTTAATAAATGTAAGGCGGCCAGCGCCAGGTACTCAATTATTTTTATCAAACCCATTAATAAATCATTCAAAATGGAAAAAAAAGTATCAATATTAAAATGGCTTTTTTGGGGAATGTTTTTTATAATCCTTGTATCGTGGAATGTAAATAAAAAACCAATGAGGGAATTTTACCAGCTAACTGTTTATCACTTTAAAAGCCCGGAACAGGAGAAAATTTTGGATAGTTATTTTCAAAACGCTCTTTTGCCGGCATTGCACCGGATGAAGTTAACGAATGTAGGAGTCTTCAAATCATGGGCGAATGATACTATGCTGGATAAACTGATCTATGTATTTATTCCTGTCAAATCGTTGGACATGGTTACCGAGCTCCCTTCTAAGTTAAAATCGGATGCGGGCTACATGTCCGCCGCTGGCGGATACCTGGATGCAGCTTACAATGATCCTCCATATACCAGGATGGAAACCATTTTGCTCCGTGCCTTTCCATTGGCCCCGCAAATGCAACTCCCGGCATTACAATCTGCAAAAAAGGAACGGGTCTATGAACTTAGGAGTTATGAAAGCGCTACGGAGAAGAAATTTGAAAATAAAGTTCAGATGTTTAACCAGGGAGATGAAATTGGCCTCTTCAGAAGATTAAACTTTAATGCCATTTTTTATAGTGAGGTGATTGCAGGAAGTAAGATGCCGAATTTAATGTATATGACGAGTTTTGAAAATAAGGCAGCGAGAGACGAACATTGGAAAACATTCGGTAGTGATTCGTCCTGGAAAAATCTTTCGACCATGCCCGAGTATCAGAATAATGTTTCGCATATCGATATTACTTTTTTATATCCTGCGGAGTATTCTGATTTTTAGATGATCAAAATCAAAATAAAGCTCTAAGTGGCCTGGTTCTACACTCTTTATACACTTCGTAAACATTTCTCTACAAATTGTGGGTAAGATTCCCGCAAGGTTTTAACATGTTTGGAATGCAATTTGGTTTATAGAGCTAAACCGATCTTTATGATACCCTTTTGGATTTTTGCACTACTGATAATGTTTACGCTCTACTTATACTATATAAGCTGCACTCCGGAATCACCGGTTAAGAGGCATGTCGGAAAATTTAAAACGTGGTGCAGAGACCGTTGGAACTCTCCGGTAGATTACCATAAATAATTGTAGGTCGACCTTTATTGCAGCGATTGAACTATTTAGCACCCACGCGGGTGTTTTTTCATTTGTAGAAATAATGTAACTTTCTTTTACTATGGCTTACGACGAAGCTCTCTCAAAACGAATTGACGAATTGATCAAAGGCAAAAAAGGATTCACCCGTAAGAAGATGTTTGGCGGAATTGCTTACCTGCTCAACGGAAACATGTGCGTGGGCGTGCATAAGGACGAATTGATCATTCGATATGATCCAAATGCCACCGGAGAAATTGACGCCGATAAATATATCCATCCATTCGATATTACAGGTCGGTCCATGAAAGGTTGGTCTTTAGTGGACAGTGAAGGGGTAAAGGGAAACGGATTAAAAAAATGGTTCGACCTCTCATTCAGCTTTGCAAAATCATTACCCGCCAAAAAATAAAGAAATGGCACGTAGTCACCACCGCCATAAAAAGCATCACCATCCGCAGTATCGTCAACCGGCAACTTCTTCCAAAGCTAAGCGTAAAGGAGGTGCCTGGGTATTCATCACGTTTTTTGCGGTGTTTGGGTTAGGCATCAGCTACTTTGCGGCAGGCACCGTCGTCGCCATCATCATTGGAATTGTAGTTGGTGGCTTGATCGGTTACCTCATCGGTCATAATCTTGACAAGATGGCAAGCAGAAAATAACTCGTTTGTTGTTGAACGGAGTCCGGGGCATGGGACAACCGAGGTTCTAAAAGTTCTATACAACTGGCCCAAAAAATTCAGTCGTTTGTTTACAGTAAAGTAAACTTCATTCAAATTATTTTTGTTTATTAAAAAACGAAAACATGTAAATTGAAGGCTGATTGCTTATCAATTTAAAAACACTGCATGGGAGACTTCAAGGTTAAGAAACAAGCCAAAAAATATGATGCGGTAATTATTGGTTCGGGTGCTGGTGGCGGAATGGCGACTTACGTACTCGCGAATGCCGGCTTAAAAGTCTGTCTTCTTGAAGCTGGGCCAATGTATGATCCGGCCAAGAATTCATGCCAGTTAAACCGACCATGGGATTCACCTCGAAGAGGCGCCAGTACTAAGTTTCGCCCTTTTGGAGATTTCGATGGATGCTATTGGGGCTGGGAAATTGATGGTGAACCGTACACACATGACGGCGATACAAAATGGGAATGGTGGCGGGCAAGGATGTTGGGCGGACGCACCAATCACTGGGGAAGAATTTCCTTGCGATTTGGTCCCAAGGATTTTAAGAGGAGAAGCATTGATGGTTTGGGTGAAGACTGGCCGATCGGTTATGATGACATTAAGCCATACTATGATAAAATAGATCGCCTTCTTGGTGTATTTGGTACAAATGAAGGATTGGAAAATGATCCTGATGGAATCTTTCTCCCCCCTCCGAAACCACGCCTTCATGAATTGTTCATAAAGAAAGCAGCCACCAGCATCGGTATTCCAGTGATTCCTTCTCGCTTGTCAATCCTAACAAAGAAAATTAATGATCAACGTGGTCAGTGTTTCTATTGCGCACAATGCGGCCGCAGCTGTAAGGTGTACGCCGATTTTTCATCTTCGTCCTGTTTGGTAATACCAGCCATGAAAACAGGCAATGTTGATCTCATTACGAATGCGATGGCTCGTGAAGTGCTGACGAACAAAGAAGGATTAGCTACTGCTGTGTCTTACGTCAATAAAGATGATGGCCAGGAATACCAGGTTGAGGGACGAACAATTATCCTTGCGGCGAGTGCCTGCGAGAGTGCCAGGTTATTGCTGAATTCAAAATCATCACGATACCCAAATGGACTGGCTAATGCAAGTAATGTAGTTGGAAAATATTTACATGACTCCACCGGTGCTGGCATGGGTGGAATTATTCCTGAATTATTTGACCGGAAAAGATATAATGAGGATGGAGTAGGGGGAATGCATGTTTACACACCCTGGTGGCTTGATAACAAAAAACTAGACTTCCCACGCGGATATCACATTGAATATGGGGGTGGTTTTGGAATGCCGCTGTATGGATTTCAATGGGGAATTGAAAACCTGAATGGAAGATATACGGTAAAAGGAAAACAGAAGCAACCGGGCGGCTATGGTGCTTCGTTGAAAGAGGACTATAGATTTTTTTACGGTGCACATGTAGGGATGGCGGGCCGCGGAGAAGCAATAGCAAGAGAAGATAGCTATTGCGAAATTGACCCCAATGTCGTTGACAAATTTGGAATCCCTGTATTGAGATTCCATACTACTTATACGGATTATGAGATAAAGCAAGCCAAACACATGCATGAAACCTTTACGGATATATTGACTGCGATGGGAGCAATCATCACCTGGGGAGGTAATGATGGCCCCCAAAATAATTGGGGATTGCATGCCCCGGGCAATATTATTCACGAAGCCGGCACTGTTCGAATGGGCAGTGACCCCAAACGGTCACCTTTAAACAAGTGGAGCCAGGCTCATGATTGCAAAAATCTTTTCTGTGTCGATGGCGGACCTTTTGTAAGCCAGGCAGACAAGAACATCACATGGACAATACTCGCTTTGAGCATGAGAACATCGGAATACATTGTTGACGAAATGAAGAAACATAATATTTAGAACCATGATTGCAGGAATTAATGAGGATTATACGGATAATTTGGATACAAGCGTTGGCAACACCAGCACCCTTTGTTGCGCCCCATCCATGCAAGCTTTCATTGTTCTGGCCGCTATTCAACCTAAACATTAAACGTAAACCGTAATGGATCGCAGAAAATTAATTAAACTGATAACGACCGGAACAATTGCAGCACCCGTTGTACTTGCAGGTTGTAAGGACGAAGACAAAAAGGAAGTTGTTGCCAAGGAACCTCAGTTCCATCTTGACCGGAACAAAGATGAGTTGGAATATGAAAAGAGCATACTGGCAAAAGGAAAATTCTTCACTGATCATGAAATAGCAACAATTACCGTGCTGGCGGATATCATTATTCCCAAAGATGACGTCAGCGGCAGTGCAAGCGATGCAAGGGTTCCTGAGTTTATTGATTTTATTGTCCAGGACATGCCGGAACATCAAACTCCCATGAGAGGCGGTTTGCGTTGGCTGGATATGCAATGTCTTAAGCGTTACGAAAAAAGTTTCAGAGATTGCAGCCATGAACAACAGATCGAAATGGTTGACGATATTGCTTACCCGGAAATCGAATACGCCGAAAAGGGGAATAAAATAAAAAAGGGAAAGGTAAGACAAGGCATGGAGCCAGGTGTTTCATTTTTTGACCTGATGCGCAACTTAACCGCAACAGGTTTTTATACTTCCGAGATAGGAGTTAAAGACGTTGGTTACCTGGGCAACACTCCTAATCAATGGAACGGCGTACCAGATGACGTATTAAAGCAATATGGGGTGGCCTATACCGAAAAAGAATTGAAAGAGTGTGTAAGCTTTAATAAAACTTCATAAATAAGTTGCCGAAGGCTGTACCCTTCGGCATTCAAAATATTCTTTTCTTCTACTGTTTATTTTCAAAATCAAATTTGTGTTGTTCCTGGTAGGCTCTAAAAGCCACCGGGTCTCCGAAAGGACCCAAATACTTTGCAGGTCCAAATCCCAGGATGGGATAGAAAATAATTGCTAAAAGAAGTAGGCCGACTGTGAACCCTTCGTCTTTCCCGAAACTTTTAGACAGCATGTTTATCATCCAGATAGCATAAACGAGATTTACAAACGGGATCAGCATTAACAGTATCCACCACCAGGGTTTGCCGACAATTTTAAGCATGACATAGATATTGTAGATCGGTATCAGGGAGACCCAGCCGGGTTGGCCTGCCTTCGTGTAAATTTTCCAATTCGCTGCAAGGAGAAATATGGTAATGGCAAGCCAGCAAATGATTACCGCGGGGCTAAAGAAGATAGCAAAAGAACGATTATAATCTTGTTCCATAATAGTTGGTTTTAGTGAATACAATATAAAAAATTTTGCTGCTTTTTCAAATCGAAGCACTAAAAACAATCTACGGGTGGTCGGTGAAGGCTTACAAACAAAAATATTTGTCAAAAAATCAAATCTGATTCGAAAATTCCGGCACATTTTTTTAATTAACACTTGTGAATAATTAACTTTAGGAAACGAGTAATTTAATCGGTTATTTTAGAAAACGGTTAGTTACTTCCTTTAAAGCAGCGAAACACCGATAACGAACCGTCCACGTTATGGGGCATTATGAAAACTTAAATTGAAGCGCATTGACAGACACGATCATCAACCTTGAAACCGTAAACCCTATTGAGTTTTTCGGAGTAAACAATGGCAAACTGGACATCCTCAAAAAAAAGTTCCCACTCTTAAAGATCCTTTCACGAGGTACACAACTTAAGTTAAGCGGCGCTCCCGAGCAGGTAGAGAATGCCAGGGAGAAGATTGATCTCATTGTGCAATATCTTGAACGTAACGGGCACATGAGTGAAAATTATTTTGAGCAAATCCTCGGTGGTGACGATGCCGATACCATTGATCACTTTATAGAACGCAATCCGAATGACATTTTAGTTTTTGGTCCTAATGGAAAAAGCGTTCGGGCACGAACCGCCAATCAGAAAAAGCTGGTACAGCAGGCAGAAAAAAATGATATTGTCTTCGCGATCGGGCCGGCCGGGACTGGTAAAACATATACGGCAGTTGCCCTTGCTGTGCGGGCGTTGAAGAATAAACAGGTAAAAAAGATCATTCTTACACGCCCTGCTGTTGAGGCTGGCGAAAGCCTCGGGTTTTTGCCCGGAGATTTGAAGGAAAAGATCGATCCTTATTTGCGGCCTCTATATGATGCACTCGATGACATGATCCCCGCAGATAAATTGGGATATTATATGAGCACCAGAACGATTGAGATTGCCCCCCTCGCTTATATGCGTGGTCGTACGCTTGACAATGCATTTATCATTTTGGATGAGGCGCAGAATGCTACAGACCTGCAGTTAAAAATGTTTCTTACCCGCATTGGCGCAAATGCAAAGGCGATAATTACCGGTGATATTACGCAAGTCGACCTACCAAGAAATCAACGAAGTGGGTTGCAAACAGCGGTACGCATCCTGAACAATATCGATGGCATTGCTCACATTGAATTGGACGAAGACGATGTTGTACGTCACAAGCTGGTAAAACAAATTTTGAGGGCTTACGAAAAAGAAAGAAAGCAGGACGAAAGGAGGCAGGATTAAACAAGGATCAGAGGTACAGGTAATAGTCGTTCAGCAATTCTTTAAACTCTTCCATGTATTGTTGCTGATCATCGCAGATTGAAATTTCTTCAATAAGTGTTTCCATTTTGCTTTCCTGGTTCAATTTTCCCGCGATCATTATTCGGAAATAATTATGTTTCGTGGATTGTTTTACAAAAACAATTTTTGAAACGAATAGATTTTGTTCCACGAGAATTTTTTTTATCTCTTCATTCCGTTTATATGGGAGAAGTAGATAAAAGGTTCCTAACGGAGAAAGATTTTGCCTTATAATATCCAGCAGCTCTTCAAGCAGCAATCCAGTATGATGATGTGCAATGTTTTTCCTTTCATTACCGGATCGGATCTCCTTTTCATAAAAAGGCGGGTTACTTACTATGCAATCATATTTTTTACGGAAGGAAAATGTTTTGATGTCACCGTGAACGACGCTTATTCTTGCTGAAAAGGGTGAGGATGCGACATTTTCGCTGGCTTGTGTAAACGCGTCGTGATCAATTTCTATCGCATCAATAATTGCTTCCGAATTTTTTTGCGCATACATCATGCTCAATAACCCGGTCCCAGTTCCTACATCAAGAGCCTTCCTCGTTTTCTTTTGAGTTTTATCTTCTTCTGCGATCCATCCTCCAAACAAACAGGCATCGGTCGTGACCTTCATTGCGCAACGATCCTGGTAAATAGTAAAATACTTGAATTGAAAGTAATTGTTTGACACGAATTACGCGAAATTATGAAGTTACCATTGGAGCCGTTCGAGAAAATTCGTGATAATTACTGTAATCCGTGTCTTGCTCTGGCACTCGCGGTGATCGAAAGATCGGCGAAATCTTTCTCAAGAAATTTATAATAAGCGGTGATTCCAATCATTGCTGCATTGTCCGTGCAATATTCAAAGGCAGGAATAAACGTGTTCCAAGGATATTTTTTTCCAGCTTCCTGCAAAGATGAGCGCAGCCCGCTATTTGCGGAAACTCCCCCGGCTATACAGACATCGTTTATCCCGGTTTGAACGACGGCCTTTTTCAGCTTATTTATCAGGATACTTACAATCCGCTGTTGAATTGACGCACAAAGATCCGCAAGATTTTCCTCTATGAATCTTTTCCGGTCCTCCTCAGAAGCGATATTCTCTTCTTTATAAACATGGCTTTTACCAGCATTCTGTAAGAAATAAAGGATGGAAGTCTTCAACCCGCTGAAGCTAAAATTTAATGCAGGGAGTTGTGGCTCCGGAAAATGAAAGCGATTCGGATTACCGTGCTGTGCATACTTATCGATCAATGGTCCACCTGGATATGGTAAACCTAGCAATTTTGCAGATTTGTCAAAGGCCTCTCCGGCCGCATCATCAATGGTTTCACCTATCACCTTCATTTTGGTGGGCGATATACATAGGACAATTTGAGTGTGACCACCGCTTACAGTGAGGCATAAAAAGGGGAAAGCTGGTTTTGGATCATCGATCAAATTGGCCAATACATGTGCTTGCATATGATGCACCGCGATTAAGGGCTTATTTAAGGCAAGAGCGAGCGATTTTGCAAATTGACTTCCGACCAGGAGAGATCCGATCAGGCCCGGTGATTGAGTAAAGGCGATTGCATCCATCGATGACAATTCGCAGTTAGCGGAGGACAATGCTGTAGCGACAACAGGAATTATGTTTTGAATATGTGCGCGGCTTGCCAGTTCGGGAACAACCCCCCCGTATTTCTCATGAACGGTTTGATTAGCCGTGATGTTTGATAAGATATTTCCATCTCTGCAAACCGATGCAGAGGTTTCATCGCAGGAAGACTCTATGGCGAGGATGTGAATACTGCCCCCTGTCTCCCTGAAGGGGCGACTTAGATCGTACACTCCTGTTTGGCTATGTTTCATGAGACGTGCAAATGTATTTGCTTAATTTCTTTTTAGAGAAACCGAAACGGTAGCAGTTAATGGAACGAGTTCCTCTTTACGGGACAGGGGCTCGCTATTTAGAACGAATAGCCACTACAGGATCCATTCTCGCAGCTTGTGAAGCGGGAATAATTCCTGCAAGCACTCCAACAATGATACAAATACTAATAGCAGTAACAAGATTGCTGCTGGAGATGAACACCGGGAAGTTTAATGCACCGGAAAGGATTTTGGTAAGAATAAAAACAAGAAGTAACCCCATTAACCCGCCTATGATGCAAAGGAATGCTGACTCTAATAAAAATTCAGCGAGAATGACCCTTTTTTTGGCACCAACTGCTTTTTTTAGACCGATCTGGTTGGTTCGCTCACGTACGCTTACAAACATAATATTCGCAACTCCAAACATTCCTACGATCAAAGATATACCGGCAATGATCCAACCTCCAGTATTCAGCGGTCCAAAAATGTTGCTGACAGCTTCGCTAAAATCGTTTATGTCGTTTAGCGCAAAATCATCCTCCTGGGTAGGACT
>Ga0207701_10003782_pt1 | contig 15486 bp, 15 predicted proteins | sample KBSSwiSSwithPhiX_FD_184294 | JGI IMG/M metagenome (GOLD analysis project Ga0207701, IMG submission 184294) | Switchgrass rhizosphere bulk soil microbial communities from Kellogg Biological Station, Michigan, USA, with PhiX - S5 (SPAdes) (version 2) | ecosystem: Environmental > Terrestrial >... | reverse complement strand
AAGTGTCGGCCAGCTGCGCGGCGGTGATCCCGGCGACCGGGATCACCAGTCTGCCCGATGGCGGCAGGGACCTGTTGGTCCGAGCCGCGTCCGCACCTGGCTGGGGCGCCGCTGCCGGCCGCGATACCGACATCGGCGATGACGCCCGGTCACCCCCTATATTGAGGGCAATGACCCAAATGACATATCCCGCTGCCAGCAACAGCAGCAGAATCGCGATCTTGCGGATCATCGCGAAGCTCTCATTCCTGGAAGATCGCAGGCGTGCCCGGCTTCACCATCATCGCGAGCCGGGCCGCATCCCAGTTGGTCAGGCGGATGCAGCCATGGCTTTCGGTCTTGCCGATCGTCTCGGGCGTGGGGGTGCCGTGGATGCCGTAATGCTTCTTGTCGAGATCGATCCAGACGACGCCGACCGGCCCGTTCGGTCCGGGAGGCAGCATCGCCTTGCGGTCGCTATTGTCGGCATCCCAGAACAGCTTGGGGTTATAGTGGAAGGGCGGGTTATAGGCGCGGCCCTGGATCTTCCAGCTACCGATCGGCAGCGGATCATGCTCGCTCCCCATCGTGGCCGGGAATTGCGCGACGAGCTTTGCATTGCCGTCATAGACGCGCAGCACGCCGTCGGACTTGTCGACGACGACCTTGGCAGCCGCGGGCTGCTCTGAAACGGGCACAATCGTCGACATCGGCGCAGGAGAGTGCTTGGCCTTGATGAGCTTGCCGCTCCGCGAAAACGTCATCGACCACGCCATCGGTCGTGGAATTGCAGATGCGTCGGCAAAGCGGATGACTTCCTCATTCTTGGCATCGAGATTCACATCGAGGACCGCCATCAGCGCGGGGATCGGCTTGTTGATTCCTGGTGCTGCGTCCGGCGAAACGATCTGCGGGTGGGCGCCGGCCAGTGCGGCGTAGCAAAGACCGTTGCCGAGCCAGTCGGAGGGACCGGCGGAAGGCTCCTCTGCCCGGATGTGATTGAAGGCTGAAATCGTAAGAGCGTTGATCGGCGCGGGCGAAAACAGAGAGTACCCGCGGCGCAGTATGGGAACAATGCGAACTCGCCCTTCCCCATCTCGCGGGATGGAAGCGGAGAACACGGTCACATCGCCCTTGCCGTTATTGCGCGTGTATTGCAGAAAGAGATGATTGGGAAGGGCGGGACAGACAATCTGCTGGTAATTCCATTTTTGCTGATCTAACTCGAATCCAGCGAATCCTGCATGCTCTGCAATCGAAGCCTCGGAATTCGCGAGCAGGAGTTTGTCCTGTTCGGTCATTTGATCCGCTGGTCGAAACTCGATGGAGAGCTCGCGGTTTTGAATCTGACCGTTCGTCGGAAACGGCTTTGGCTCAACCGGTTCGGGTACGGGCTTCCCGTTGTAGACAGTCTGGGTCAATTGTTCTGAGGCCGTCTGGCTTATCAGCGGCACGCAAAAAACGGCGAAGGCGGCTGCTGTCAGAACGATGGGGAAGGCTCTGAATCGCACCATACTGTGTCTAGACTACACCGGAGGGAATAAGGATCGTGGTCGACAGACGCACGAAAGGCAGCCTCCTGAGGCTGCCTTTCGCTAGGACAGGAGCGCTAATCAGGGCTGGCAAACATGGCTGATAAGGCCACGTTCGCCAGTCAAACGACTCACTGAGGTTTCGCGGCCGGTTTATGTCCGGCTGCGGGCTTACGCGCAGGTGCAGCAGCCTTCTTGGTCTGAAGGAGTCCGTCCTTTAGAACAATCGACGCGCTCTGTGCAGCAGTTGCCGTTGCCGGGATTTGGGTGTAAGTGTCGTAGGTTCCATCGAGTTCCGGACCGCCGTCCTTGAGCAGCTTCAGTTCTGAGCCAATCGCTGGGACATCTTTATCGGCGAGCGGAGCCTTCATCTTGACGATGAAGTCCGCAGTCTTGGCGTCCTTCGCGTCCTGTGTAACCGCAACCTGAATCTCATTGGGATTTGAAGCGATCACAGTTCCCGGAACCGGCGTCTGCTTGCCTTGAAGGAGCGACCAGAGTTTGTCTGCGTCTTCCTTGGAACCTAGCGCCAGCACGGTTTCCTTGTCGGCCAGAGCCAGGGTATTCAAGTCGGGCGTCGTCGCGATGAGGTCGTGGATTTGCTCTGCAGGCGTCTTGGCAGGATCGATCTTAAAGGTGGACGGCGGGAAGAGATTGGCGGCGGTCTGGGTCTTGATCTCGTCAAGGCCCTTCAAATCTCCGTGGTACTTCTTGTAGTAGTACTCGAGCTTGGGTTCGATCTGGCCTTTGAAATTGGCCGGAGCAAAATTCCAGGCGCGGGCGTAGAACCAGACGGCCTGCACGAGATCTTTGCCCTCGGGCTTGGTGTAGGCTTCTGCAAGTTGCAGTGTGTCTACGAGGCCAGGGCCGCTCTTGGTGGCGTCGGGCGGGTACATCATGAGCTCTTTGCGGTACTCTTCGATTCCTGCCTTCACATCCTTCTTCGCGAGGATGAAATCCAAAGCGAGAGCGGAGTGGAAGATCGGATAGGTCGCGTCGGTCTGCTTCTTCCAGTCGGCATCGGAGACTCCGGCGGGCTTGGGAGCCGCAAGTCCCTTGTTGGCCAATGCTGCGGCATCATCGCAGGTCTGAACATCAGAGGTCTTCGCGCATTGACCCTTCTTGATGTAGACCGAGATGAAGATCGCCTTCATGTTGTCCGGCTCAACCTGGAGCAGCCGGCTTGCCGCACTGAGAGTCTTGTCAGCGTCGCCCAGTTGCTGATAGGTGTCCACGAGGGCGTCAAGAACCGCCTTCTTGACCACGCTTTGTGGGTACGTCTGCAGAAAGCTTTCCAGCGCTGCTGCTTTGGCTTTTGGGTCGCCTTGTGTGGTCGCCATTTGATAGGCGTTGAACTCAGCCGGATCCTTAATCGAGATGGTGCCCGGCTCTTGCGCGCGCAGCGTGGGTGCGGAAACGAGGCTCAAGCTCGCCAACGCCATCACAGATGCAAAGACAAACTTCTTCATTCAGTGCTCCTGGGAGATGCGGAAATGAGAATCAATATACTCAAGCTCTCGCTCGTGAAATGTAAATCCGTTCTCTTTGGCGATGAGCGCCTGTCGACGGACGGACATTACCACGATGTCCATTGTGGTGTTGGGAGGATTATAGAAACCCCTGACGCTTGTGACAAGCGACCTTATTTGATTAATACTTTGATCCCCGGTCCGCGGCGGTCCCGAAGGCCCGGCCGGGGAATTCCAAGGCCACTCACGCAGTCTTTCCTCGTCCTCTTCGCTTGTGCCCTCGCCAATGCAGTTTATCGCCATTCCGACGGTCATGAAAACGGATGGGTCGCCCCCCCGACACATCGTCTAATCGCTTAGACACCAAAAATTGAAAAAGTGTTTCCTGATGGATGCGAAGTTCGTTCCCCGGGTTTACTGCAGAAGTCGAACCAGCTCAGTCTGTTCTGCCAGAAAGGCATCGTGGCCATGAGAACTCGCCATTTCCCGGTAATCGGCATGAACTCCAGCGGAGCGAACGGTGGCAGCGAATTCCCTGACGGATTCGGGCGGAAATAGCCAGTCCGAACTGATGCCCACGAAGCTGAGCCGGGCGCGAATCCTGCCGAAAGCCTGCTGGGGCGAGGCGTGCCCGTTCAGCGGGTCCCAGATATCCATCATGCGCATGATGGCGAGGTAGGAATTGGCATCGAAGCGTTCAAGAAAGCGGTCACCTTGATGGTCGAGATAGCCTGCAATATCGAAACGGCCGCCAACGAGCCCGCCTCCCCTGTGATCGGGGTCCCAGGGGTTTTCCCCGTTGCGGTTGGGATTGCGAGCAAATCGTTCCTCAAGGAGGGTCGCCGATTTGTAACTGATCATGCCGATCTGGCGGGCGAGGGAGAGCCCCAGGCGCGGCGGGCGTTGCGGCAGATAGTAACCGCTGTCCCAGTCGGAGTCGTTCTGGATGGCCTGACGCTGCAGGTGGTTGAGCGCCAAGCCCATGGCGGTGAGCGGAGCAACGGCGATAATAAGCGCCCGCTCAACCCGTCCGGAATCGTGGATCGCCCACTCCAGGGCCTGCATGCCGCCGATAGAGCCTCCCAGGACGAGTCGAAGACGGCGGATGCCGAGCGAATCGAGCAACTGCGCCTGTGCCCTGACGTTGTCGCGAATCGAAACCAGAGGAAAGTCCGGACCGTAAACAAGGCCAGTCTGTGGATCGACAGACCCCGGCCCCGTGGAGCCATAGCACGAGCCCAGCAGATTGATGCAGATTACAAAGTCGTGTTCGAGGGACAAGAGTGCGCCGGGGGCAAAAATTTCGGGCCACCAGGAGCCGACCGCGGCAGAGCCTGAAAGGGCGTGGCAGACCAAAATAGCATTATCGCGCGCAGCGTTGAGCCGGCCATAGACCGCATAGTGCAGCGTCGGCTGGGCCAGTGTCTGCCCACTCTCGAGCACCAAATTTGTACCGAGCACGAAGTCGCCTTCGTAGGTCGGCTCGAGCACTGCGGCCCGGGCCGGCGTTGATCCGTCGCCGGCCCCGGTTGCGGTATCGGTCATAACACTCATTGTGCAGCAACACCCGCAGCCTCAGCTTTGCCTGCCGAGACGGTGCCGTTAGCGGCGGTAATCGCCTGGTCTAGATCGGTAAGAATATCGCGGATATCTTCGATTCCCACCGAGAGCCGCACCATCTCAGGCGTTACGCCCGTTGCGGCCTGCTCTTCAACCGAGAGTTGTTGGTGCGTGGTCGAAGCCGGGTGAATCACGAGCGATTTGGCATCGCCGATGTTTGCGACCAGGGAGAACAACTCGAGCGCGTCAATCAGCTTCTTGCCTGCCTCGTAGCCGCCCTTGATACCGAAAGTGATGAGTGCCCCCTGGCCATTGGGCATATATTTCCTTGCGCGCTGGTAATACTGGCTCGACTCCAGGCCGGGAAAGTTTACCCACTCGACACCGGGATGCTTCTCCAAGTAGCGGGCCACTGTCAGCGCGTTTTGCGAATGGCGCTCCATGCGCAGGTGAAGCGTCTCAATGCCCTGGAGGAGCAGGAATGCGCTGTGAGGCGAAAGAGCCGCACCGGTGTCGCGAAGACCTTGCACGCGAGCCTTGAGGATGAAGGCCAGCGGACCAAAGGCCGCAGAGTAAGAGAGGCCGTGATAGGAGGGATCGGGCTCTGTAAATTCCTTGAAGCGGCCGGAAGCGGCCCAGTCAAACTTGCCAGCGTCGACGATCACGCCCCCAATTGTCGTTCCGTGACCACCGAGAAACTTGGTGGCCGAGTTCACGACGATATCCGCTCCCCACTCGATAGGCCGCACCAGAGCTGGAGAGGACGATGTGTTGTCGATGACCAGGGGCAGACCGTTTTCGTGGGCGATCGCAGCAAGTTGTTCGATGTCCGCGATGTCGAGCTTCGGATTGCCCAGCGTTTCGGTATAGACGGCGCGTGTCTTGTCGTTGATCGCAGCGCGCAGCCCGTCAAAGTCGTCCGCATCGACAAAGCGGACCTTGATTCCCAACCGCGGCAGGGTGTAGTGGAACAGGTTGTAAGTTCCGCCATACAGGGAGGTCGTGGAGACGATCTCTTCTCCCGCGGACGCGAGCGTAGTAACGATGAGAGTCTCCGCAGCTTGCCCAGACGCCGTCGCCAAACCGGCCGCACCGCCCTCGAGCGCCGTCACCCGCTTCTCAAAGACATCAGTCGTGGGATTCATGATGCGGGTATAGATGTTTCCAAATTCCTTAAGCGCGAATAGCCGTCCGGCGTGGTCGGCGTCCTGGAAGAGATAGGAGGTGGTCTGGTAAATGGGGACTGCGCGTGATCCTGTGGCCGGATCGGGGGACTGGCCTGCGTGAACGGCAAGGGTGGCTAGATGTTGCGTCTTGGCATCTGACATCGGGAACTCCTTCGGTCTCTTTTCAGTTGGGATTCGGCGAAGACGGGCTGAAACGCAGCCACACCCAAGCCAGAAATCAAAAAACCCGAATCCTCTTTGAGGACCCGGGCCGCCTGGTTTCAAGATCGGTTGCGACTAGCGCATTCTGTTCTCAAAAGCCACACGGACGGGCCTGCGTGCACAACACATGCACATGGCCATGACCTCATTTCCGTGTTCCATTGAGCTCTGCATCAAGGGCAGTATCAGCGTACAGAAGGGTGCATGTCAATTAACTAGATCGAAATCCGAAGTGAAAAGACGACAGCCCGCTGGAAAAAGGACGACAGCGGATTATTCGTCCGCCTTCCAGATATAGCCGCCGGGCTGGGGCAGTCCGATGTGCGCGAGCACGCGACAGGCAAATTGCCGGGCCATTTCGGTTGTGTCCGCGGGGCGATTGTAAAAGGCAGGAATCACGGGGAAGATGGTCGCGCCGGCTTCCGCCGCCAGGGTCATATTGCGCAGGTGGATGCGGTTGAAAGGCGTTTCGCGCACGCAGAGCAGGAGGGGGCGGCGCTCCTTGAGGGTAACGTCGGCCGCACGGGCAATGAGGGAATTGGCAAGTCCGTTCGCGATGGTTGCCAGCGTTCCCATCGAACAAGGCAGCACGATCATCCCGCTTGAGGGATAGCTGCCACTGGCGATAGTAGCGCCGATGTCAGAATCGGAGTGCTGTACAGTCTTCGTTGGCGCGCAGTCGAGCAGCTTTTCGAGCAGGTTGCTGCGACCTGATAGATCCAGCTCTTCTGCGATCACGCGCAAAGAATTCTCTGAAGCGACGAAATGAACCCCGGACACGCGGCTGTCTGCTTCGAGAGCCCTAAGCAGTTCGCGGCCAAGGACCGCTCCAGAAGCGCCAGTGATTGCTACGGTGAGATTCATTGCATCCATACTGCTGACCCTTTCATGCGGAAGCTCGCGTCACTGCGCACTTTTCCATGCCTGCATCATAAGAACGTACTCCTCTGAATGACCGTAAGCCGAGAAGCGTTTCATCTCATCAAATGCGGGCAAATACTCCTGGGCACTCCACAATACTCGAAAGAACAGGAGCGAGATTCTCTCCGAGTCTGGGGACAATTGCACCGCAATGCGTCCGTGTTGAATAGCTTCCCGATGTTGGCCAATGCGCGAAAGAATCCAGGCCAGATAACTATGCGCAACCGCAGCCTTCGGAAACTCGGCAACCAGCACTGTCAAGATTTGGAGGGCTTCTGTCGACTGGTTCTGCGAATCCAGCTCGATCGCCTCACGAATAATCCCCCCAACTCGTGCGCGAGCGCCTTCTGGAATCTGTTCGAGGGGAATCTGGTCCATCCGGCCTAATCTCCAAGGACCCGCTTAAAGATCGCATCCACATTTCCGAGCTGCCTTGTGTAATCGAATGTCTGGTCCAGCTTTTCCGAATTAAGCAGAGCCGCAATCGACGCGTCCTTTGCCACTTCATCGCGAAAGACCAGGTCTTCCTTCCATGAACGCATGGCATGGGACTGAACGAGTCGATATGCGTCTTCGCGCAGCATCCCGGCTTCAGCCAGATCGAGTAGCAACTGTCCGCTGAAGATCAGTCCGCCGGTGCTTTCGAGGTTTCGCTTCATCCGCTCCGGATAAACGAGCAGGCGGGCGATCAGATCGGTCGTCTTCGCCAGCAGGTAATCCACCAGGATGGTCGAGTCAGGAAAGATAACCCTCTCCACGGAGGAGTGCGAAATGTCGCGTTCATGCCACAATGCGACGTTCTCGAAGGCCGCTTGTGCGTTACCGCGCAGTACGCGCGCCAGGCCGCTGATCTGTTCGCTGGTGATGGGGTTCTTCTTGTGCGGCATGGCCGAGGAACCCTTCTGCTTTTCGCTGAAGTACTCCTGCGCCTCGCGCACCTCTGTCCGCTGAAGATGCCTGATCTCGACAGCGATTTTGTCCAGGGTGCTGCCGATAATGGCCAGGGTGCTGATGTAAGCCGCGTGACGGTCGCGCTGGATCACTTGCGTCGCCACCGGCGCCGGCTTCAGTCCGAGGGCGGCGCAGATTCGCTCTTCGTGCTCAGGCTTCAGGTGGCCGAACGTGCCGACTGCGCCGGAGAGTTTGCCGACTCGCATGTCCTCTGCCACAGCATCGAAACGAGCGATGTTGCGCTCCATCTCCGCGTACCAGTTGAGGAGCTTAAGACCGAAAGTTGTCGGTTCGGCGTGGATGCCATGGGTGCGGCCGATGGTCGGGGTATGTTTGAACTCCACCGCTCGCTTTTTGAGCACAGCGAGCAACGCAAGTAGACCCTCGCGAATGATGGCCGAAGCCTCTTTGACCTGGAGAGCCTGCGCGGTATCTACCACATCGTTCGACGTGAGGCCGTAGTGGAGCCAACGCGATTCGGCCCCCAATCCCTGGGCGTTGAGGGACTCTGCGACAGCAGTCGTGAACGCAATTACGTCGTGTTTGACCTCGGCCTCGATCTCCTGAATGCGGGCCGCTGACGCACTGGCATGTTTGGCGATAGCCTGGGCAGCGGCTGTCGGAATGACACCGTCTTCTGCCAAAACCGTGCTTGCGGCCGACTCCACCTGCAACCAGCAGCGGTACTTGTTGTCTTCGGTCCAGATGCGACCCATTGCCGGGCGAGTGTAGCGATCAATCATTGGCAAACTCCTGGCACAAGGGCGAACTCTCGGCGTGGCCGCATTCCAGGGCCGTCGCCAACTCCTGATTGTACGAGGTTAAGCTGCTCAGGGCCTGGAAATGCCGAAGCGTTTATGCAACTCGTCGTAGAGAAGGCCGCGCCCCGGCTTGTAGGGCTGGAACCATTCGCCATCTATTACAAGTTGTGGAACTGCCCTCTTGCCCACATGGCGGATGACCTCCGCGGATGCGGAGGGATCTGAGTCCACATTTACTTCGGAGTACTCGATGTTGTGAGAATCAAGAAACTGTTTGGCCGCCCGGCAATCTCTGCACCAGGTGGAGGTGTAAACCTGAACGATCATAAGACCATTCTACTGTCTTCCCGCTGATACCATTTTCCTGATGACGGCGAACGAGATAAAGGCTTTGCTGAACCTGGCTAGGCATCCGGTGGAAGGCGGCTATTTTCGTCGGACCTATACTTCTTCGGCCACGATCGAGTTGCCTCGCGGTACGCGCCCTCAAAGCACAGCCATTTACTACCTGCTGGAACCGGAAGGCTTCTCTGAGATGCATGTTCTGGATTCCGACGAAGTGTTTCATTTCTACCTCGGTGACCCGGTGGAAATGCTTCAGCTCTATCCTGACGGCAGCTCAGCTGTTTTTACTCTCGGATCGGATTTGAAGGCGGGGCAGCAGGTGCAGTTGCTTGTTCCGGCTGGTGTCTGGCAGGGTATGGGATTGGCTGGAGACGGGAAGGTGGCGCTTCTGGGCTGTACGGTAACGCCAGGATTTGATTTCGCCGATTATCACAACGCGAGTTATGCCGAGTTGGCAGAGAAATGGCCGGAAGAGGCACAGCGCATCCGGGCACTGACGAGGACTTAGCTCGAGCGACGCTCGCGAAAGAAACTCCGCAACAACTCGGCTGCCTCCTCGATACGACTTCCCTGCTCTACCTGCATCTGGTGGTTGAGCTGCGGATGATTAATCACCGATAACACCGACCCGGCGGCACCAGATTTAGGATCGGGCGCCGCGTAGACCAGCCTGTCGAGCCGCGCGTGAATCATTGCCCCGGCGCACATAGCGCATGGCTCGAGCGTCACGTAGAGAGTGCAGCCGTTGAGCCGGTAGTTGCCCAATAGCTTTGCTGCTTCGCGAAGGGCGACTATCTCCGCGTGGGCAGTAGGATCGTTGTCGCGAAGAACGCGATTCTGGCCGCGAGCAAGAATCTCGTCGTCATACACGATGACGGCGCCGATCGGCACTTCGCCAGCTTCCGCGGCACGGCGAGCTTCGGCAAGGGCCGCCTCGATGGCTTCGCTATCGATCATAGGCTCATGTTAGCGCTGCGGGCTGTTGTTGAGTCATACAGTGGAGCGCTCCCAGTCCCCAGATCAAATCGACGCAGTGGATACCGATCACATCGCGATCGGGGAAGACGTCGGAGAGAATGCCGAGCGCAACGCGGTCATTCGGGTCGTGGAATGTGGGCAGAAGAACCAGCCCATTCGCCAGATAAAAGTTCGCGTAACTGGCCGGGAGGCGTTGCCGCCGAAAGACAACCGGACGCGGCATCGGCAAGTCAATGATCGTGAACTGCTTTCCATCCAACGTGCGAGCGGCCTTCAGGCGGGCAAGATTTTCCGCGAGCGCTGCGTGATTCGGATCGCTTGTGTTCGGCTCGACTGCAGTCACAATTGTGGAGGGGCCTACGAAGCGCGTGATGTCGTCTACGTGACCATGAGTATCGTCGCCGGCAACTCCACGGCCGAGCCATATGACCTGTTCGATGCCGAGGTAGTCGTGGAAGGCTTGTTCGAGCTGGACACGGCTCACGCCCGGATTGCGTTGCTGGACGTCGCTGAGGAGACATTCGTCCGTCGTGAGCAGAATGCCGCTGCCATTGGTGTCGATGGATCCGCCTTCGAGGACGAGCCGGCATTGTGTGCCGTCGCCCAAGTGTGCAATGGGCTGCCATTCCGGGAGATGGAGCAGTTCCGCCGCTCGGCCCGGGATCTGATCATCAAGCTGCCAATCGGAGTATTTCGCCCAGGCGTTGAAGCGCCAGTTCGTGATAGCGATTTGTCCCTCAGCATTGCGAATGAAGATGGGGCCGGAGTCGCGCGTCCAGACGCGGTTCGTTGCCCAAGCATGAAAGCTGACCTGCTGAGGATTCACTCCGGCGCGAGCGAGGATGCCTTGAACGCGGCGTTCGGCTTTGGTGTCGTCGACAAGAATGTGAACCCGCTCATGAGCCGCGAGCAGACGAACGATCTCAGCATAGAGCCACGGGATCGCCTGGAATTTTCCCGGCCAGTCTTCTGGATTGTGTGGCCACGCAAGCCAGGTGGCCTCGTGAGGCTCCCACTCGGCGGGCATGCGGTAGCCCAAGTCGCTTGGTGTCGTTTCTGCGGGTGACGACTGAGACGGCATGTTTATTTGCCATCTCCGTCAGAGGGGACGGGATCAAGGAAACGCTGCGTGATGGGCTGGTACGCATCGATGCGGCGATCGCGGAGGAAAGGCCAGTTGCGGCGAGTATCTTCAATCAGCCTAAGGTCGATCTCGCCCAGCAGAACTTCTTCAGCATCGTGCGACGCCTTCGCGATAATACGGCCGAATGGATCGGCAAGGAAGCTACCTCCCCAAAACTCCAATCCCAGGCCGTCCGCGCGATTTCCGCGGATGTCTCCTTGCTCATGCCCTACGCGATTCACACCGGCTACATAAACGCCGTTGGCGATGGCATGGGCACGTTGAACTGTCTGCCATGCCTCGTACTGCGCAGCGCCAAACTCGTCCTTCTCTGCCGGGTGCCAGCCGATCGCCGTCGGATAGAAAAGCACCTCGGCACCTTGCAGTGCGGTGAGGCGGGCCCCCTCGGGATACCACTGGTCCCAGCAAACGAGTGTGCCTACCCGGCCAAAAGCCGTGTCGACGGCCTTGAAGCCGAGATCGCCCGGCGTGAAGTAGAACTTCTCGTAGTACAGGGGATCGTCTGGGATGTGCATCTTGCGATAAACACTGGCGATGGCACCATCCGAGTTCAGTGTGACGGCCGTATTGTGGTACAGGCCCGGCGCGCGGCGCTCAAAAAGGGACGCGATGATGACGACGCGAGATTCACGAGCCACATCCGCCAGTTTGGCCGTGGAGGGACCGGGGATTGGCTCCGCCAGATCAAAGAGCCGCACGTCTTCGCGCTGGCAAAAATACTGGGCCCGAAACAGCTCGGGGAGACAAACGACATTTGCGCCAAGACGCGCCGCCTCGTGGATGTGCCGGATCGCCGACGCCATGTTGGCATCGGGATTGGGTCCCATGCGCATTTGCACCAGGCCAACTTTATATTTACGTGGGCTTTCCATTTTGAACCTAAATCTTTCCATTAGCCTACGAAGGCTTGCAGCAAGGCCAACCGGACAGCAAGATTGGCCTTGACTACCTTGAAAGAGCTTCAGCGCTGTTTCGGGAAGGACCCATTTCCAGGAATCTACTGCATGCAATGCTTATTCTTCGAGAATCAGGACCGCCGCGGCAATCGTGGTGGTCCACAATCCGCGTTTGTCGCCCACTGCCGACTGCGTAACGTTGCTGGTGCGAACGATCTTATTGGAAATACGGTAGATTTCCTTCTTTTCGTCCCAACTTTTGTCTGGATCAAAATCCACATCAAGGGTTGTGGCCAGCATTTCAGCGGCGAGTTCCTCGGCGTATTCGCCCGCTTGATCTTCAGTTTCGCCAAAGCTGTGATGCTCGCTCAAATACCCGTATGTGTCGCGATCTGCCGGAATAGCCACGCCAATGCTTGACACGACGAGCCGATGTGGCTCCCGAGTGGAATTTTCAGCGATAACGGCAAAAACCACTTCGCCGTGATTGAGGTACTTGAGGCCTTCTTTGCGTGAAATGACTTTGCAGCGCGGCGGAAAGATCGAAGAGACGCGCACCAGATTCTGCGAGGCGATACCCGCATCCCGAAGGGCCAGCTCAAAGGAGGTCAAACGCTCCTTATGTTTGCCTACACCCTTGGTGAAGAAAATCTTCTTCGGGACCATGCTTTTTCCCAATTTCTATGTATCCTCCGTGAGGTTGACGGTCGTGAAATTTTTGGCGTTCCCGCATGAGTTTATCGCATCCTGCCGGCTCAAAACGGGTTCGCATACGAATTCATCCGACATTTATAAATTGGGCAGCACTCCCGGATGAGCACACCTCATTCTTTATCCAAATTTTTGGTGCGCATGCCGGAACTTTTCCCGAGGCCCGGAGTTTAAGTCGGGATGAAGTTTGCTCTGCTCTTCGGAATCTCTGTGCTGAGTGCCGGCCTGGGATGTGCGCTCGCGGTGGCTCAGGCGTACGCGCAACCACTTCTCCCCGACGGCTCACAGGCAGGTGCCAGTGGCCGAACTCGATCCATCGATCCACCTTCCGTCGATGCAGGTGCCGACCCCGTCCCATTGGAGTGGACACCTCCGGCACTGACCGAACTGAGTTTGCAGGCAACTGTCAAGAACAGCTTTACCCTCGACCGGACTCTGCTCGGTGTTGCTGCGGGCATGGTTCCCGATAACGACGAGCCGACCCGCCATGCGATCAACAGGCTCGACGGAGTCAGTGTGCACCTGCTGCGCTTCGGCCCCGCGGGCATTGCTGATGAAAGAGAGGTAGAAGCCATTCGCGATTCCTACCACCTGCGGGGATGGAAGCATTTGGTCACGACTTCGACGCATGGTGGCAAATTTCACAACGGAACCACCGATGTCTGGTTCGTGCTTGACGGTATCAATGTTCGCGGCGCCGTTGTTCTCGCCGAAACTCCGAAGAGCCTCACCCTGGTCACTGTGGCGGGAAATCTCAGCCCAATCGATGTGTTGCATCTGCGCGGTCACTTCGGGATTCCCCGGCTTGAGGCTGACGAATTCAGAGAAGCACCGGTCAAGTAGATAACACTCGTCGCAGGCATAGTTCCGACCCTGCGACAGGTGCTCCCTTCGCCTTCATCCGGCCCGCCCTTCCGTTGCCACCCCCAATTTGCAGGTGTTAGCCTCTCACTACACCGTGTAGAGGGAAGGAACGCCGGAAAAGACATGCAAAAGACTTACAACGGGCTGGAATTGCCCCAAGACGGGCAGCCCATCGAGTACAGCAACGGCCAATATCAAGTCCCCCACAATCCCATCATTCCATTCATCGAAGGCGACGGTACCGGACGCGACATTTGGAAGGCCTCACAGAGAGTCTTCGACGCGGCCGTCGACAAGGCCTATGGCGGCAAACGCCACATCAAGTGGTTCGAGATATTTGCCGGCGAAAAAGCTTTCCGACAATTCAACACCTGGCTCCCAGATGACTCGGTTGCAGCAGCACGCGATCTGCGCGTTTCCATAAAGGGACCCCTTACGACCCCTGTTGGCGGCGGCATTCGTTCTCTCAATGTCGCGCTTCGACAGCTTCTCGACCTCTATGCCTGCGTTCGCCCGGTGAGGTACTACCATGGCGTGCCGAGCCCCGTGAAGCATCCAGAAAAAGTCGACATTGTCATCTTTCGCGAGAACACGGAAGACGTGTACTCGGGCATCGAATTTAAACAAGGCAGCCCAGACGTCGCGAAGCTGATTGGATTCATCAACGACGATCTACTCAAGGGCGGGAAAAAGAAGATCCGGAGCGACTCGGGCGTCGGCATCAAGCCTATCTCCATTTTCGGCACCAAGCGCCTGGTACGTTACGCGATCCGACAGGCCATAGAGAGCGGGCGCAAGACTGTCACTCTCGTTCACAAGGGCAACATCCAGAAATTCACTGAAGGCGCTTTTCGGGAATGGGGCTACGAAGTGGCGGTGGAGGAATTTCGCGATCAAACCGTGACGGAGCGGGAAAGCTGGATCCTCGGCAATGTGGATGCCAACCCCGGCATCACGATTGAAGAAAATGCAGCTCTCATCGAGCCGGGCCTCGAGTTTGGGAACCAGGCATTTCGCGACGAACTCTATGCCGAAATCAAAGGTGTGCTCGACTCCATTGGAAAAACGCACGGCAATGGGGCGTGGAAGAACAAGATCCTCATCAACGACCGCATTGCTGATTCGATATTCCAGCAAATCATCATCCGACCGGCCGACTACAGCATTCTCGCGACTACCAACCTCAACGGCGACTACATCTCGGATGCAGCCGCTGCGCAGGTGGGAGGATTGGGCATTGCTCCGGGCGCTAATATCGGCGATGGTTTTGCGGTATTTGAAGCAACGCATGGCACTGCACCGAAGTACGCCGACAAGGATGTGATTAATCCGGGTTCGGTGATCTTGTCCGGTGTGATGCTGCTGGATTTCATCGGCTGGAAGGAAGCAGCCAAGCTGATTGAAGATTCGATGGAAAAGACCATTCAGCAAAAGTTCGTGACCTACGACTTTGAGCGCCAGACGGCCGGCGCTACCAAGGTCGGGACGAGCGAATTCGCGACGCGCATCATCGGGAATATGTAACGCTGAACCAATTTTTGGGATTAATCCCCAAGGAGATATTTTCATGCGTAAGAAGGTAAGTATTGTAGGCGCAGGTAACGTGGGCGCGACTGCGGCACATTGGATTGCGGCCAAGGAACTGGCCGATGTGGTCCTGATCGATGTTGTGGAAGGGATTCCCCAAGGCAAGGCGCTCGATCTGCTTGAGGCCATGCCGATTGAGAAACGCGATGTGCATGTAGTTGGGTCAAACGATTACGCCGCCACCGCCAGTTCTGACATCGTGGTGATTACAGCCGGAATTCCTCGCAAGCCGGGCATGAGCCGCGACGACCTGCTTCACACCAACTTCAAAATCATGTCGGACGTGGTGCAAAAGGTGGTTGCGCAGTCGCCGGAGTGCATTCTGATCATCGTCTCGAACCCGCTCGACGCGATGGCCCAGGCAGCTTATCGCCAGGCCGGCTTCAATCGCGAACGCGTC
>Ga0207701_10003781_pt1 | contig 15486 bp, 11 predicted proteins | sample KBSSwiSSwithPhiX_FD_184294 | JGI IMG/M metagenome (GOLD analysis project Ga0207701, IMG submission 184294) | Switchgrass rhizosphere bulk soil microbial communities from Kellogg Biological Station, Michigan, USA, with PhiX - S5 (SPAdes) (version 2) | ecosystem: Environmental > Terrestrial >... | reverse complement strand
CATTCGTCCTGTGTAACACCAAAACGAAACATGATCTTGCTGAAGGTGAATACAACCAACGAAGGACCGAATGCGAAAATGCTGCCGCAATGCTAGGCAAAGTGTCGCTTAGAGACGTTTCAATAGTCGAACTCGAAAATATGGGATCGCAAATGCCGGATCTGCTGAAAAAGCGTGCAAGGCACGTTGTTACCGAGAACGCGCGTGTTCTCGGTGCGGTCTCGGCACTAAAAACCGGCAAACTTAGAGAACTTGGAGATCTGATAAACGCGTCGCACGAGAGCCTAAGGGATGATTTCGAGGTTAGCTGCCAGGAATTGGACACCATGGTCACAATTGCTCGTCGCCAGCCGGGCGTTTTTGGAGCAAGGATGATGGGCGGCGGCTTTGGCGGCTGTACGCTCAACGTTATGCTGCCGGAGGCAAAAATGGAATTCATTGCAACTGTAATTCGAGAGTATAACGATGAAACGGGCATAGAACCTGAACTTTATGCTGTGACAATCGGCGCAGGTGCAGAAGAAATTCTCGTTAACAGTCAGTAGGCTTTTTTTCCGGTTAAAGACGGTTTACAGAATTGTTGCGTTTCCGGTCAAAAGTTGATATTCTTCGATTATTACAGTAGTTAAGCGGTTTTCTGTGTTGTATGGGTAAGTTGAGATCCTGTCTGAGGGTTCGTCTGCTTTATTAATTCTTCATTACCTTAATATTTAATTATCGTTTGGCTTAATTTTGAACATTTTCTTAAGCAATGAGTAATTCAGCAGCAACAGAATCGCGCTTTAAGTTCGTTAAATATCTCTGGAGTGACGAAGACGCCGACAAACTCGACGGTGTCGATCGCCTCGTTTATCGGTCAAACCGCTTGGGCGACGACCTCACATTGACGAACACGGGCGGCGGCAATACATCTTCGAAGCTTCAGGAAAAAGATCCGCTTACCGGTGAGGATGTTGAGGTCCTCTGGCTGAAAGGATCGGGCGGCGATCTTCGTACCGCCAAACGCGACGGATTTGCTTCGCTCTATCTCGAAAAAGTGAAGGCGATGCGGCCGATGTATGAGAACGACCCGGCGAACGGGCCGAAGTCCGAGATCGAGGATGCGATGTACCCGATGTACTCGCATTGCGTGTTCAATCTCAACCCGCGTGCTTGTTCGATCGACACGCCGCTTCACACGCTGGTTCCGTTCAAGCATGTCGATCATCTTCATCCCAACTCAGTGATCGCGATCGCGGCGTCGGTCAATCAGGAAAAATTAACGAAAGAGATCTACGGCGACGATGTTATTTACATTCCGTGGCAGCGCCCCGGATTCGACATCGGTCTGAAGATCGAGCAGTTGATCAAGGACAATCCGAAGGCGAAGGGCATTCTGCTCGGCCATCACGGAATGTCGTCGTGGGATAACAACGACAAGACTTGTTACGAGACCGCACTCGAGATCATCGATCGTGCGTCGCAATACATCGAATCACATGATAAGGGCGAGGCTACATTCGGCGGACCGAAGTATAAGGATCTCGATGAAGCGACGCGTCAGAAGCTTCAGACCGAGATCATTCCCTTCATCCGCGGACAGGTTTCCGTCTATCGACGTTTTGTTGGAACGGTTCAGGACGACTGGAAGATGCTGCGTTTCGTAAACAGCGTCGAAGGACCTCGGCTCGCCGAGCTCGGAACGTCGTGCCCGGATCATTTCCTGCGGACGAAGATCAAACCGTTGTTCGTGAACTGGAATCCGGAAACCGGCGATATCGACAGTCTGAAGACTGCCATCTCCGACGGGCTCGTGCAGTATCGCAAGGACTACGAAGAATACTACAACCGCTGCAAGCATCCTGATTCACCAGCGATGCGAGATCCGAATCCGACCGTGGTTTTGATCCCGGGCCTTGGCATGATCGCTTGGGGCAAAAATAAAAGTGAGTCGCGCGTGACCGGCGAGTTTTACAACTGCGCGATTGAGGTGATGCGAGGTGCTGAGGCGATCGACGAGTATGAAGCGATGGATCAGCAGGAAGCATTCGATATCGAATACTGGCTACTCGAAGAAGCAAAGCTTCAGCGAATGCCACCTGAGAAAGAACTCGATCGTCAGATCCACGTCGTCATCGGTGCGGGTGCCGGCATCGGAAAAGAAACTGCCCATCGCATCGTTAAAGAAGGTGCTCATGTTGTCTGTGTCGACAAGGACGAAGCGACTGCGCAGGCGACGGCCGACGAGATCATCGCGAAATACGGCACCGGCATCGGCGTTTCGGGAACGGGAATTTCGAATGCCGGAGTCGCGATCGGACTCGGCTGCGATATGACCGATCGTGCTTCGGTCGCAAAAATGTTTGAGAACGTCATCCTCGCCTACGGCGGGATCGACGCCGTCATCGTTACTGCCGGCGTATTCGTGCCGCCCGATAAAAGCGGCATGATTGACGACAAGATGTGGGACTTCACTTTCGGCATCAATGTGAAAGGTGCATACATCGTCGCCGACGAGGCGAACAAGATATTCAAGAAGCAGGGACTGAAAGGAAACATCGTTTTGACGACGAGTGCTAACGCGGTGGTCGCGAAAAAAGGAAGCCTCGCGTATGACACGAGCAAGGCGGCGGCGAATCATCTCGTCCGCGAGCTGGCGATCGAGATGTCACCGCTCGTTCGCGTCAACGCGGTTGCACCGGCGACCGTGGTGAAAGGCAGTACGATGTTCCCACGCGACCGCGTCATCGCGTCGCTCTCGAAATACGAGATACCATACGACGAATCGGAGGAGACCGACTCATTAACTGAGAAGCTTTCCAGTTTCTACGCAAAGCGCTCGCTGACCCAGACGCCCATCGAACCATCGGACCAGGCGGAGGCGATCTTCTTGCTGCTTACGAGTCGTCTCGCCAAGACAACGGGACACATTATTCCTGTCGACGGCGGTTTGCAAGACGGATTTATGCGTTAATCATGTGAAGTCGGGTGCCCTGCAACCCGGTCGGAGGTTTCTATGCCAACGAACTTCGAGATAAGCGACGATTTCATCGCTGAACAAAATAAAGGGAACAAAGATTGGCTGGCCGAAGATCTGGAGTATCTTGCCAGAAAACTAGGGCGAAAAGGCATTGAGATCGAAAAGGTGATCGAGCGCGCCGGGAAGCTTCGCGTCGCGGTTCCGTCGTGGGGAGTCGGGACAGGCGGAACACGGTTCGCTCGGTTTCCCGGAAGGGGAGAACCTCGCGATGTTTTTGAAAAGCTGGAAGATTGTTCGTCAATAAACAAGCTCGTCCGGACGACGTCTGCCGTTTCCCTTCATATTCCATGGGACAAGCCGGAGAGTACCGATGACCTGATCGAGGCCGCCGAACGCCACGGACTGACGTTCGACGCAATGAACTCTAACACCTTTCAGGACCAACCGGGCCAGGAAAAATCGTACAAATTCGGGAGCCTAACGCATCCTGATGGCGCTGTTCGAAAGCAGGCCATCGACCATAACCTGGAGTGCATCGAATTGGGCAAAAAGATCGGATCAAAAGCACTTACCGTCTGGATCGGGGACGGCAGCAATTTTGCCGGTCAATCAAATTTCAGACATGCATTGGAACGTTATCTCCACTCGATGCGGGAGGTTTATGCGTCAGTGCCCGACGACTGGCGGTTGTTCATAGAACATAAATTGTTCGAACCTGCTTTCTACTCGACGGTTATCAACGACTGGGGAACAAATTACTACTGCGCCCGCGAATTGGGCGAAAGGGCGTCGTGCCTTGTCGATCTCGGCCACCATGCACCGAACGTAAATATCGAGCAGATCGTTTCGCGTCTCATTCAGTTCGGAAAGCTGGGCGGATTTCATTTCAACGACAGCAAATATGGAGATGATGACCTGGATACGGGATCGGTCAAACCATTTCAGCTTTTTCTGATTTTTAACGAGCTTGTTGACGCCGAACTGAGCGGTGTGCCTGGCTTCGATCCCTGCTACATGCTCGACCAATCTCACAATGTTACCGATCCGATCGAATCACTCGTCACAAGTTCGATCGAGATATCGCGGTCCTTCGTGCAGGCCTGTATTGTCGATCGTGACCGCCTAGCCGAAGCCCAGGCAGATTGCGACCCCATCTTGGCGTTAACTACGCTCAAAGAAGCGTTTACAACGGATGTTTCCCCGATACTCGCTGCTGCCCGCGAACAGAAAGGTGGCGCGATCGATCCGGTTGCTTCTTACCGAGCGAGCGGTTATCGTTCGCAGAAGGCCAAAGAACGGCCGGCTCGAGTCGGCGTGTCAGCGGGCATTGTCTAGTATATTCACTGATCCTCAAATTTGAGGTTTCCTGTCTCCGGTCGTGCTCAACCGATGCCCAGTCCTCTATACATTGCGGTCGACCTTGGTGCCGGAAGCGGGCGCGTTTTTCTAGCAAGATGCGACCCTGACGATTTTTTGCTAGAAGAGGTTCATCGCTTTACATATCCTCCGTATTTCGATGGCCGCTTTCTTCGCTGGAATTTTGGCCTGATCTTCGATGAGGTCGTGGCGGGGTTGCGGCTCGCTGGAACTAGAGCTGCTTTCCTTGGCAGTCCGATCGAGAGTATCGGCGTCGATAGTTGGGGTGTCGATTACGGCCTGGTAGACACTGATGGGCGACTTGTCGGGGATCCAGTTTGCTATCGCGACTCTCGAACCGACGACGCCATGACGCGCGTTCTTTCCATCGTCCCCCGTGCTGAGATCTTCGAAAAGACTGGCATCCAGTTTCAAAAATTCAATACGTTGTATCAGTTGTTTTCGGAGAGCAGCGAGAATAAGGACGCGTCGATGCTCCTTCTGCTCCCCGACTTGATAAACTTCATGCTTTCCGGAAACGCGATCGCAGAATATACTAACGCGACAACGACGCAGATGGTAAATGCGGCAACGAAGGATTGGGATGCGGACCTAATTGACAGGCTTCAACTGCCGCGACAACTTCTAAAGGATATCGTCCCGGCCGGAACGATGCTCGGAACGCTGCGGCCGGAATTAGCCGATAAAACGGGCCTAAATGATGTTAACGTCATCGCGCCGGGGACACATGATACAGCGAGCGCGGTCGCAACGATTCCGTTGGACGAGGGAAGTGCGTACATCTCCTCCGGGACATGGTCGTTGATCGGGATCGAACGCGATGCCCCGCTGGTCACGCCCGAAGCGGCGCAGCTCAACTTCACAAATGAGGGTGGCGTTTACAACACGTTTCGATTTCTAAAGAATGTGATGGGGCTTTGGATCTTCGAATGCTGTCGGAGGGAATGGGAAACTGATGGGAAGTCGATTGGGTACGAAACGCTGATCACGGACGCGGAAGCGATCGACGGGTACCCGGCTTTCATTTTTCCCGATGACGAAGGATTTCTAAATCCGGAAAGCATGCTCAAAGCGATCAACAATCAGCTCGCTGCGACCGGACAACCAACAGAACGCGAGCCGTCGGTCATCACCAAGATCATTTTTGATTCGCTCGCGTTTCGATACGCCTCGGTACTCCGATCGATCGGGTCGCTCACAAATTCGAACCTCGCGCGAATCGAGATCGTCGGAGGCGGCGGCCGCAACCGATATCTCAATCAATCGACCGCCAACGCGACTGGCTTGTCCGTTCGAACCGGACTGACTGAGGCGACCGTGGTTGGAAATGTGCTTGTTCAGGCGATTGCATCGGGACGTTTCGAATCGCTTTCCGCTGCCCGCTCTTATGTGGCCTCGAAGATCGAGGTCGAGAATTTTATCCCACGGACAGTGCCGGGCTTGGCTGAAGCTGAGGCACGCTATCTCGCGATAGAAGAACGATTCGAAACGCAATTGCCAGTTCGAATGACCGCAAAATGAAGGTCGCTTTATTTGTTACATGTCTCGTCGATCAGCTCTGTCCAAATGTGGGCACGGCGACGGTCGAAGTGCTTGAGCGCGCCGGTTGCGGCGTGACATTCGATGAGCGACAGACTTGCTGCGGACAGCCTGCGTTCAATACTGGTTACAGGAAAGAAGCGAGGGAATTCGCGAAACGATTTATCGAGATCTTTGAAACGTCCGATTCGGAAGCGATCGTCATTCCATCGGGATCGTGCACCGCGATGGTCAAGCATTTTCACGAATTATTCGAAGGCGAACCCGAATGGCAAATGCGTGCTGACCGGATCGCGGCGAAGACGCACGAGCTGACCAGTTTTCTTGTCAACGTTCTCGGCGTCGACGATGTCGGTGCAATCTCTAGTAACAAAGCGACGTGGCACGACGCATGTCATGGATTGCGTGACCTAAATATTCATGCCGAGCCACGACGCCTTCTGAACAACGTCGCCGGACTCGAATTCGTTGAATTGAAAAACGCGGATGTCTGCTGCGGATTCGGCGGCACGTTCTCCGTAAAATATCCGGAGATCTCGGCGGGGATTTTGGACAACAAGATCGAGATGATCGAAGAGAGCGGAGCGGACACAGTCGTCGCGTGCGATGCGAGCTGTCTCATGCAGATCGGCGGGCGTTTGTCGCGGATCGGGTCGGAGATTCAGACAAAGCACATCGCGGAAATTTTGGCTTCTCAAGAATGAGCACCACTCATGCAACGGCCGAGACATTTGATCGGAACGCACGCGAGGCTCTCGCGGATCCTGTGCTGCACGGCGCGTTGAGAAATCTTGCGGACAGTTTTGTCATCCGGCGTCGAAATGCCATCGCGTCGATCGATGACTGGGAAGGATTGCGTGAACGTGCTCGATCGATCAAGGACGAAACGCTTCTTCATCTCGACGAATATCTCGAGCGATTCACCGACAATGCGACGAAGGCGGGTGCGACGATCCACTGGGCACGTGACGGCAAGGAAGCATGCGAGATCGTACTCGGTCTTGTCCGCGCGAAGAATGCCGACATGGTCGTCAAGGCCAAGAGCATGGCGGGCGAGGAGATCCATCTCAACGAAGCTCTCGAGGCGGCCGGGATCGAAGCGGTCGAAACCGATCTCGGCGAATGGATAATTCAACTCGCGGGCGAAACTCCGTCGCACATCGTCGTCCCCGCGATCCATAAGACAAAGCAGCAGATCGCGGATCTGTTTGTCGAAAAGGTAGGCATCGAAAAAACGGATAACGTCGATGTGCTGACTCAGACCGCACGAACGATCCTTCGTCAAAAATTTGCCGAAGCACGGGTCGGAATCAGCGGCGTGAATTTCGGCGTCGCCGAAACCGGGACGATCTTGATCCTTGAAAACGAAGGGAACATTCGCCTGACGACGAGTCTGACAGAAACTCACATCGCGATCATGGGAATCGAAAAAGTGATTCCGAAATTTGCCGATCTCGATGTGTTTCTAAAATTGTTACCGCGTTCCGGCACTGGCCAACGCTTGACGGCGTATCAGTCGCTGATAACCGGCGTAAAAAATAACACGGACGATCTCGGTCCCGACGAGCTTCACATTGTCATGCTCGATAACGGACGGTCGCGAATGCTCGCTCATCCGCTGACACGACAAAGCCTCGCGTGTATTCGTTGCGGTGCGTGTCTCAACGCATGTCCGGTCTATCAGCAGGTCGGAGGACACGCGTACGGCTCGGTTTATCCGGGCCCGATCGGTGCCGTGATCACGCCGCAGCTGTTTGGACTGTCGAAGGCGAAGCAGCTTCCCTACGCGTCGAGCTTGTGCGGAGCATGCCGCGAAGTTTGTCCTGTGAAAATAGACATCCCGGCTCTTCTGCTTCATTTGCGATCCGAGATCGCGGACGGAAGTCCGAGCGGAAACGAAACCCCGACACGGAAGCTCGGCGAAAGCCTCGCGTTCCGGATGTATTCGCGAATGTGGTCGCGAAGCGGGACTTACTCGCTCAGCATGCGAGCCGCACGATTGATGCAGAGGTTCGTCGCTCGTGATGGAAAGATCGGAAAGGTAGGCGGCATGCTTGCCGTGCTCATTCCGCCGCTCGGTGCGTGGACCGCTTGGCGCGATGCTCCGGTTGTCGCACCGAAATCGTTTCGGGAAATGTGGAGAGAGAAAAATAAATGACATCTTCACAAGCAAAATCAGCGATATTTAGCTCTATCCGCGAGAATCTCGCGAAGAGTAAACCGCTCGATGTAAGACACCAAGAGATGATCCCGGTGCCCGTCCTAGTTAGCTCCGGGCTTAACTTGCTTGAGACATTTCAGGAGAGCCTGGAACAGGTCGGTGCAAAATGTACATTTGTCGAAGGCGAGAGCGAAGCTGGTCACAGACTTCGCGAGATCATCAAGGATCTGTCCGCGAGTGAGATCCTAGTCTCGGACTCCGAGTTGGTGCACCGCATCGTTAATGCCGCCGAGCTCGATGCGCTGGAAGACGCCTCCCGAGATGAGCTCTTTGCAATGGAGGTCGGCGTTACAAGCGCCCAATGGGCGATCGCCGAAACCGGAACGCTGGTGCTCGAATCGGGGTCCGAGCGACATCGACTGGTTTCTCTCGTGCCGCCGGTTCACGTCTGCATCATAAGGGCGAGCTCGATCAGACAATCGATGGCTGAGATTCTGGAATTGGTAAATCCCGATGCGGATCCCACGATCACATTTATCACAGGTGCTTCGCGCACTTCTGATATCGAACTGACGCTCGCGATCGGAGTCCACGGACCGGGCGAGTTGTACGTCATCGTGATAAAGGATCAATAGAAATGGAGCAAGTAGCGCTGCTCAAGGCAGTCAACATTGCAAAATCCTACGCCGGTGTGCACGCGCTGCGCGACGCGTCGTTCGAACTTCGCACGGGAGAAGTTCACGCATTGGTCGGTGAGAACGGTGCTGGTAAATCAACGCTCATAAAAGTTTTGACCGGAGCAGTGATCCCGGACTCGGGTGAGATCTCGTTGGACGGCGCAAGAATCACCGAGAATTCGCCGAGTATCTCAAAGTCACTTGGAATCGCCGCGATCTATCAACAACCCGCGCTGTTTCCTGAGTTATCGGTCGCCGAAAATATCTCGATCGGACAAGAGGGCTCCGGCACTTTTTTAAGCATGGTCAACTGGGCCAGGCGTAGGCAACGCGCAAAGGAGCTTCTCGACCGCATCGGTGCGCGGATAGATCCCGAAACGACTGCGGCGGAACTTTCAATGCCGCAGCAACAGTTGGTCGAGATCGCGCGAGCGCTTGGATCGAATGCTCGGGTATTGATCCTCGATGAACCGACTGCTTCGCTATCGGAAGAAGATACGCGAAATCTGTTTCGCGTCATTCGTGAGCTTCGCGTGTCGGGCGTCGGCATGATCTACATTTCGCACCGGCTCGAGGAATTGCCGGCGATCGCCGATCGCGTGACTGTTCTTCGCGACGGGCAGACGATCGAGACTCATGAGATGTCGGACGTCTCGAGCAGGCAGCTTATTCAGCTAATGGTCGGACGCGAGCTCTCAGGTGTGTTTCCAAAACGCGAGGTGCCGCGCGGCGATGTCGTGTTCGAGCTCCGCGGATTCGGATCTCGTGAGGCCGGTATTCGAGGAATCGATCTAACTGTCCACGCAGGCGAGATCGTCGGTATCGCAGGTCTCGTCGGTGCTGGACGAACGGAGCTTGCGAAAACGATATTCGGACTTGTTCCTCCGGACTCAGGTGTGATGCTACTTCGAGGCAAGCAGATCACGATCGGTCACCCGAGCGAGGCGATCGATCTTCACATCTCATATCTTCCTGAAGATCGACGGCGTCATGGAGTCGTGCTCGATCTTCCGATCAGCTCGAATATAACTCTCGCGTCGCTCAAACATCTCTCCGGTTTCAAGGGAATGAATTTTCGGAAAGAGAAAGAAATCGCGGCTGAGTACACGCGCCGGCTCGGGGTGAAAACTCCGGCGATCTATAACGCGGTGTCGACTTTATCCGGCGGCAATCAACAAAAGGTCGCGCTGAGCCGGTGGCTCGTTACGCAGCCTGCAGTTCTGATCCTCGATGAGCCGACGCAGGGAGTCGACGTCGGATCAAAAGCGGAGATCCACGAATTGGTGATGGAGCTCGCCGAGCAAGGTGTCGCGATCCTCATGATCTCATCCGAGATGCCCGAGCTGCTCGGGATGTGCGATCGGATAGCGGTTATGAATGGCGGAACTATCGCGAAAGTTTTCGAACGGACCGACGCGACGCAGGACCTGATCCTTTCCTCTGCTCTCGGACATTAGCATGGCAACGATAGGAAAGACATACAGACGTGAGTTATCCGCCGCGGCCGCTCTCGGCGCGCTGCTGGTAATCGTCGCTATTGTTGCTCCATCATTTTTCGCTCCGGGAAATCTTCGAGACGTGATCGTCAACAATTTGCCGACTCTGTTGATCGCGATCGGCATGACGCTGGTGATCCTGGTCGGACAGATCGATATCTCCGTCGGATCTCAATTCGCGGTTTGCAGCGTCGCAGCCGGCATTCTGGCGAAGACAGGATTGCCGATGCCGTTGGTCTTTCTCGCCGCTGTCGTGACGGGCGCGATCATGGGTGCGATAAACGGAACGCTCATCGGTTGGCTGAAACTTCCGTCGATCATCGTCACTTTGGCGATGCTCGTGATGTGGCGCGATGCGCTTCGTTGGACGACGGAAGGTGCCTGGGTTCAGGGACTGCCGGAGAATTTTCAGTGGTTTGGCCTCGGACAAAGTTCGGGCGAGATCCTTATCGTGCTGATCTCACTCGTACTATTCGCTGTCTTCGCGTGGTCGCTCAGAAATCTTGTCATCGGCCGAACGGTTTACGCGGTCGGTTCCGATGCCGAAGCCGCGCGACTCGCCGGCATCAATTCGCAGAACGTCGTGCTTTGGGTGTTTGTAGTCATGGGCGGCCTCGTGGGTGTCTCGGCGTTACTTAACGCAATTAGGTTTTCGGCAATTCCCGGAAACTCCGGGGTCGGTCTCGAACTAAAAGCGATCGCCGCGGTCGTTGTCGGCGGCGTTGCGATCACAGGCGGCCGCGGAACATTGATCGGCACCTTGATCGGAGTCGCGCTGCTCGGGACGATCGGAACCGCGTTGACGTTTCTCGGCATAAATCCTTTTTGGGAAAAAGCGATCCAGGGGGCGATCATTTTGGCGGCGTTGGCATCCGACGTCGCACTCGGACGGCTCGAGAGAAATGGACGAAGCGATCTCACAAGTACAAGTCCCGCTTAGAACCGAGCAGGACTGGAGCGCACGGCTCTTTCCGAACAATGAGTGGATCCTGCTCGTTGTCATAGCCGTCGAGTGTCTGCTGTTCGCATTAACCGGAAATAACTTTGCGACGACAGGTAGTGCATTCGAGATAACGCGGCTGAGTGTCGAGATCGGCCTCCTCGCTCTGATCATGACGCCGATCATCATCACCGGCGGTATCGATCTTTCCGTCGGATCGATGATGGGACTGTCGGCCGTTGTGATGGGCGGACTTTGGCGCGACGCCGGTTTGGCGATGCCGCTGGCGATCGTTATCACCCTCGTCGTCGGACTGCTCGGCGGTGCACTCAACGCGGCGATGATCACGAAGCTCAAAGCTCCGCCGCTGATCGTGACGCTCGGTACGTTCTCGCTGTTTCGCGGAATCGCCGAAGGCCTCACACGCGGGATCGAGAACTACTCGGGATTCTCACCGTCGTTTCTATTTCTCGGACAAGGTTATGTTGGCGGAGTCGTACCGACACAGCTATTTATCTTCGTCCCAGCGATTGTTTTCTTTTGGTGGTGGCTGCACCGCACGGCATTCGGGCGTAGCTTTTATGCGATCGGATTTTCGCAGGAAGGTTCTCGTTACGCGGGCATCAAAGTTCGGCGTCGATTGAATTTCATGTATTGCCTGTCCGGGCTGCTCTCGAGTCTAGCGGCTGTGATCTATGTCGCGCATCTTGGGCAGGCTAAATCCGATGCGGGTACAGGTTATGAATTAACGGCCATCGCCGCGGTGGTTCTCGGGGGTGCATCAATATTCGGCGGTCGGGGGACGGTTCTGGGAACGATTCTCGGACTGCTTGCGATCGTCATTTTACAGAACGGTCTTCGCATAAGCGGACAGCCGACAGAACTGGCCGGAATTCTTACCGGCGTGCTGCTGGTAATAACGATCCTGATCGATCGCCTTTCTCGGATCGGCATGTCTCGGATAAAGATTTCGGAGGAGGAATTCGAAGTGAAAAATTGGCAGATCGGTTTGTTGAGTGGTGTCATTCTCGTCGCCGCCGTTATTGTCGCGGCGAGCAATTGGATGCTTGTCCGTTCGATCAAAGAGCAGGGAGCCACACCTGCTGCGCAAAGTCAGAACGCGGTGACACCAACGGGCAAGAAGAGTGTTATTGCGATGATGCCGAAGGCGAAGGGCGATCCGTACTTCATCAGTTGTCGCAAGGGCGCGGAAGAAGCGGCGAAAGAGCTCGGTGCCGAGCTGCTTTGGGATGGACCGACAGATCTCGATCCGGCTAAACAAAATGAGGTCGTCCAGGCATGGATCACACGCGGCGTCGATGCGATCGCCGTGAGTGTCGAGAACAAAGAAGGGATTTCCACAGTTCTCAGAAAGGCTCGCGAGAAAGGAATAAAGGTAATCACCTGGGACGCCGACTCGGAGAAGGACGCGCGCGATTTTTTGATCAACCAGGCGACGCCGCAGGGGATAGGTGAAACCCTCACCGATGAGGCCGCTCGCATCATGGGTAGCAAGGGCGAGTTCGCGATCATCACCGCGAGCTTGAGCGCCGCCAACCAAAATGAGTGGATAAAATTCATCAAACAGCGACTTGCCGAGAAATATCCGGAGATGAAGCTCATCGCGATCCAGCCAAGTGACGGAGACCGTGATAAGGCATTCGCCGAAACACAGAATGTTCTAAAGGTGTATCCGAACGTAAAACTGGTGATGGGCATCGCCGCCCCGGCCGTTCCCGGTGTAGCCGAAGCCGTAAAACAATCGGGTCGAACGGATGTGAAGGTCACAGGGCTCTCGCTGCCGAACATGTGCAAGCCTTATGTTAAGGAAGGGATCATCGACAGCTTTGTTCTTTGGAACACGGGCGACCTTGGTTACCTTACGGTTTATGCGGCGAATGCTCTGAGCGATGGGTCGTTCAAGTCGGGTGATACGAAGATCAAAGCCGGACGACTGAATGAGATCGAAGTCGCAGGTGACGAAGTGCGATTGGGAAAGCCGTTCATCTTTAATAAGGGCAATATCGACAACTTCGATTTTTGAGGTGCTACGGTTAGGTTAGAATTGACGAAATCGATTTTTGGTTTATGCGTATAAAAGACATCGCTCGCGAAGCCGGCGTTTCGACCGCGACCGTCTCACATGTCATCAATAATACGAAGTATGTGAGTGATGAGACGCGAGAGAAGGTGCAGCGGGCGATCGAGGAATTTAATTATCATCCGAACGCTCATGCTCAAATGCTCGCGCTCGGGCGGAGCAACATGATCGGGTTGCTCGTGTCCGATATTTCCAATCCATTCTTCCCCGAAATAATCAAGAGCATCGAGGCCGCCGTTTTCGCCGCCGGGTACAACCTCATCCTTCTGAATACAAATTACGAGCCCGAGCGTGCGTTAGATTATGTAAGGCGGCTGCTCCAGATGAAAGTCGCCGGGATCATTCTTATGATCGCCGAGTTCGACAGCTCGTTGATAGAAGAATTCAAGAACAAAAAGACGAGTGTCGTGTTTCACGATCTGGGCGTCGTCGGTGAAAGAATGAGCAATATCATTCTCGACTATGCAGTCGGAATTGATGAAGCGGTTCGTCATCTTGTCTCGCTGGGACATAGCAAGATAGTTCACATCGCCGGCTCGCACGAGATCTATTCCGCTGGAGTTCGGCAGCAGGCCTTCGTCGACGCGATGAAAAAATATTTTCCGGAGGAAGCCGACATCAAGATCTATGAAGGCGATTTCCGGTTCGAGGGCGGCCGACACGCAGCTCATCAGATTCTGTCCGAGTCGGAACTACCGACTGCGATAGTCGTGGCAAACGATATGATGGCGCTTGGTGCGATGCAGGAATTCAAAGGAGCGGGCTTACGCATCCCGCAGGATATTTCGATCGTCGGGTTCGACGACATCTCGTTTGCGAGTTTGTCGGAACCGGCGCTCACAACAGTCTGTTCACCGCGTGTGGAGATCGGTCGCCGCGCGTTCGAGGCACTCGCGCTGACGATGGAGAAGCCGCGACAGCAAGGTCTCGAGATCCGCATCCCGACGTATCTTGTAGAGCGAAACTCAACTGCTCCTCCACGACCAGCGAAGCACAACAGGACAGTGTGATCGGATATGAAACTTGTATTTTCTCTCTTGTTCGCAATGACGCTGCTGGTAATTCCTGCCATAGGCCAAAAAGAATATTTCGGCAACTGGCCAACCGGCTCATCGCCAAGTGAGATCGGTAAGCGACTTGCTGAGAATTGGGTGAAACGTGATTTTGAATTTCAAAGCGGGAAGCGACAGTTTCTGATCTATCCGGAAGCATGCGCTTGGTACGGCTCACTCGTTACGGCAAAGTTGTTCAAGGACGGAGGTCTGCAGTCTCGCCTTGCGACAAAATTCGATCGCTTTCTAACGGCTGAGGGCGGCAAGAATATCTCACCGGCTGAACACGTCGACTATCACGTGATCGGCATTGTTCCGCTCGAGATATATATGCAGACGAAGGACAAGAAGTATCTCGATTTCGGGCGCGGATTCGCCGACCGCCAATGGGAGAAAACTACCGACGACGGGATCACCGCCGAAGCCCGATACTGGATCGATGACATGTACATGATCACCGCGATCCAGACTCAAGCGTATCGTGCGACCGGCGACAAAAAATATCTCGAGCGTGCGGCGAAAACGATGGTCGCGTATCTCGACAAACTCCAGCAGCCGAACGGCCTTTTTTTCCACGCACCCGATGCACAGTTCTACTGGGGACGCGGCAACGGATGGCAGGCCGCGGGAATGACCGAGCTGCTGCTTTCGCTGCCGAAAGATCATCCGCTCCGGCCGCGCATAGTAAAGGGTTACAACTTGATGATGACGTCGCTGCTGAAGTATCAGAGTGAGGGCGGACTTTGGCGACAGTTGGTCGATCATCCCGAGTCGTGGGAAGAAACTTCGGGGACCGGCATGTTCACGTTCGCCCTTGTGACGGGTGTAAAGAAAGGTTGGCTGTCCAAGAAAACGTACGGGCCAGCCGCACGAAAAGCGTGGCTCGGACTTGCTAAACACATCGACGCGAACGCAAACGTTACCGATGTCTGCGTCGGAACGAACAAAGGATTCTCAGTGCAGTATTACATGGACCGGGGCCGAGCCGTCGGTGACCTTCACGGCCAGGCAGCGGCGCTTTGGAGCGTAATGGCTCTGCTTCACTAATCAGACCAAGGTGCGGGCTTTCGCACCCAACGGTGATTCTTCAGTTCATCCTGCAACTCTGGCGACAGCGGACTACGATCGCTTGCGGCGATATTATTCTCGACGTTCGCCAACTTGCGCATTCCCGGAATGATCGT